>Ga0307515_10022109_pt1 | contig 11228 bp, 6 predicted proteins | sample 17_EM_MG_FD_194513 | JGI IMG/M metagenome (GOLD analysis project Ga0307515, IMG submission 194513) | Populus trichocarpa ectomycorrhiza microbial communities from riparian zone in the Pacific Northwest, United States - 17_EM | ecosystem: Host-associated > Plants > Roots > Unclassified | place... | reverse complement strand
TGAAATACCTTCATATAAAACAAGGTTAAAGAAAAAAATATTTATCCCGTCATAATCTAAATTTTTTTATTGATGTATTTTTTAAAAAAATATTTTTTTAATTTTAATTTTATTTAAATAAAGTTAAATAAAAATTAAAAAACTTTTAAAAAAGAGCTTGGAGTTTGGGTATAAAGCAATGGCAACACATGCTTTGACCTGCTAGGATAGGGCTGTCTATTAATTGTTTTTTTAATATAAAAAGACATAAATGATACATTGTCTATATTTTTATTTTCGACAACCTAAGGTTTGTCGAAAAATCAAGGTTAGGGGTTTTCAACCTTAAAAATTTATTTCTTAACTGTTTTTTTTTTTACTAAAAAACACCTACAAAATTATATAAAAATCCACATAAACCTCCGAAGACATCTTAAATGGGAGTGCCAAAAGAAGAGCTAAGGTAAAAAAACACTTATTTTTTTTGCTTTTCTTTTTTGATGTTGCAACTTAAATGAGAGAGCCAAATAAAGAGCCAAAATAAATTTTTTGTCATAGAAAAATCATTCGTACATACATATCTATCAATTAAAATTTTCTAAAAAAAACCAAAATTATTAATATTAAATATATTAAAATACAAATGAGTTGTTAGTGCATATAAAAAGAAAAAAAAACCACATTTACATTATTTTAAAAGTCATGTGAAAAAAAACCAAAATTAAATTTTAAAAATTTGAAAGACTGAAAAGATAAATTGGGAAAGTAGAAGGATGAAAATGAACATTTTTACGCAAACCTTGAAACCAATACCCATTTTACTTGCATTTTTCACTTCACTTCTTTATCTTTTAATTTTTTTACTTCTGAATAATTTAACTTAAATTGGTCTTAAATCTTGTCTTTAAATGGTGAAATTAAAAAAGTAGAAGAAAAGGGACGAAAATAAAAAAAACATAGTAAGTTCATAAAGCAGGGAGTGTGTTTTATAGTGAAGGTGCAACGGGGAAAAGACCACACGAATCAGTGTTTTCTAAAATAATAATAATAATAATAATAATAAAATAATTGTGGTGTTAAGATTTACCTGTGATGTTCGGATGTTAACAACTTACGAATTACTAGAAATCAAGGCCAGCCCTTGTGATGATTCCAAACCATCATGGTTTCCCCCCCTGCGCAGTAGGTTCGGTGGTAATCAGTAAGGAGGGAGCCCTCCCCCGACATTTCCGAAGCCTACTATCATCTCACCCCTATATTCGAGGACTCAACTAGACAGCTAGGTGAAATTGACGTGGGCCTGTTTGTAATTATATTTCAAGTTGTTGTTTTTTAAATATATTAAAATAATATTTTTTTTATTTTAATAATAATATATCAAAATTATTCAAATTTAAACCGAAACTACACAGCCCTAAACAGGCTTCAACTGGAACACAAGGGTGCTTCATATCTGGCCTATATCGATTTCAAAGGGCAACCCTCCTTGGATATTTTTGGAAGAAACATATAAAAAGATCTTAGTTTGAGGACTCAACTAGGTGAAATAGTCAAATAAATATCTTAATTTAGTATTTGGCTCGGCTTCAATGGGAAGATAATACTGGTGGTTTGTAGCTGGCGAGACTAGCTCATATCGCTTTTCAAAGGACATCCCTCCTTGGATTTTTTTGGAAGAAACATATAAAAGGATATTACAATATGATAAAACATTTTTGAGCCTTCTCGATTTATATTTTAAATTCTCTTACATTAGCCATTTAATCACGATCAACCTTATAAACATCATGATGACACGAATGTCATCAATGATTATCTTCTTTTATTTGATTTATATAGCAAATTGGATTATCGGATATTAAATCTTTAAAGATTTAGTGAATATTTATCAATAATATGGATAAAATTAAAAAAATATTTAAAATTATATTACAATGAGATGAAAAACCACTATTCACTATACAAGTGAAACTCCCTCTAATTTTACAAAACCTCAAAATTTATGCTCCCATGATAACTATAGATGTTGTTTTTTGAATTTTTTTTATATAGAAATATTTTAAAATAATATATATTTTTTATTTTTTAAAATTTATTTTTGATATAATTATATCAAAATAGTTTAAAAATACATAAAAATAATTTAAAGTAATTTTTTGTATATAATTTTTAAACCCAACACCCCCTTCAACAAACAAAGGGTTAAAATCATGGGATAGAATTATTATTATTTTTTCACAAAGAACTACTCTAGGATTTCTTAATTATGATGAGTGTTTTTTTTTAATAAGAAAATTATATTATGATGAGATGGAAAATCATTATTCACTGTACAAGTGAAACTACCTCTAATTTACAAAACCTCAAAATTTATGATTCTAGTTGTTTTTTAAAATATTTTTTATATAGAAATATTTTAAAATAATATATATTTTTTATTTTTTAAAATTTATTTTTGACATAATTATATCAAAATAGTTTAAAAATACATAAAAATAATTTAAAGTAATTTTTTTATATAATTTTTAAACCAAACACCCCCCTTCAACAAACAAAGGGTTAAAATCATGGGATAGAATTATTATTATTTTTTCACAAAGAACTATTCTGGGATTTCTTAAAGCCTAGTTTGCAGTGTGGTTGCGGTTGCTTTTCAAATAACTTTTCGTGTCAAAATACATGCCAATAATATTTTTTTATTTTTTAAAAATTATTTTTGACATTAGCATATCAAAATGATTTGAAAGCACTAAAAATATATTAATTTGAAGTAAATAAAAAATAAAAACTTTTAATTTTTTTTAAAAATATTTTTAAAACACAAAAACAAACAGATAAGAAAGACTAGTCATAACTAAATACTATCAAAAAATCCAATTATTTATATATACATGACAACTAGCAAATTTAAAAGATTCTTTGTCATTAGACCCTTCAAAATCTCGGAAATTATAAAAACAGATTTGAAAATGAATAATATTATTTAATTGTCCAGGCTCGGTTTACCAATTTGATTATATTAGATTATTATAGCGCATTTAATATTATTATTTTTTGGCTACAAGAAAAAGAACATCCTTGTGACTGGCCTTCACCTAACGGCGCTTGTATCACTCACTGTCTCTGCCCCTCCCATAACCCACGATTGACGTAGTCACCGCTCCCCAAAATATCGTTGAGATAATAATTAAAAAGAAAACAATTAAATCTACCCTGTAAGGGCGTCCACGTAACATTCTCTCAGCCGTCGATTGCGATTACCAAACCCGAATTCTTCAAAACTAACGGTTGCTAGATAATTGATTATTTGTGTTTAACAGATTTTTACCTGCTGAGCTAATTAAAGTTACCGTTTCACCGCTAGTTTCGTTGTAAGAAAAGAAAAGAAAAAAAATCTAAACCTCTCCTTTTTTTGCGCAGAAACTAAAAATAAAACCACCCCTGGAGGCCAGAAAGCTAAGAAGTAAAGAAGAGAGAGGCAGCCCAAAAAAGAGCTAAAACTGAGAGAGAGTGAGAGAGAGATCAAATACAGATCGAAATCCCTGTTAATGGGATTGTTTCCCTAAACGGAAACAGGCATTCTTCGATTTGTTTTGGTATCTTTTTAGGCATCCATATCAAACTCCCTTTAAGCTTCTTGTTTCCTGAGTTCAATGGAGGGCGACAAAAAGTACATTACAGGCGAAGAGCTTAAGCAACACAACAAGGAAGGAGACTTGTGGATCTCTATCCAGGGAAAGGTTTATAATGTCTCTGATTGGGCTTATGAGCATCCAGGCGGAGATGTTGCTCTCCTGAATCTGGCAGGCCAAGATGTTACTGATGCATTTATTGCCTACCATCCTGGAACAGCATGGCAATATCTTGACAAGTTCTTTACGGGGTATTATCTCAAAGATTTCAAGGTGTCAGAGACGTCCAAGGATTACAGGAGGCTTGCTTCAGAGTTTGCGAAACTGGGTTTGTTTGAAAAGAAAGGACATATTACCATGTATGCCCTCGCATCTATTGCATTGATGTTTTGCGTTGTTCTTTATGGTGTTTTGTGTTGCCAGAGTGTTTGGGCTCATTTAGGATCTGCTTTGGTGTTGGGTTTTCTTTGGATTCAAAGTGCCTATATTGGTCATGATTCGGGGCATTACCAAGTAATGAAGAGTCGTGGTTATAACAAATTTGCTCAATTTGTTGCTGGGAATTCCCTCACAGGCATTAGCATTGCTTGGTGGAAATGGACCCACAATGCACACCATCTTGCCTGCAACAGTCTTGATTACGATCCTGATCTTCAACACATACCAGTCTTTGCGGTAAATTCGACTTTTTTTAATTCGATAAAGTCTTGCTTTTATGGAAGGTACTTGGATTTTGATCCTGTGGCAAGGTTTTTTGTGAGTTACCAACATTGGACTTTTTATCCAGTAATGTGTGTTGCCAGGGTCAATTTGTATTTACAAACATTCTTGCTATTGTTTTCAAAGAGAAAATTCCCAGATAGAGCTTTGAACATCTTGGGAATCCTCATCTTTTGGACTTGGTTCCCTCTACTTGTGTCTTGTCTCCCTAATTGGCCTGAGAGGGTGATGTTTGTGCTTGCAAGCTTTGCTGTTACCGCAATTCAACACGTTCAATTTTGTTTGAATCATTTTGCGGCCGATGTTTACACTGGACCTCCAAAAGGGAATGATTGGTTTGAGAAACAGACAGGAGGGACTTTGGATATTTCGTGCTCATCTTGGATGGATTGGTTTTACGGTGGTTTGCAGTTTCAGCTTGAGCATCACTTGTTTCCAAGGATGCCAAGATGCCAATTGAGAAGGGTTTCACCGTTGGTACAGGATCTATGCAAGAAGCACAATTTGTCTTACAGGAGTTTGTCCTTCTGGGAAGCCAATGTGTGGACAATCAGGAGACTCAGGAACGTTGCCCAGCAGGCTAGGGATCTGTCCAACCCCGTCCCTAAAAATTTGTTGTGGGAAGCTGTTAATACTCATGGATGAAAGTCTACCTTTCTTGAAGGCTTGTCAAGATTCAATAATGATGAAAGTCTACCTTTCTTGAAGGCTTATCATCAGTAATCATTTTATTTTCTTATTTAATTTTGATTTCTCTGGTCTTACTTGTTTTGCTTCGTCGTTTAATTTGGAATTTTCTTTTCTTTTTTTCTCCTGAATTTTGACCTCCATTAACAGAGGTTGTATTTGGTATCGGCGTATTTGATCACGCTTATTATAAAAGTCATTGCAATGGGAATTATTTTTCTTGTTTAGCTGCTGTATAAATTTTACATATTCTTTAATTGGAAGGAAATGCTTTCTCTTCTCTTCTTTCTTTGCCATGATTCTATGATGAAGTGAAAGAATATAACAAAATAGAAAGTCTCAATTTGATGAATATTTTACAAGCTTAACTCGTTCAAACTGATGCAAACGATATATATATTGTTGAGATTCAATATTTTTTTAAAAAATTCAACTGCTTAATGCAAAAATTAAATTAAATTAAACGTGCCCCTAGGTCTATTTATACTACTGCAATCTTGTCTCCGAAAAAAAATGACTGTTAAATTACTCATAGAATTTCTCTGAAATGAAAATGAGAGCTTCTGCTTCAAAAGAATTTACAAGTAACTATTCCAAATTTTTTCCAGAGGAACGTGCAAATCATTCATCCAGATTAATTTTGAGAGGCAGATCGGCTAGGTTCATAATTTAACATAGCAGAACAAGAGAGGGATATAGAAGAGACATAATTTCCTTTCAATCTGATATTATTTACTTGCATCTTGTGCAATGCTTCTCCAGATTCTGTCAAAACCAAAATATGGTGGTCACAAATTCTCAGCTCCTGTATATTTAATTTGATTTGATTTCTTTGTTTTTACATATTCCGCCTGAAGAAAACTCAACAGGCATATGACAGTGTCTTGTCTCAATAAATTATACTGTTTTGAATCTGGCTTTACAGTACAGAATGATTGGTGAACTTTGACAATGGTTTCAAACTTGAGATGACTTCATTTCAATGCTAGATTACTAATGACCACACAGAAGATGAGGTTGGCTCCAAGAAGTTTCCGCACAAAGAATTTTTTTTCCCCACCAAATTCACATCCAAATCTTTGTCAAATCATCACGTTACACAAACACCATAGCGTTCCTTCTTTGGCATTTACGATGTTCCGATGTTTGGTTGAGGCTTATCACATTATCACCGTGTCACAGTGAAAAGAAAGCAAAAGCGGAGTGCGGAACATAGGACGAAGCAGGGTATGGACATCGAGGAGCTGCAGTTGAGTACACCTTCTTACCTTGCATGCTGTATGCTGAAAGGAACCTTACAAGATCATCCCATGGTAGGTTTGTTCCTCCTTCGATGTCAGAGTCAATCCCATCAAGAACGGTAGGGCCAAGTGGGCGAGATCTTTCGAGTGTATTTAGTATTGTTGTTATTTTTATAGTTATAATTTTAAAAAAATTATTTAATAAAAATTATTTTTAGTTGAAGTTGGTTTAATAAATTTAAATATTTGATTAAAATTGTAGTTGAAATTGAGGTTGAATAAAAAATAATTTTATATGTTTGGTTAATATACCTTTTATATTAAGGTTTGATTGTGAAATTACTTAGAAGGACATTTATTCATATATATATATATATATATGATTGCAAAATATTGTAGATTTATAATTATGATTACATAACGAAATGAATAATTTTTGTACATTATGTTTTTTTTATTATCCCATCAAACTATTTGCAATTTTATCGCGTACAAAATCCATACGTGAATGCCTCTGCGATCTTTGACTATCTGAGCGAACTACAATATCTGGTAAAAAAATCCTTCAGAATAAAATTGGGATTGCAATCATATTAAAAAAAAACCACATCATCTTGCGATCTCCTTCTAATATAGTTATGTAGTGCCATTGATGCAACTACAATCTCAACTTGCGTTTTATATAGATAAACAAACATATTTTGCAAAATTCTCCACCTCTGCTTCCATACTCCAAAAAATCACTCTATCACATCACGTAGTGATGAGTGTGCACGATTAAACACTTCTTCCTGACCATTTGGTTGTCCATGAAGCCTAAAATCTTGTAAGTGATACCTCTCGTCTTTATAGGGATCTAAATACTCATACTCATTGGGATATCCATCATCAACCAAATAGTATTTGCCTGCAAAAAAGAACAACATGCTAATTTTTTTCAATAACTATAAAAGAATATTATCTAACTTCAATTACCAGCTCTTTAATTTATATCAAATCACAACCTTCCAATGGTTTTGAAAATTTATACTACTACTGTCAATAGCCTTAAGAAAAATACGTGTATCGTGTGCGCTGCCTTCCCATCCTGGCCACACAAACATAACTGCATGTCAAAACTACAAGCATTCATGACGTTTTGTGTCGGTACATCTTTTCTTCCAATAAATGAAATTTGATTATCAGATGATATACATGCATGAATATGTGTATCATCAATTGCACCAACATAATTTTATAGGAAAAAAGAATTAAAGTAATTAGAAAAATTAATAAAATAATTGATATTCATTTAAACAACATAAAAAAAATTAGGTCTTACCTTGAAATATGACATATATCTTGGATTCATTGCAATTTCTCTTGGGGTGTTGGTAAATTATTGATCTACTTGTTTTAAGACTTCTACAACAAACAAAATAATGATTTAATGATTTTTTTTATACATCTACTAACAGTTTCATCTAAATGTTGAAATCTCTCCTGCATTTCCCTATTTGACGCCCCTACTACTATTATATATAGAAACATTATCATCTTTTCAATGACGCTCATTCTTCTTGAAAGTTTTAAGTTATAATGTGTTTCTAAATCATTACACAGACTGAACAGAGTGGTTGTGTCCATCCTAAACATGTTAACACATTGTTTTCAATGACCTCTTAAAACTTCATTCAATCAACGCATCCCTATATTGTATGAAACCATACATGGTTCTTTATGCATATAATTAATATAATACATGTTTACAGCTCTAGTCATGCATATAATTAATTTATTCATATCAAATTGTCCCCTTAAAAAAAAATTCACCATCATCATCACTTTCATCGTCACCATTATTACCATCATCATTACTGTCAACATCATCGTCGTCGTTGTCGTTTACATCATCGTCATCTCCAATAATAGCAACTGAGGCACCATTACCTTCACAATTAGGATAATTAATGTGGTCTACAATGCAGTTCATTACATTATCATAATCATCATCAAAATCTTTATTAAATATGACATTAAACCATGGATCATCCATATCTTTAATTACATGTAAATAAAAAAATTGACAGGTTGTTAATAAAATACCATAAATCCAATTAAATATCATTCAGTAAAAAAAAAACAATAAAAAACTTGGGAATAATAACTTTATCACAAACCTGTCAAGACCACAAAGGTATTTCACTTGCTTATAACATATACAGTTGAGATGTTTGTTCTGAAGATAGATATTTTATTGGAATACATGATAGAAGCATCCCCCATTATATATAAAAAAGTAAATGATGCCTTGTATAAAGAATTTGAATTTGTTTGTCGACATTGCTAAAATAAGCTTATCTACATACCATTTGTACATATTTTGTTTTTAATATAATTGTCTGCACAAATTCTAACATGTATGAGCTGGAAAATTTAAATGTGGATGTACTTTTGTATCAAACATCTTGTTACTTTCACATGGTTTCTAGCAAATTATTATCTTGTCTCTATTATTCAAGATTCTTTGTCCCTATATTTTTGGAATTTTTGCTTGTATGGCTAGTTACTTGCCAAAATTTGAACTCTAAAACTATCACATACATCATTTTCAATGGCAACTTTTGTTAAATAGACATTCATTTGCAGCCTTTGGTCATGTTTCACTTTTGTACATTTTTTTCTTTCATACAATTTATTTGGGTAATAAAGCTACTATTATACAAGGCTACCTTCTCTATTTTTTAAAGTATGATATTATATTAACGTCACATACCATAACATGAATACTTTAAAAATTTCCCATATAAAACGTTGCACTTTAAAATATTTATTTCCACTAATATTCACAACAGAAATACATATTGAGTTATTGAAACAAACATTCATAAAAATAAAAGTATTACATATTTACGGTAAATAGTTATACTCACTAAAATATTACATGTTTACGTAAAATTAAACAAAATCCAGGTAAACAATGCAATAACACAACATCCGTAAAAGAAAAATTTGTTTTGGAACAATAACTAATCTCTTAAATTACAATCCAAATAAAAACAAATACAGGCAACCCAACAGTCCAATAACTCACTTAAAAAGTCCATAACTACAATAACATTTAAATAAAGATACAAAACAATTAAAAACAACCAAAATGGATATGCCCACATCTCATGACTTTAAATGTTGAATTATACAATGAATGAAACCAACTTCTGCAAATAGAAAATATTATTTTCACAACTGTCAGCTAATTATTCTGAAAATATAAACGTGTATAAATAAATTATCAAGCATGTCAAATAACATAACACATTAAATTTAGCTAGCACTTTAACATAGTTAATAAATTAACGCTTTAGAAAAGAAAATCATACCATGTCAACTAAGCATGTTTACTTCGTGCACTTCAAACATTTCAACTTCTTTTCAAGACCACCCATGCTAAACCACATTTCTCTTTTCCTTCTTAAACTCATATACTTTGTAATGAAGTCATAAGAATCATCATCAATTAAAACTCCAGGAATTAAGTGGAGCTCAGTCATCACCTCGGGAATACTACAACCTTATCGATCCACATGCAAAGAAGTGGAATCACTCCTAGTCGACACACTCTCAACTAGTTGATCCTACCTTGACAACAATTGAACGCCAATTCCAGACGTTAATACCAACATGTCTAAATTTTTTTGGCTCCTCTAATTTCCTACATAAAAGAAATAAAAATAATTAATGCAACATCATGTATTAAAAAGAATTATGAAATATGACAACAACAAATGAAATTGTTAGGATCACGAGGAACTAACCTGAATTTTTGCTTTTCACCACTCATCGCTAGCTGAAATTGTTTCTAATTTACTACTCTAGCTCATACCAATTTTAGAAATCAACTTTTTCCTTATCCTCTAATCCTTTTTGCATCCATCCCATTTAATTTTTAGTTGTGTTTTAGTGAATGCATGACCAGTTTATTCTTTGAATGATGTTATAAGAAATTTTCATCTCGTTTTATTGAAATAAGTATTAAGTCTTATTCCCATGTCAATGACCTTAATGCACAAGTCATAAAATATATGTAACATTTTATTTGTCCAAGCAATCTTATCCATAGATTCAAGACCTTTTATTGTATCTTTTAAAACATTTAACAAAGAAAACAAGTAATGATATCATGTTTATATATGCAAAAATCAACATTAACACAAAACACAAAATACTTATTATAAATAATAAGAAAAAATGAAAAGTATAAAATGCATGTTATAGAACACTTTAGTTTATTGAGTATTTGACAAAGCACACTTTAATAACCCTTCTTTGAGGAAAACTGAAAGCATGAGGTGTTGATACAATATAGTTTTAATAATTTATAAGACAAAACAAAACAAAAAAACAATAGGCTATGAGGAGTAATTATAAAGATGACTATAGGCATGACACATGCTTGCTTACTGTAAAAATATATATTAGGACAATTGGCTTTTGCATAACAAGACACTTCACCACAATTACTCATTCTCGAAATGCAAGGACACTCAAATCAATAGTGTCCTTTCTCTGTTCTTTCCCTGGCTTTCTAGTAATTGAATTTCAAGTTTTGAAACTAACTACCTTATCTATTTGTTGGGTTTATTATTGGAGAATTAATTGTTCCTGTTAATTTTTTAAAAGTGAATTTTAGTTCTATTTAAGCATTAGATGCCTTTCACAGTGCCTTGTTTCCTTTAATATCAAACTAAAAGCATGAGGGACATATAACAGAGCTAGCATCAAAGTCATACAGTACAGATCAAATGATTTTGTTCAAAGAGAATGGGGGTATTAGGCTTTCTTTATTGAATAGAAATGCTTAAAATGATTAATGCAACTTTCCCTCCTTTGTTTCAACTGTAACTACTTTACCCAGTTATAGCAAATATTGTTTTCTACAAATCAAACTCAATCTGCAATTCAAGACTTTGTTTGTTATAAAAAAAATGAT
>Ga0307515_10022107_pt1 | contig 11228 bp, 14 predicted proteins | sample 17_EM_MG_FD_194513 | JGI IMG/M metagenome (GOLD analysis project Ga0307515, IMG submission 194513) | Populus trichocarpa ectomycorrhiza microbial communities from riparian zone in the Pacific Northwest, United States - 17_EM | ecosystem: Host-associated > Plants > Roots > Unclassified | place... | reverse complement strand
GTTAGCGTCTAACACATAGCAACACCAAAACTACATGGATTTGTGTATCGCCCTCTCTATAAGGCTGTCAATAAGGCCCCTTATTCACCCCCTCCCTTATAAGGGTCGATCGACATTTGCGACATTTGCTCCAGAACCGACGGAAGTGGGTACTCCTGATCCTACTACTTTCTGGCTACATCCCTCTACATCTACTAATACGACTCTCTCTGGTACTTCCCAAATATTTTGTACTTTTTGAAAGAGAGGTACGTACTCGTAATGTCCATCGAAGACCGCCTGCGCGTGGTGTCTTTGGTGACAGACATTACTACTCTTACTTCTATCCTATTTTCTTGCAGGGATAGCTCTATTCCAGGAGTCATGTTGTTTGTTGTTTGTGTTGCGCCTTGAAGCTGACGACGAAGTATTGAAAGCGCGGAGTCGGTCGCGAACGGACCCTTCAATCTTAAGCACCATGCGGCGTATATTAGGCTTGCATTACAGATAGGAGATGCTGGAGAAATTGCTGCAGACGTGCAGTCTCAGATATATGGTAAATGCAGCATACGTGTTAGGTGCGTATCAGGTCCCCCTAATAATCTGACTCATATATAGACGTATGGTTATCATTACTGTGGCACGGGGTTGCAATACGACATGAACACTACAGAAAGCGCAGGAACGTTTCTGGAGCTCTTTGGACAAGCAAGGAACGACTACCTTTGTGAGTACACGTAGTCATTCAGCGGGTTTATCCGAATTGATATGAACACCATCAGCAATTCCGATTTTCAAACTGCAAATTGTGGCACCTATCGACCTGAACTCACGCGAAGGTCTCTCCGAAGAAGTGAAAGAGATATGGAGAGAGGAGCGTACGCGTGAAAGTATTCGAAAGTTGGTTCGGGTTGATGCGGCCCACATCTCGAAGGTTTGTGCGCCTACAACCCCATGTTTGACGTTTTTAATCGCTCCTACAATACAGAGTTACGAAATGGAAAACTTATGGTAAGAATGGGAAGTGGGGAAGATCGAGGGCTCACTGTGAACCCAAATGCCGAGGCAAGAGTGGACGCCATGTTCCTGGAACGTATGCGCCAGACCCATATCGGTTCGTCTCTAGTATGTCCTGCAGTAGGTGCGGCTCCTAATACCACAATAGACTACACCCCGACTAGCGATTCTTATTCGACCTTCGTGACTGCCCACTTCCCACCTCAACAGTATGAGCGGAAGTTGATCCAAGCAACCAAGGCTTGAGAATCCACCTTACACGCCCTCTTGGAAAGAGCAAAGGAACACTCGCGAGCAGATTGAACCAAAACTCAGAGTGGTTCCATCAAGGATCGGAAAGCATAGATTCTGTGGGAGAAGAAGGGCAGGAAGGTGCAGTCCAGGCCCGCACCTGTGTTGTACGAGCGTGCTATCGAATGCGCCGCGAGTGAATGATGGGCCGCGAATTGGGCAGAAAGCGAAGCATGGCTGGCAGGTGCCAGAACTGTCTTACGGGGGGAACTTCCTAGGTCTCAGGTGGGTGCTGTTGGAAACGCACGAGGGAGAAGAGATTAAGGACCTTAAAACCGTGTCTGGTGAGTGAGCTGAATGAAAACCTTAATCTCTGCTGAATCTGTTCTCAGAGGCATATGAACGTGCGATGGCTATGAACTCCTTCAATCGAGTCTGGATGACTTTAGGCTAATAGTGGACATGGCTCGCGCAGCCTGGCGTCGTCGGCAGTGCTTCGGTGAGGAAGGCGGAGAAATGACTTTGGTTGATGTCGTTTGCAGTCGCACGATCTAACGTCTAACATGGGGTGCAGACGAGGATAGGTTGCCGATGTACTTCATATTCTTCAAGAAGCAATCACTGCAACTCGCAAGCACCCCGGAGGTGATCCTCGTATACGACTTGAAGGCTTCTTGGGCGACTTCGTGAGCACCCTAGTCAATAATAACGGGAGAGGTGACATTGAAGTGAGGTGCTTAGTACCTTACATTCCCGCCAGCGCCCATGCCAGATCAAGCACTCGAATTGTGGCAGGATGCAACCAAGTTCTATAGCAAGTCCTACCTCGGGTGGCTGACCTACCTCGGTCTTCCCATGTCAGTTCTATCACCTTCCAACTCCTTATCTTAATCCTGACTGCAGTCGTGCAGCAAAGCACAACGAATCTCCAATGCGCACAGAGTCCTCAAGGACCTGGGACAACGCAAACGGGTCGACTGGCCTGAGGCGATCTGGGACCATTGGATCACGTTGGAACACCCCTCGGTAGAAAAGACGATATCCAGAGGTTCCTCGCCATTATTGCCGTGCAGAGGCGAATTGAAGCAGAAAGACGGAGGAAGGCTTGGGCTGCGACTGGTTATCCATATGCCTACCAGCAAGCCGAAGAGACCGCTGTTCAGACCTTACTCAGGAGGTGATGAAGGTGAACGCTGTCGCTTCTGCGGTAGGAAACGGGCGTCAAGCGCAAGAGAGGAAGAGGATGTTGGGGTGAAGGATTCACCGTCCAAGAGTTCTAAGATCGTTGAGGAACCTGCATACTCGCCGCTGCCCCAGCGACTCCTCTTACGCCTGAGGGGCATTGAGGCACAAGCTCAACCCACTGAGCCCTCAAGCGGCGAGAGGTCCCGATTTCTAGTAGTGCTCACACTCATCGTGCACAGCGACGGTATCGATATCGAACTACAGACCGACCAGGCACTTTGCATTGCGACCTCACACGGCCACTCCGGGTTACCCTATTTATATTAAAGGCAGCGCATCGAGCATATCACGCACAAATGCGTATCGCTTACTTACCAGAAGCAAGCGCTGCGAGGCTGGGATACGATGGTAAGCGCTGACAGCCGCTGCCTCCATGGCAAACTTACTCAGAGTCACTGAAAAGATCCACCCGCTCATCGCAGTTACTATCAAGCTCGTAAGCGGTGCGGATTTGGCCAACAAGTTGGTTCTGATTCTGACTCACTGCGAAGCCGCCGACCGGCTCAAGATATTGGGCGACGATATGAAGGCCCTCGAGAAGCAGATATTACAAGTGAAGGCAAAGGTCGGTGAACTAGTCAACCAGACTAAAGGTCGGGGTTTCAAGAAGTTGCTCCGAGAGTGAGTGTACGTCCTATGTCGCATCTGGCGGTGAGGAGAAGCACGCAGAGCTGGTAGAGTGAGCAACCAACAGGTTTTCAACTCTACAGCCTACTTGTAGGCGAGGTGGCTCAGAATAGTCCAGAGAGTGACGCGGACGTCCTCGTGAACTGAAGTAGGGAAATTCATTGGCACTCCGAATCACCACCAAATCAGCATGCCAGCTAGGCAGATAGAAGGGCTCGATTCCTTGTTGAACCTGGGGTATGTCGGATCAGTGATACGCTGTCTATTCTGCCAGGTACTAACCAGAATCGCGGCAGTCCTTCGTCACTTTACGATAATGAGACTATTACACTCCGGCAAGGATTTGAACTCCCATTGGGACTGCAACGGTGTCTCCCAAAAGGTGGGAATGAACTCCAGAGCGACTTGACGATCACATTCGGGGTGAAACAACTGATGGGAGGGCTTCATTGGTCAATAGAGTGCGAACCATTGGGGGTACTCGTTGCGCCATCAATATCAATATGCAAAGGCACGAGAAGAAATGCATGTACTGTAACTGAAGGGATGTCGAAAAAGGTGTTGAGAATGTCGAGGCCAGGGTCCATGTGGGAGATGATCCAGTGTACCTCGAATTTGTTCATGCTTCTATAACTCCGACGCCCTTGTGAGATCTGCTGCTCCGTTTATGTACATACAGCTGAAGTGTTTCCCTCCGTTCCCCTGACCGACCGCGCGTATCAATTGCAAAGAGACCGACAGAACCCGAATGTTACGCGACCCGCACTGAGATTGAAAGGTATGATTACCCGGTGAATGAGATGCGATTCTCTTCTGGATATGCTCGAACAATTTCTTAGGGGATTGTCGATTGATGCATCCAGTACAATTCGCCTTCCACCTGCAGCGAGTTCGATCGCAAGCTGGAGAATGGTGGAAGAATCGTTGATATCACGCCAACACCAACAAACCGATCGGAGCATGAGTCGCGTCGGCCGGCGCGGCCCATCGTTGGATGTTGGATGAGAACGAGGAATCCTAAGTACTTCGAGGTACAATTGATGTCGTGGGCAATTTCAAGAGGCATACCAAGTACCTCCTCAGCAACGCGCGAACGGTGTGGATCGGAGAAGCTTGGCCGCAACCATTTCCGTTTTATGGACAGACCCAGACTCTGTCGGACCCTAAGGGGACGCCTGACGTGCACAAATCGTCTGGCCGCGACGTTTTACAGCTCTTTCCCATTTCGACCCGCCCCTCGAAATGCGCTATATTTGACTCTCGGTCAAATCCAATCAGAGGCTGAGACGTTCCTCCAAAAAGCAAACGGCTCAGGGATTGCAGACACTTCGGAAGGTGCTAACCAAGACATTACCGTCCGCGGCTGGATTAAGTCTGTTCGCCGACAAAAACACGTCGCGTTTCTCAATTTGAGTGACGGGACGGAGAGTAACTTGAGGAAGGGTTTCCAAGTGGTAATAGAAGAACCACCCCTGTTAGAGGCCATCAAGTCGTAGGTGAGATTCCCTCTACCGGGAATGTCTGGACTGAACAGCATACTAGGGGGGCATTCTCAACCGGAGCGAGCGTTCGTGCTATAGGAAGACTCACAGAGAGCAAGGGAAAGGATCAAAAATACGATGTTGTCGCAAGAGAGCTAGTTCTCCTGGGGGCCAGTGATCCGACGGTGTGGATTTTCATCACCTAATGGAATGACCTCTCATACTGTTGCTCGTCAGAATTACCCGATCCAGAAGGGACTTATGACTGTCGACTACCTTCGAGACAAAGCCCATTTCCGACCCAGGACGGAAGACTTTGCAAGTATGCTTCGGGTTCGGGATCACGCGGCCCAGCTTCTTCGATGTTGGTACCGAGTAAGCTGAAGTACCTGTATTAAGTTGGTGGTTTCCTGAGTATGCATAGGATCATGGGTTCACAGAAGTGCATGCCCCAATAATAACCGACAACGACTGCGAAGGTGCAGGGGAAACATTCCAAGTCACAGTGGATACCACCTCCTCAACACCTTCCACGCCTCCCAATCAAACGCAATACGAAAAGCCTCAGTCATCGCATTTGTCGGAACACTTTTTTGCTGCTCCTGCACATCTAACCGTCTCGTCTCAGTTACACCTCGAAGCTCTCACTTCCAGCCTTTCCCGTGTCTACACTCTGCAGCCTGCCTTTCGTGCCGAGGCGTCTCACACCTCGCGACATCTTTCCGAATTTTGGATGTTCGAGGCTGAGATTGCCTTTGTAGACGATCTTGACGTGCTTATGGACGTTATACAAGACTCGCTCAAGAATCTTCTCACAAATATTCGGATTCGTTCTGAAGATGCGTCATATCAAGTTCAAGTGGATGGAGACGGAGGCCACCTCCCAGTGTGGCTGCAGAAGCCATGTAGGGAACCATGGAAGCGTACCACATATACCGACGCCATTGAAGTACTCAACAAGGGGTTCCGAAAACCCAGGGAGGCTCTCACATGGGGTGATTCCCTCACCATAAATGATGAAAGATACCTTGCCGGCGAGTGGTCAGGTGGGGTACCGGTATTCGTCACGAACTATCCCATGGCGGAGAAACCTTTCTATATGCGAACTAATGAGTCGGAGGAGCAGGCGCAAACTGCGGCCTGCTTCGACCTGTTGGTTCCAGAGATAGGTGAACTTGTGGGCGGCTCTTTGAGAGAGGAAAGGGAAGCAGAACTACGAGCTGCGATCAAGCGGTGTGGGCTCGATGAGGCGAAGTACGAGTGGTATCTCGATCTACGGAGGTAAGGCTTATGTTCATGCAAAACCACTTATTTTCCACTCACCCGGTCCACATTTTAGATATGGCACTGCGCCGCGCGGTGGGTTCGGCCTGGGTTTCGAGCGGTTGATATCCTGGCTCGGAGGGTGGCCAAACGTGCGGGAATGCATCGTCGCGCCGAGGTGGAAAGGTCGGATGGTACTATAGATAGATCTACTTAACCCTTACTCCAATTTGAGCACTCCTTTCGGCTGGATTCTGCTCATAAATGATAACACTTCTTATTCCTAATGCCACGAAATTGAGATACAAGGATAGGTCATGTCGAGTTGAGCAGTTGGTCGAGCTCCCGCGCAATCAAGGCATCTGGACAAGACTTTCTCAATTGTCTATGAAGGGGTACCACGTCAATGGGATAAATCGAACATTTTAGAGAAAGGGACCTACGCCAGAGTCGCCTTATCGCCTCTCTCCTTGGCCTCCTTCCCAGCCAGTCGCCATTCCCCGCATAAGGCGTACAGCTCTGCACGCTTGGCTGCATCGCACCTCGGTACATATTGCGCACCCTGTACGCCGAACCCTTTCTCCGCAAGATACCGGACGAAAGGTTCGTAGCCGATGGGACTTTTCTTCGACTTTGCGAATGCGTCCAAGCCTTCCCAATCTTTGGCCTCCGTTAATGCACGCAGTTTGAGATACCAGAACCTGATGGAGGCGTGAATAACCGAGCTTGAGTTTATGCGAACGGAAGACGAACCGTTTGTCAGGAACCTTCCAATCCGCTCGCGCCTTGTCGGCACGTTTGTGTAAACCAGTGGTAACGCATTTAATGATGGTCTCGTTGATACTAGCCCCAATGAATTTCACTTTGCCATCAGTATCCTTCTCGAGTAGTTGCTGGAAGGCGAGCAATCGGACGCTTTCATCCATCATCTGCATTTTAGGTCAGAACAAGGGTTACTCGCGATCTATCATGGACATACCTTTGCCTCAAATCCTCGCTGAGTATCCTCTGAGAAGAACTTCTGGGCGGCCTTGACCGACGAGGTCCTCGCGGTCAAATCCTGAGGAAAGCATCAACACAGTGTTATCTCGACATCATTGTGTTGCTCACCGTCATGGCGGAAGCTTCCTCTAATAGCAAGAGACCACTCTCTACTCTCCGATCCTCCGAGTAGTAGAAGTCACGGAGCATCTCTCGGTTTTGTTCCCTTGCATAGACCTGTAAGAGTCGAGAGGCAGGTTCCAGCTTCGGACCTCCTTCTTCTATGAGCCGGAAGAAGTCGCCCAGAGGGAGGCGTTTATGGAGATGCAAAAGAACATGATATACTAGTAGAGGGCATGTCAGTTAGAGCTTTGAAGCTACGAGTGGTTAGTGCATTTACCAAGGTCAGTGTCTCCGCTGTCCACTGCTTTCTCGAGTGCCCGTCGATCCTCCTTCATACCCAACAAGAGGGGTACTTGTTCTGCGGCGCGGGTTTCGTGGTCTAACAACTGCACAGAAGTAGTCAATCCAACCATCAGCCCTTTCGCGTAAGTGCACACCTTGGTGGCTAGTCCAGTCCTCCCAATCTCCCAAGCTCGCTTGGCAATCTCCGCGTAGCTCACCCCACTACCTCCACCACCCATCGCCTCAAATTTCTCCACAATAAGCCTGCATACTTCATCGTCTCCATCTTCACTGCCTGTGATTCCCGCCGATGGCTTCGAACGTGCGATTTTCGCGCATGCCCAGTGTTTGAGTATGGCATCTGGTTCGACTGATAGGTGACTGGCCACGCGTAGAGCCAGTAGATGCAAGGATCGAGAGGTCAGGCGAGCGAGGAGTTGGCCGGGGGAGATAAAGTTATATCTGTGAGACACATTAGTATAGAGAGTTCCGCAATGGGAGTTACGTACTGCGTCAGAGTGATAGGAATCCCAACTTCGTAATAATGCACAGCGTTCAGGACTCTGAGGGTTTTACCCATTGTCACGAATTCCGTGGGATTGAACAGGTCAAGAAAGGCACGGCCAAATTTGGCGGACTATCAGGGTATTAGTCTAATTCAGGGTTCCGGGGGATTGGCTCACATTCAGGAGCTTCCTTTGCCAAGTAGGCTCCCATTCTTGCCCTGCTGCTTCGACACACACGTCAACAGCGCTCGCCAAATCCGGTTTGATACTCCGTATACTCTCATCAGCCTTTGGGGAGCGCTTGTCGAACTGGTCTGCCGCGTCGTAGAGAATGGCGGCCGGCGAGGTTGAACCGGGTCGGAAGACTTTCTCTGAAGACCCAGGCACACGATAGAGAAATTCGCAGGTGTCTCCCGAGAAGATCCGAATACCGTCGATTTCCGGCACAAGGTAGGTAGGGGTTGTATAGTAGTGTCTATGAGGTGTGAACGAAGGTTAAACGTTGAAGAATAAAAAAACTGACTTCAAGGTTTCGCCATACGGTCCCACGACGAGCACAAGTGCCTCCCAGTTGACAATAATCGCGTCATTTCCACACCACCCAACATCCTTGGGTTGTCCGGTTGCCCCAGCTTCGCTAGTGTCGTACTCAGCCACTTTCTTCTGAAAGTCTGAAGAGACTACCCAGAGGATTCCAGCGGTAGTCATCAAAGCCAATGATTTCCCATTGGGTGAAGGGGCAATGTGGCTGAACGGACCACGTTCTAGTTGCTAATGGGCTCTTAGGCTTATGACTTTCGCGGCGCGATGTATGGCGTACCTGATCGATGCATTCGAGGTTATCCACAGTAAAGATAGTTGATTCGACCGAGAGCAGCACTTCCACGTGTCTTGATGTGGTCATTTCAGGCGGAATAACGGCCCAGGAGAATGGGGGTTGCGTTAAGTCTGAGTAATCGTAAGGAACAGCAAACGAAGGGAAGACATGGGCTCACGGGCAGTCGCGAGAGTTAGTGGCTTGCCCCCTTGCCAACCTTTGACTTCTAAGAGTGAGAGAGCCCCGGTGAGAGCCACGAGTCCATTCTCCCAAATGCGAGCGTCGAGTATTCCGGTCTCTGCTGCCTCTGATCCAAGGGAGAATTGCCGGTAATCGCCTTGTAGGTTATGGATACGATAGACGCCTTCCTCATTAAGAACAACGAGCTCCTCGTCAATTGTCCAACCGAAGCGCACGATCTTGCCGAGCTCCCACTTTCTGGGAAACGATTCGGCCATGTTAATCTGACTAGAATAAGTTGCGTACGTACGTTAAGCGTCATTAACAGTGCACCAGCTGAGGAATAGACTTGGATTTGCGGTCTTGTAAACGTGGTCCGTCCCATTGCAATGAATTTCGAATTATCTCGCAAAAGGGCTACATGGATATGCGTAGAGGAGTTAAAAGGGTTTTGTACTACGGATACGTCCACACTCACCTAGTGGACCGCCAAACCGTGCGCCAGCAATGATAAAGTCGGACAAGTCGCGTACATTCCACTGCATAGAGTAGACCTGACGTTTCGAGTAGAACACTGCGCCATCCTGCATCGCCTCCCAGGAGGTTGTCGGGTGTTCTACGAGGGTCCCCATATTCTGCGTCACAGAAGCTGCAGTCCAACGTTGAAGTGATGGAAATTGAGCCGAGCAAGCCTTGGCCTTAGCAGGTTTGAGTCGTATGATATCGTGTAGTACCTTATTAGCCTGTCAAATTCCACCGTACTTGGCGAGCCTGCACAACAAACTTGGACCTTGGCTCTTCGTAAGGAGCTTGGTCATCACACGATTGCGGTTACAAGGTTGACTGAAGCTGATACCTGGGACAACATAAATTAATATGGAATTCATTCCCCCGACACTCGTACACCGAGTCCTCTGTGCAGATTGCGGTGAGTTGCTCACTAACCATTTCTGGAGGCACGCTTCTGACCGATCTGTTAGGAACACCAATCGAACCTAATTCTGCAAATCTATGTGTACCATGTCTCAGGAATACGTTCGCGTTTATCCTCGATACTATTGGTTTTTTCTAATCTCGGATCGACAGCGTAGACGTGACAGAAGGGATCCCAAAGTCTGGTAACTATGTCAGCCAAGATGTTTTAAACACACAACTGACGAGATCATTAGCTTCTGTTAGCTTCTGTCGCAATTGTGACCGTTTTCTCTCCCCGCCTACCACTTGGACAATAGCCGAGCCAGAGTCTCGAGAACTACTGGCAATCTGCTTAAAGAAGCTCAAAGGTCTCAACAAGGTCCGACTCGTAGACGCCGGGTTCATTTGGACTGAGCCGCACTCAAAACGACTTCGCGTTAAGCTAACCATTCAAAAGGAGGTGAGTAAGCATCCAATCCCCTCAGAGAAAAAGTACTAATGAGCTGCACAACAAGGTGCTCACATCGACTATCATCGAGCAAGTGTTTGAAGTCGAGTATGTCGTGCAGCACGGCCAATGTCCGGACTGCACCAAGCTCGCGGCGAAGAACACATGGCAGTCAATGGTCCAAGTACGACAGAAGGTGCCACATAAACGGACATTCTTGTTCCTCGAACAACTCATCCTCAAGCACAATGCGCACAAGGATACAGTCTCAATCAAAGAGGCGCGTGATGGCTTGGACTTTTACTACACTTCGGAGACACACGCAGTCAAGATGGTGGAGTTCCTTGCCAGTGTCATTCCAGTCCAGTAGGTTTTGTCCACTCGATCGAATTGATGTAAGTCTGATCCGTGACTCCCAGAACTATACGATCGGCACAGCTCATATCACGGGATACGCATTCGAATACTGCAAACTACAAATTCACCCACTCTGTGCAAATAATACCGATATGTAAGGACGACCTCGTTTGCATCCCTGCCAAGCAAGCCCGATCCTTCAGTAACATCAGGTGAGCACCAGCTCATCCTGTAAACTCCAGATATGCTGAACGAGTAAAGCCCGTTGACAATATGTTCCCGCGTCGGTAATACGGTCCACCTGCTCGATCCGGCAACGCTGCAAGAAGCGGACGTAACTTCGTCTGTCTACTGGCGTGAACCCTTCGATGCCCTCGCATCAGTGATCGATCTCGTGGAGTTCACCGTGCTGGATATCGATCCCTCCGGCGTGGTACGAGGCAAACACGTCCTTGCGGATGCCCAAGTGGCCCCATCACGTGCATTTATGTCGACTATGTCAACCTCGACCCCTTCCTCCACGACACCCAGTAGCGGCAAGTCCAAACGACGCAAGCACCAGGTATCTCAGCACTCCATCACGGCGGGGATGGATCTAGACATGGATGGCGGTGCCTCCTCCGCCAACTATGACTTTTCCTCAATTGGCGCCTCATCACAGATCTACCATACACGTACGCACTTGGGTGGGATCCTCCAGTCGGGGGATACAGTGTTAGGATACTTCCTAACGCACAGCAATTTCAACTCGCACGCGTTCGAATCGCTCAATCCCG
>Ga0307515_10022106_pt1 | contig 11229 bp, 6 predicted proteins | sample 17_EM_MG_FD_194513 | JGI IMG/M metagenome (GOLD analysis project Ga0307515, IMG submission 194513) | Populus trichocarpa ectomycorrhiza microbial communities from riparian zone in the Pacific Northwest, United States - 17_EM | ecosystem: Host-associated > Plants > Roots > Unclassified | place... | reverse complement strand
ATGAAGGAGCTAGGGAGGTTAAAGCCTCTCAATGAAGACAAGGGTAATTCCTACCTGAATCTCTTCCATGCTTGCATTATGCTTGCAGTGACGATTTACTAGTAATGCCGAGGTTTTCTTTTATTGTGAGCTCACTGGATCATCATGAGGAATAAACACCAGTATTGATGGGGATTTGTAAATGTCTTTAGCAGCGTAACCATCAAGAAGTCGCATTTGTGCATGCTGGAAGTATTGTTGTTAATATAGCTACGTATCTACTGCAAAACAATGAACTCTTTGCTGTGAGTTCTCAAGATGATGACTTTCTGTGCTTTAATCCTTTCTGTTGATTGTGCGAAAGGATGATGCTCCAATAATTATTAGTAGATTTGCAAGTGCTTTAATCCTTTCTGTTGATTGTGCGAAAGGCCACTTTCACTTGATTCTGAATTGTGATTCCAATACGCGGATGAATTTTATATTATCTCTTCTTTTTATATCTATAAAAGATCTTTTATTCAAGTAAACTTCAAGAAAAGTTTTTTTAATCAAGAAAATGAAAAATCAAAAGTTTTTGGATTTTGAATTTTTGGAGATGCGGAAAAGGAGAAAAGGAGAGAATGGAGATTTTAATCCTTTTGATTACTTCAATTTTGAATTTTGAATTTTGAATTTTGCCGCGTCAACAATGAAAAATCTGTTGCAGATTACTTAAATATTTTTTAATCTTTTAAGATGGACACTTGTTTTTTAAGGACGGCGCTGGCAGTTCAAAATCTGAAGCATGTGATGTTTATTTGCCGCATTTGATGATTATTATTGAAATAGAATGATGATTATTATTTATGGAGATGAATGAGAGACAATAATTATGGAAGAAAATATCTGTATTTCAACATACAACAAATAAAAACATACAACATTTTGAACAATATCTGTATTTCATTCATCCAAATTTTAACTGAAATTGCCTTTGATTACTGAAAACAAAATAAACTATTTAGTAGCAATACCTCAATCTGTATCTATGTGAGGAATGTGAGAAATCTTGGGCCAATCTTTACCTTCCACAATCTTTACCTTCCAAGCATAGGACAACCGTAAATTCCAAGATAAGAAATGGAGGAGAGCAACCCTTTTTCTGGCATTGACTCAAGCAGAGGGCAGTCATGTATATTCAATTGTTCAAGGGAGGTGAGGTGTTGAAGCCCCTTGTAGTCAAGAGATTTCAGGTGTTGTAGGTCAGAGATGTTAAGATATGTAAGACTTGAGGGCAGCAGCATCTCTTCAGGGAAGGATTCAACATTTTCGTCTTCACCAATAAAAAACACTGAAAGAGAAGGGAGCGTTTGCAAGCCCCATTGCATGCGGCCTGCAATGAGTTTGTTGCAATTACGAATCCAAAGAAAATGTAATGTGGAGGGAAAACCGCCTTCTGGACACAACTCAACTTCTGAACAACCAAATATTCCCAAAAAGTAAAGGGATGGAAGGAGGGAAGGCATCCTCTCAGGCAACTGCTTCAAATTTCTGCAATGTCGTAACTTAAGTGTTGTTAAGACTGGAGCAGGTAACCCTCCTTTGGGAAATGAAACTAATTTAGGGCACTGCTCGATTTCCAAAGAATGGAGAGAGGTGAGATCGTTGAGAGGTCTTTCATGTGCACATAGTGATTCGAGATCTGGACAGTCAGAGATAGAAAGAGAATTTAACTTGGGGAGCAAGTCCAGTACGACGCATTTGAGAGAAGCACAGCTCTTGATTGTAATTTCCCCTAAATCAGAGGGTGAACAACCCATTTGATCAATTTCCTCGGGTAGGGACTCTAGGGAGTGGAATCCAGAAACAGAGAGAGAGTGCAGCCTAGGAATCCTAGGAAGTGGAGTCGCGAGCTGCTCACATCCTTTAATTTTAAGTCTTGTTACACGTGGAAGGTTGTGACCAGGTAGGGCCTTTGTAAGGTTGGGGCATTCTTTGATTGAAAGAAACTCAAGAAGAGGGAAGGCTTCCCGGCTGCCTTCGTCTGAAATCCACTCGCGCCATTCTGGCATCCCTTCAAACCGTAATGTTTTGAGGGATTCAAATGGCTTCTTCATAGCAGTACAATTCCCATAGAACTGAGAGCCCACGGTCTCAACTTTATCGAATCCTTCAATGGAGAGACGCTCTAAAGAAGTTAATTGCCCGAGCGGTGGTAAGGAGGTGCAGTTTTTACATCTACTGAGCTTCAAGGACACTATTTTTGAGAAAGAGGACTTTCCTACCCAGTCCGGAAACATTAGACCTCCATAACCATCAATCTCAAGATACTTCACATTTTCATCTGGCTCTAATTTCTCAAGCGTGCTTTTGACGTGTTGCACGTTATGAGTGTCGCCATCCCAAGTGAGAAACAGCTGATCAAGGTGCTTTAAACCTTTCAAATTTGCGCCAACACCATTCCGAGCATCCACCAAATTTTGAAGGACCCGAATATGAAGTTGTCCCCGTAGATGTCGTAGCTTTCCCAATTCATTAATGCTAGACTCACTCTGTCTTCCCACAATAAAGTCAGTCAACGTTTGGAGCTTTGTCAGTTGACCTATATGTTGTGGCATCTCTTTCAAAGGTGTGCCTGAGATGTTAAGATACCGCAAGTTGATTAACCTTTCCAGAGATGCAGGCAACCTTTCGATTCTTGTACGTTGAAGATTCAGATGTCGTAAATGCTTCAAATTTCCAAGATCAGGTAGACTAGCAAGTAGGGGGCAACTTTCCAAGATCAACGTTTGCAAATTGAGAAGAGCACTCACTTCTTCAGGCAACGTTACTAAAACTGAGCCGGAAAGATCCAAATACCGCAAATGCTTCAACTTGCTAGTTGAACATGACAACATAGATGCATCTCTACAATTAGTCATGAATAGCACTCGTAGGCGACAATGTGTTGACTGAAAGATCTCCTCATAAAATTCGGGAGGACACATCCGAATATTAATTTCGGGACGCCGCCTCAAATAGCGTGGAAAAGTTTGGAATGTGCGTAGAAATTGGGCTCCACGGATGTTTTTTAATTTTGTCCTTGAAAAACCGCCTCCCGTATCTACTACGAGTGATAAATGTCGAGTCTTTATGGTGGCCTTGGAAGAATTATTTTCCCTCAACCTGAAGCTGAAGCAAAATTGACCGGACACATCGGTAGCCAAGTCATGCATGAGATCGTGCATCACAAATGATGAGGGAAAGGCACTTGATTGCTGGAAAAAGGACCTTGACAAGAGATCATCAAAGCACTCAGCACCTGCTCTTTCCATATCATCTACGGAGGGGACTAAGAAGCCCTCTGCCATCCACAGGAGCACTAATTCATCCTTCCGAAATGAATAGTCTTTTGGAAATATGGCACAATAAGCAAAACACTGCTTCAGATGTGGCAGGAGATAAAGATAACTTATTCTCAAGGCTGGGAGGATATTGTCTTTGGGTAAATCCCATAGATTGCTTTCCAATATCTTCTCCCACTCCTCGACATCTCTTTTGGCGCGTAGCAGACCTCCGAGTGTTACTGCAGCTAGAGGAAGGCCTTTACACTTTCTCGCTATTGCTCTACCAATTTCTTGCAACTCTTCATGAGAAGTGGGATTTTCACCTCCAAATGCATGTTTGGCGAACACGGACCAGCAGTCATCTTCCGTCAATTCTTTTAGATGGTGAATTGTAACAATTCCCATGACCGATGCTACACTTTCATTGCGTGTTGTGACAAGAATCTTACTCCCTTGAGCTCCTTTCTCCAGGGGGGTAAGAAATTTAAGCCATTCAACGTAAACTTCATTCCAAACGTCATCTAAAACAAGCAAGAATTTCTTTCCGTCCGATCTCTCCTTCAACAGAAGCTGGAGCTGATCCAGATTATCAGTAGCAGGATTTGAACCAAACCCCTCAAGGATAGCCTTGGTTAACTTCAAAACACTGAAATCGTCTGAAACACAAACCCAAGCTTTGAGGTCGAACCACTCTTGTACTTCGCTGCTATTGTATACAACCTGAGCAAGCGTGGTTTTACCAACCCCGCCCATTCCCCTAATGGGGACGACACCTGGGTTTTCTACATTTGCATCCTCTGATAGAAGCAGCTTCAGTATTGCTTTCCTGTCATCATCTCTACCAGAAACACCAAATTCTTCCACGAGAGAAGTTGTTGGTGTTCTATGCGATGATGGTTCTTTTCCAGTGCGGTTGATCAAACCAAGGGCATCCTTTTGTTTAACTAAGTCATCTAGTCTCTCCTGGAGGTCTCCTAATTTGATCAACCACTTCGGCGTCTGACCTCTGAAGGTTTGAGCTTCAGCTTCCAACTCCTGCCATAGAGCTTCATAAGCAATCTCATCCAAGAAGTCGTCGGCCTCATAGATAGCGTCTTTATACTCGGCCAGCCAATCCCGCACAGCTTCATTTGTTATCTGCTTCTCTTCAGCATCGTGAAGCAGCCCACTGCCAGATATCATTGTTGTCTTCAACCTTTTCAGCGTCCTATCGTTCAAGATTCTGGGATTCAATTTACTTGAAACTTCTTCGACAATCTTTTGAATTAATTTTGATTCATGCCTGTGCATAGAAAAAGAAAGTCATCACTCATCGATGAAAGATAAATCTTTTGAATTTAATGCAAATTTAAAATACAAAATGTAATAAGAGTAAAAGTTATAAGCCTTTGCTATCGATATAGGGGAAGAAAAGAAGTACCCATTTGCGATACTGCGACGATGCAACCCAAATAAACTTGCAGCCTCCACAAGAGCTTTTCTCCACTTTTGGACCTTCTCCATTTCTTCCTTAAAACGTCTTTCATGTCTATCAAAAGCTTCAGCAAAACTCCCCGTCTGTTTTCTAATATCAGAAGGATCGATATCATAGAAAACAGGTAGAACAATCTGACCATTTGTGTGTTTGCATTCAAGAATCTTTTGAAGTTCACCAAGGCACCAAGTGGAGGAAGCATAGCCCTGAGAGAAAACCACTATAGAAATCTTGGATTCTTGAATTGCTTTGGAGAGTTGGAAGGAGATTTCTTCACCACAACGAAGTTTTTCGTCATCTCGAAATGCATGGATTCCTGCTCGGAGTAAAGCAGTGTAAAGATGATCCGTAAAATTTTTGCGAGTATCTTCACCTCTAAAACTTAGAAATACATCGTAAACCCAACCAGGTCTAGACAAAGAAGAAGAAGAAGAAGACGCCATGATGAACATCTAGCAGTGGTTGCAAAGTTATAATAAATGTCACCTTCGGTCTCTCTTTTGAAGCGCATATATATATATATATATGCTTTATTGCAAGTTGCAAAACTAGGTAACATTTGTTTTATAAAAAGTTATTTTCACAAAATCATTTTAAAAACTTTCTTTTTGTTAAAAAAATTTGATGGAAAATACGTTTTAATTATAAAAAAATTAGTTTTGTTTCTAAAAAAGTATTTTTTATTATTATTTTAGGTGAAAACTATTTTTAAAAAATTATAAAAAAATTATCTAATATGGTTTAATTATAAAAAAATTAGTTTTGTTTCTAAAATAATGTTTTTTATTATTATTTTGAATAAAAAATATTTTGAAAAAATTATAAAAAAAATATTTTATTATTTATTAATTATGTAAATTTTTATCGATTTACTTTTTAATTTAATGTTAAACGGATTGAACCTAAAATTAAAAGATTTGGAGTTTGAATGCAAAATTTCAAAACTTCAAAATCGCAATTTGAATTGGAAAACGGAGCCGTTTCCTGGACAACTGTTCACTGCCTTCTTCCACTGTTTCGGCAGTAAAGGCAATGTTTTCGTTTCGTCATTAAAGGCATTAAAAGGGTCTCAATTACAGGGCATGTCTCACGGCTATTAACAAAGGGAGGAGAAGGACGGATGAGAAACAGAACCAGGGAAGGAAAACGAGCCTAACGCAGACTAAAATGAGAAAACACAGAGGAGGGAGCTTCTATTCAACCTGCAGCACCTAACGCCTTCATCACCATCGTCTTCGTCCTGAGCAGAGGAACAAGAAAAAAACCCGAAGAGGGAGAAGAAGAAAAACAGGGAGCATACAGAGAGAGCCAAGCCTCTGCACGACCATCGGCTTCATCTTTCTTAATTACCAGCCTCCAGAAACAGAGGCGACAGAACGAGGAATCAAAAACAAGGGAAGGGAAACAAGAATATTACAAGAAACTCGGCATCACCATCGGTTTCCCCTTTTCCAGCACCAGGTGACAGAACAAGGAATCTGGAAACAAGGGAAGGGGCGCAGAGAAGATCAGGGAAACAAGAAACCAGCAAACGAAACTCGGCATCACCATCGGCTTCTCCTTCTCCAGCGCCAGGTACGCTCATTTCCTTTCTTTCTTTGCAAATGAGTTTGGTTACTTTGCTTACCTTCGCACATTTCATGCAAGCGTGAATAAATTCACGCGTGCATTCGGTTCCCATCCAGGTCAATTGCTTGGACCAGTGATTACGCCGTGCTGGTTGGGTCCAGCCCAGCCGTGGGCTAAGTTGGACGGAGCTGGACTCTGCTTCTAAAAAACCATTATTTTAATTTTTTAAAAAATTTTATTTTAACTTGTTTTTTATAATATAGTTAAATATTAAAAAATATTCTTTTAATATTTTTTTTTAAAAAGTTTTTAATAACAAAATTATTTTTCAAAAAATAAATAGATATAAACCCATTATATTTGGTGTGGCTACTGGGGTTGTAAAGTATAAAAATTATTAAGGTATTTTACTTTCATAACCTCTGCATTTGGCTTTTTGAAAGGTTTAAGCCGAAATAAATTATATTAGTAAATTTGTATTGAATTGCTTAATTATATCATGAATTAACATGTTTGGTATCAATGTCAATAGAAAGAATTGAATTGACGCAATTAATTAATTCTTGATAGCAGTTTTAAAGGTAAATGCAAGACAGTTACCTTTAATCATGTAGCAACAATGGACTTTATTGTGGTGTATGGTGTACCGCATTTGACTAAAGAAATGTAAAAGCGATTGTAAAGAATTTATAAAACATTAGGGTGTTTGATATTATTGTTTTTTAAAGTATTTTTTATTTAAATATATATTAAAATAATATTTTTTAAAATTTAAAATTTTAACATAAAAATGGTATAAAAATATAAATAATAATAATTTTTTTAAAAAAAATATAAAACATAAATTACATGTGAAGAATCATAGGTTTGTGATTGTGGGACCCATTACAATTTACGAGCCAACCATGAGCTAATAAAAAGTAACATCAACATGTTTTTACTAAGCTACAACCTCAATATTTTCTCATCCACCGACAACTTCATCAAAAAAAAAAATTCAATTATTTTTTACAATTACTAAGATACCCAATCATCTTTAAACATCCCCCACCACAAGAGGTATAACGAGAACAATTTAAAACAATGAAAACGCTGCTGTTTCTCTTCGTACTGGAGACAGCTGTCTCCCACCCATGGCAACGTGTCACCATCCCTTGAGTTATTGGATTTCAGCCGCTGATTTGAGTCCCGGTCTTCCGAATTTACGTTTCCCTGTCTGCCTCTAACATCAACCCATTTCCCACGAAATTTTTTCTGTGTAGATTCAGGGCTCGTTACAGCCTCAGTTTGTACGCCTAATTTAAAGAGCATATAAATTTCCTAGATATTACAAGGTTTCTACTTTTCTTTATTTCGCTGTCAAGTAATTATACCATAAGTTTTAATTGAATGTAGATATTGTTTAATTGGGTACTCATGTTGGAATTTAAAGCGTCAGATGCAATGGGATTATCTGTTTGACAGCATAGTAATGTTTGTTTGTTTTTAATATTTTTTAAAAATATATGTTACTTAAAAATATATTAAAAAGCATAACCGATAAAGCTCAAGCTAGACTATTTAAGATACCTGTATGAATGGTTTGGAGCAGGAACATGGAGCCACAGGAAGGTGGGTGGCAACTACGCTCAAAATGATAGAAGGTAGAGGATGGTGAAATGCAAAGAGTTCGAACACAATTCACCAAAATCATTATGTTTTCTTCTTTGAAATCTTCGGCTGCAGAACATGCATGGTAATGTTCACCAGCAGGTCAGTGATCTGAATGCAAATCAAACCATGAAGGACTACATAAAGATAAAATGATAATTTATACACATTTCCATTAGCTTTGATGGAGAAAGAGCATTCAATAAATATATGAGGGATTTTACTATATAAATATATTAAAAATCATAATAAATAATAAAAACTTGATTTCCTAATACATTTATCAATAACTTGGCCTCAATTAATTTTAGAAATGACAATTGAACCCGTTCACATCCATTTACCTGAATAAAAGTGAATATGGAGGGATTTTTGTTTCCATAATGGTGCATAACAAAAAACCTTACTTGTTTGAAAATGTAGTTGGAAGTGACATTCTCCAACTTGATTAACCTCGGTATCCAAATTTATATATATAATTGATTTATAATTTTTAAATATATATCTAAAATCAACGAGGCAATAACAAATTCAGCAATGCTTGTCATTCAGCAATAATGGCTTATTCATAAACAATATTTCAAGAAAATCAAATTCAATAATGCAATCGGGTTTGTAGAGATTATAAATTATGATCAGTTATACGAGGATTTATCCTAAATAAACTATATAAATGATCTAGCAGCGTTTCACTTTCATTATAACTTGTGGCAATACTAATTTTATAAGCTCGTCATATAAAATTTAAAATAGGTTTAAGAAAAAAATATGATTAATTATTACATCACTGATTTTTCGTGTAAAATAAATAAAAAATATATTATTTTAGTTTTTACAAAATTAACATTTGAAATACAATTACAAACAAAGCTAAATATAAAAAAAGATATAAATTATTTGACAAAATAAATAATTTTTTCCTTATCACCTATAAAGTACAACAACACGCATCAACAACACGAACCCATGAAACACAAACATCAAATTACATTCTGGTTATTAAATTTTAGGATGGTGCGGCAGGGCAAATAAACAACCTTCCTCAGAAAAGCTTAATTTAATTTAAAAAAAATCAGAATTGTTTTTTTTTTAATCTTAAAATAACATCGGTACTATAATCTTAAAAAAATTGGAAAAGGTTTTGGAGTTGTTTAAAAATATGATTGTGATTGTTTTTTCAAGTGATTGTTATTCGGAAAAATATTAAAATAATATTTTTTATTTTAAAAAATTATTTTTGGTATTTTTATATCAAAATATTTAAAAATATATAAAAAAAAATTAAAATAAAAAAATAAAAATTATTTAAAACAACACTTTTAAAATATAAAAATAAAAGATGATTAACAGCTATACTCTTCTTCTCTGGAGGCACTGGAACAGAAATATCAAATTAATTTGAGTGTGATAGACAGACACTTGCTGGGAGTTGTTCTGGTGGACGGGTTCACGTGCAGCCATTGTAGTAAATCAACACCGGGCAAGATATCAATCCCGTAAGATCCGTTATGGCATGATCTTCTAGAAGCAACAAACAACCACGAAATGGATCGTGTGGCTCCCTTTACCCCTACCCCCATCCATCGATTATCATGCCATGCCTACTCTTTAGCTATGATTGAAAGAAAAAACACAAAAACAGCTGACGTCACAACTGGGTCCCATACAAAATCATTCTAATCGGCTACTCAAGTGGCTTGTGATATCGATAAAACAGCACAACCACCGGTGGTGGCACGATCATTGTTTTTTTGAGAGTTTTGTATTAGGGGGGTGGCATCTTTTCTATTATGGAGTCAATTAAAAAATTGATTTAAAATAAAAATATTTATAATTCTTAAAAACTCTTTTAAAATACAAAACAAACACTCGATATATTCTAATAGCTAAGGTTTTTGGAATTTGACAGCAAAACCGTGTAAGAAAGAAAGAGCGAAGGAAAGTGACGAAGAGCACAAAAGGTCAATAAAAATAATTTGATCGGTGGTTGAAGTCTCTCTATCCAGTGTCTGACAGTATACAGAACTCGCAAAAGCCTTTTCTCTCTCGGCCTTTTTTATGCTCTGGACTCCATTTTCCGAGAAATTCCATCTTGGAAAAAAGTGGGTTTGATTGGAAAAACTTCACTAAATGCCAAGCTTTTCACGTGATGTGATCATGCAGCAGAAGACCTTCTTCCATCACGAATTATAAGTTTAATAGGAGTTAACCAATTTAATATAAAACTTTGTTATTATTAAATTAAAAAAATAACATTTTAAATCTTTTCTAAATTAAAGTATATTTTTACGGGATGTTAATTAATTTTATGAATATTGTTCCGGATGTGTATGTGTATGCGTGAATGGCGCGGGCCAGGAAAATGGAGTTAGGTAGCGCATCAACTCGGTCTGTCCTTGCTTTATTTGCCAAGAAGCCCCATCGGTTGAAAAAGTGACAGGAAAATGGAGTAACATGGTTTGTCATTGCTTTATTTGATTGGCATAACTTTTATTATATGCGCAATATAATATATCTTTTCAAGTGATGTGCTAATAATGCAGAAGAAGACTTCACTTTATTTCTTCTCTCTTCTTCTTTTATCACTTTTCCTTCATTGATAAAGTACGGGCTTGTGTATGCGTGGGTTGCGGGTGCTAGGAAAATGGAGTTAGGTCCCACATTTTATTAATTTTACTTGCTTTATTTGCCAAGAGATCCCATCGTCGAAAAAGTGGGTTTGATTGAAATAATTTTATTATTTTTCGATCTTTCTTTTCACTTCACATTTTAATCAATATTTTTTTAAATTACTAAAAAAATATATAATTATTAATTTTAAAATTAATAAAATTAATTAAAATACGATGGAAGCTCGTACACTCACTTTTAATATAAAAAAAAAACAATTACTGTTTGTCCTCGCTTTATTTGCCAAGAGATCCCATCATCGAAAAGTGGGTTTGATTGGAATAACTTTTATTAAATGCCAATCTTTCTTTTCACGTGATGTGCTAATAACGCGGAAGAAGACTTCACTTTATTTCTTCTCTCCTTTTCTTTTATTACATTTCATTGATAAATAAATTGTTTGTCCTCGCTTTATTTGCCGGGTTTGATCGGAATAACTTTTATTAGATGCCAATCTTTCTTTTCACGTGATGTGCTAATAATGCAGAAGAAGACTTCACTTTATTTCTTCTCTCCTTTTTCTTTTATTACTTTTCATTCATTGATAAATAAATTATGAATTATAAATGAGCTGATGAA
>Ga0307515_10022104_pt1 | contig 11230 bp, 8 predicted proteins | sample 17_EM_MG_FD_194513 | JGI IMG/M metagenome (GOLD analysis project Ga0307515, IMG submission 194513) | Populus trichocarpa ectomycorrhiza microbial communities from riparian zone in the Pacific Northwest, United States - 17_EM | ecosystem: Host-associated > Plants > Roots > Unclassified | place... | reverse complement strand
ACAACGCTGGCGCGTCCTTTTCGGGGGTGGGTCTATCGGGGTGGGTCGAGCGGGCCGCAGGCATCGAAATGTGCCCGCCGGCCCACTGAAACCTTCGAGAACATTTAATGGAAGCCTGGTTTCAGCGAACACAGGAACATGGGATCTCTCTAACCCAATAGATCCGTTCACGCTTCCTCTGACGTGTTGTATTGTGAAAGTCATGCAGTGTCCTTCTACTGCTCGCTCAAGAAGCCCTGACGTAACCCATGAGAAATGACCATCACATCGACCGTAATACCGACGGGATGATCTTCTCGCTCTTAATCCCTCGAAATTCTCTCCTCCGATTTTTGTATGAGTCCCAAACCATAAACTAAGCGCAAGGGGATCTCAAGATTAGCCGGATGCCCCGAACTTTGTACGACTATTCACTACGAGTGTATCTGTACAAGGGAATATGGGTCTATGCGCACGTTGGGCCAAGGCTCTCCGTGTCAGTTCTCTTGCATGGATGACCATGTAAAGTGGATTGCACGCTAGAAGAGAATGGAAAATTCGGTGCAGCTTCTAAAGTCTCAGTCCCCACTCGCCGGATTATGGTGGCACGAGCTGAGCCGCATCACAGGGTTCAAGTTTTGGACCGTGCACGAGAATTTCAGCCTGCTGTCGTGGCTTCTGCTGAAAACAGTTGTAGTCAATCAGGCGATCTTGATACCCGCCGTTTCAGCCATCGTGCATGCAGAGGATATTGATGCTGTTTCAGAAGTGCATAATCGATCCATCTCATGTGAAAATCTCCGCTTTGATATTTCATTAGTCTGCTTACCACCTGCGCCGTGGCATAAATTTGTCATGGCAGAGCAAGGATTTTTCAGCGCAGCATGGGGCACTGCTCTTCTGAGGCATTTTGTTTTGGTCCAGCCTAATTGACGAATAGCTCGCGGAAGGACTCAAAGTGAACAACAGCGCCCGCGGTAACCCGCGTGAACTAAAATCGCTGCATCAGCTAAAGAGCGGGAGGGCCACAAGCAAGCGCTTCCAAGCTTCCTCGGTAGCGGCAGATCATACCTCGCCAAAGCACGGGCGACCGTTGAGTTCTTGGATGCGGAGCACACCCCTCAGGTGGGCGAAGCACAGACCTTGCAGCATGCTGCAGCCATCTGGCTCTTCCAGACAGACTAGTAAACTTAACGCGGCCATACCATCAGTTACCATCGGCCCCCCAGATCTAAGGCGGCCCCGCCTAGCTTCGTACTAGCCTTAGTCTTCAGCCAGCTCCCGCACCGTCTTTCGTCAATGTCTCTCCTAAGGAATTTGCGGCGAGCTGGGGAGAGCCTCCGCCGTTCGTTTGCCAGTCCAGGGTTTACAAAGGAAAGAGCCAATCGCTAGATCCAGCACACTTTCAGCCTAGTGTTTGGCCCAAGGGCGCTTTGGCGTCGAATGGGGCATGAGCTAGCCGCCAGCTTATTCACAACCCTCCTGCTCCCACAGCCTGTATGCACCGTTCGTTGGACCCGCGAAACCCTGCTCGACCGGTGAAACTATTATGTCCAGTTCTCTGCTCATATTCGAATTACGGGACAGTATACCCTTGGAAGGCAGTGATCGCCGGTAGCACACTGTGCGCCGCTTGGAAGCAGTTGCTATAACGCTCTCTAGCGGCTTGGGAGCCGGAGAACTGGGGTTGCGTGTCTCCAGAGACCCTTTACGTCATCGTCACGATCGCCCTGCGCCCCAAGAAGCGAGTGCTTCTAGCGTCTCCCGAATGCGCGGGATGCTGTGGTTGGTCTGACGTATGGTTATCAAGCTCGCATGCCGTGTTCACCTGCAACGCTGATCTGAAAGATTGAGGATGGTTTCGCGCCATCGACTCTGGTGTGCTACGACGGGCGAATTGCAGCGACAAGTCTGGGACCTTTTTTTTGGCTTTTATTGGCACTTTGAGCTAGTTACAGCCACAGAAGCGATCACGGATTTCGAGCTGCGTAAGTCTCCACTCTCATGTAAACCGCTTCTCGACTTATTCTATTTTACTGATGATGCGCGATAGAATGTAAATATAGAAGAGAAACAACATGCCAAACAAAAGGAAGGCGAAGAACCCACTTAGCGTACTGGTGTTCAACAGCTGGAGGTCGTAGCCATTTGGCAAGATGGAGAAACATTTCCATTGATGCTGAGAAGAAATGAGAATTAAGGTACAGAGGCTGGACAGTGGAAACAATCACGCTCATAGGAAATATATAGAGTTTTGACATATGGCTGGTAAGATTGTGGCTCCAGCGTTCGATATATAGTAGAGAAGGTAGTTACTGATCTCCACGAATAGGTATTTCATCATATGTCAGCTGCCCTACACATCGTTGATAAAAGGTGTCCACGCAAGAAGGCATTCATCTAGCGCCAGCTAAGCTGTGTGAATCTTGGATAACCATCCAAACTATTTCAGGAATAAACATACAAAAGAACCTGTCTAGTTCCTTTAAGCATGTGAAGTTATTTGTGAGGCCACGACCAGGATACCGGAAACTCAGTAGACACACCTTATTAACGGTAATTTGGATATTATCTGGCCAATACATAAGCAAGGTATGCTAAAACCCGGACCCCTCAGCGCCTTAAATACTACTCTTCCTGCTGTATTTTTGTCACCGGAAATATTTCATGAAAGCTTGGTTCCATCCTAGGTAGTTGATGCCGGAGGTTAGAACCTTTTTTCAAATGCGTCTCCTGGTATTAAAGCTCCAATGACTGAGTCTACTATCCCTTTACTCGATCTCGTTGTTCTGGTGTTCGAAACCAAAGATAACCCCCATGAGCCGAGTTTCCGCAAATTCTTGACGTTTTCATCACTGCTGCGCAAAACAGGAAAGTCAAGAGTTGCCGAGGCACCTTAAATACACCGGAGGTGACGTAGATCTCTATTCCATCCAATTTGCATATGAAGAAACTACCTGAGATTTTGAAAGTAATGAAGTTGGTGGTTTAGAAGAGAATTGAATGCTCGAACCAGAGTGGCGTGCTACTCGATATCGCCTTCTACTGTCCTTAAGTGGCTAAAAAAACTAGAATGGGCACCAGAGATTTATTTCATCACAGACCGGGAATCAAGGGAAGGTACATTGTGTTCTGCACCGGGCAATAGTGTAATGGTCTAATATACCGGGACTTTGCCACATGCCGTTAGTGGTTGGTTGACTATGGCGTCATCATTCGACTTGTCTAAACACGGCCTAGCGTCTTCCTGGCCCGCCTTCCCCGAAGCATGGTCGAGCATAATCGGAAATTTTTTTTGAAGCGGTGAAATCTTGCTTCAACGTTCTTCTAACTACTCAAACAACAATCTTCACAATGAGTGAGGTGTTTAGCTCGTCGCCCTATAACATCTACAGTCTTGTTGCCGACATACAATCAACTTATGGCTAGTAAGACATTGAAAATCTCCACCCCAACGCCATAGAAAAAGACGCATCCCAGCCATTCTTATTTCTAACAATTTAACTTGTTTCTTAAGAATTCTGACCCATTTTCCCGGCAAGTCCATAGAGCTGGACTCGTTTATTACTTCGAGGCTCATCGCATATCTTTCTGTGGCTATAACGGATCCCTTTCCACACCCTCCTCGCCGTCTTAACTGGAACTCGTGTCGCGGGGGTTCTTGGCTTCGGAACATAGACCAAGGTACGGTCCCTCATAGCTCGGCTCTGCCAGCCATCTTGTTATTGAGTAAGAAGGCGTCGCGCTGGCTGGGGGAGACTTTGATTAGTTAGCCATGCCTTCATCTCCTGGAGGGACGGTATAATACCTGACCCCCCTCCTCCCTTTCCGCAAGGCCTGGGAGATGTCCTTCAGCTCTCTTGGTTGATCCTACGGACTTCTTTGAAGTCGCAGGAAGTTCCGGATTGAGTGCCATTATCAGATCGTTATCAAGACCTTACGACGTCAGCAAAAGTGTATCATATCAAGCTATATCTATCACAGATCAAAAAGCGCTCAAGTACTTACTCTGGAAATTGGATCAACGACCTTGTAGAGTTGGTTGAGTAGCTGTATTGTATAACTACCAGCAGTCTTGAGCAAGATATATCGAAGCACCGAAAATTCCACTATAGCCGCTCAGCTTCTCAATATGTACCTAATGGTGCCAAACGCCAAAAAAAGCCAAAGCTACGATCAATGCAATGCAACACACCGTTCTTGCTGACCGGTTGACAGATACTGCAATGCGGCGGGTGCGTGTGCATGATATGCATTGCGATACTCCACTCTCGCCAACGGTTGCTAGGATGGTCAATTCAAGTAAAGTGTAGATCATCGAATGTCTTGCTCCACTAGCTAAATGGGCTATGCATTAGCAATTTGGCAGTCACCCTCTCTAAAATATCCGACCATGAAGCCAACGATTTTCAAAAGGCAGCCCAATTTTCTGAACCGGATGAGCAGCACAACCTCAGACTACGAAGAGAATATGCAAAATTGTCTCTTTCAAGGCTATGACCCAGATCTTAGCGTATCAATGCAAGTTAGTTGGTTCTTGACGATTTGGCCAAGCATCTCGGCCATGTGACCAAGAGCTAGCAAGCAGTCATGCTCTCAGTAGCTTTGCTCATGATTCCTACCGAAAATTGAACACGGGAAGCCCGGGACGTTACACTACACAGATAATCATCACTCCATTCGTGCTACAAGCCATCACCGAAAGATATTTTTGACTCTTGTCGGGACTGGTCTATCACAAGATGCCACAAGTGTCTCAACGGTTCCGCAACAATTTCCGAATACTCAAGGCCTGCTAATTGGCAAGAGAGAGCCTCAATTTAACCGCCGATTTCGGGATCGAGCTCACCGGAAATGAATGCGGATGTGGGAGGGGTTATAGCGGTGAGTCTTTCTTTCAATTGGCTTTTAGATTGCTACGTCGACTTGCAAAGCCTCACCATGCCTGCGTGCAAAATCAGATGATCAAGAGCGTGCTGGACGATTGCTAACGAATGCAAAAGGTTCTCTTAAAATAGCCCTTAATACTGCAGCAGATAATGTCATTGATAACCTTTGGAATGCTTTCTCTGTCAATGCGGTCTAGAGAGCATTCTCAGATGACTAGGCTCTGAGGCTCTAATCCTTGTTGGTCGCACTATAGGGGCCACGTTTATGAGATAACACCCCCCACTATTAATTAGCTGATCGAATAGCTGGGCATTCCCCACTTTTCTTTAGCATTCTTACCCTCATCCTGGGGCAGCAAAACAAATAACTGCAGGCGTTTCTCCACACTGCACCGACGGTACCTCTCCCGCTTCTCTGGGTCAATCGAGTTATCTTGCTAGGGTTGTGGCCTAATGACGTTCGATTTTGGAGTTTGGATATCACGTCTCGGGGCTGATTTACCGAGATTTGTCGAGAAGCGAAGAACCCCCCATGATGGAGGGTGTACTCCTATGGTAGAATAACAAGTTCTCAATACTGCTGAATCTATCCTCTTGCTGGGTTTAGAAACCATGAGTATAAATTAATCGCCATATTCTGCACGGCCGTTCATCGGAGGGCGCCCTATGCGATAAACATCTTCTCGTTCCATAACTAGCCGTCATCATCCGGGCCCACCACAGATGGCGATGACTGGCCTGGAATATTGCCGCCATACTGGGGGCCTTAACAGATCTCGAGACAAAAGCCGGGAAATTGGGTTCTCGTGGCTCCGCGGATCCTTGACGAGAGTTAATTTCTTCTCGCGGGGCTGTGTGTGTGCGGAGCGAAATGTTGGTACCTACCCCCACGTTGTAGCCCCCGATCGCAAGCCCAAATCTTTAGAATTAGCTCATCATGGCTTGCCCGCCCACTCAGCTCATCTCATTCCTTTTAACAACGAAGAACCTCGATAATTTTGCCTTTTGCAATATTTTATATACGTCTTTTGGGGTGCTCGTATAGCTGAGCAGATCGCAACCATTCCAAATGTCAAGACTTCACCAAAGTTTATGGGGGATCTGCAACTGGGCTTTCGCTTCGCCGATTGGAAGGGTGGCATTTGGCTTCATCTCAGCCGTGTCAATAAAATGGAGGTTGTCGTCTCTGTACTGAAAAGAGCCTCCGTTCGATGCGAAGGCATTGTAGGATAAGAAGTGTATGCTTTGCATTGAATATTCTCATTACTATGGGTTCTTCAAAGCCGGATTAAAACTATAATATTCAACAGTCGGACAAAAAACTCAAATCTGAAACCCAAAAGCTTACACTCATATCTATCCTAGAGTAAAAGATCACTTTTAACGTCCTACGTACGCATTCTCCAACAATAACCTCCCCCAAGCCGTGTAAAGACTATCCTAGCCGTAGCATTCAGTCATACTAGCGACATCATCCACTACCAATATTGCAGAGGTGAGATTGAAATAGGAACAGCATTACTCTGTTCGTCGACCAGGGCTCCATGGGTCCTCTTTGGACTCCAACCACCTGTTAACCGAGTATTTCTTGTCATTTCCAGAGCTCTCCCCGTTCGGTTTCGCTTGAGATGTCCCAGGAGAAACCTTAGGATTCCTGGGATTCTATTAAAGAACATTTGTTAGAGCTTTGCCTAAGGTTTTTCATCGAGACAGTAATACATTGCCGGCTTGTCCAGCATTCCCGCCGCTTTTAGGTCCCTCAGTGTTGGTCATGCTGTCCTTTGCTCCTTCTCCAGCCATGTTAAAGTGAGAGGCTGATGATTATAATCCGTTGGACCGGGTCTGAAGTCCCTTTACGTCGTAAGTAATGGATGGAACCGCAAGCAGCAGCCAGGATCGTGCTAGCGCGTACTGGGTAGATCAGTTGTAGCTTTGAAGAGTTTAAAGACTGTCTCCATTATTAGAAATAATTTGGGATTCTAAGCTTCTATGTTCTGTTGGGGGGGATGAAGCTTACAGGATGGTGAGGAGGGACTGTGAATTCAGGGGAAGACGACAGTATGAAATTGGAGCTCGAAGCCCGAAGCTGATGGAAAAAAGGTGAAGTTGGCTTGGTGTGACGGTCAAAATTTTCAGATCTCTTAAGGAGCCTATGCTTGCAAGTAAAGAGAAGGTGCGCCAAACGAAGGTCTACTTATGCTTCGCGACGTAGAGGCTGAGGGCCACTTTACTATCTACATTCTGTCATCTGCAGCTATCATGAATGACCAATCACTGCAAGACTCACAATGGAATCTGGGCCAAACGACTCAGGACCTATCTCCTTTCGACAGTTGCCCCCATTAGACACAAGGAGAATTTTACTTTCGCTGAGCATCTGTTATATGCCGTCAGCCTCCTGAGGCCACTTTTTCGCGAAAGGAAGGTGAGCCCATGGTTTCCTGCACGCTCAGGTCAGATATTGCCATGTAGCTGATCGTGGCCGGCCTAGACTCTCCTTTCTCCGTGTTTTCCGTCTGAAGCAGAGACCTGGGATTGTGACAGGGCCAATTCAAGGAAGTAGGCTGATACTGAGTGCGAAGTGACGAGGATCCTAGGGCGCGTATGTGGGCCGAGTCTGGCGAGGAACTGAATTTGAACAGAGCACCATGGGGATAGTGCGACAAAGAAAGCGAGATATGTACGCCACATTCCAGTAGGGCATGCACCCCAAAACGCCAGGGAAGATCCAGCGGGCGGAACACGGGCGGGCTGCGGAAGGCACAAAGAAACCACGATAATGGATTTCCAAGTTTAGGGCTGCTTGCATTCCATCTTTTTGGATACTGAGTCGCGGCAATGGCGGCGGAGCTTTAAGTTTATCATAATAGTGAACAACGCGTCCACATACTCTTTCAGTCGACCCCATCTTTCTGGCAGTCATTGAACATTTAAGCCCGTAAAAATTAACGAATGAGGTCTTGTCAACTCCCTTGCAAACATGGACCAGGAGGTTTCGGTTGGTTCCGATGACCGCTAAAAAATTATACAATGTTCATAGTCAGCCCAATAAGCTGCAGAAGACTAGGGTTCTTCTTAAGCTTTGAAGACGCCGGGATCGGCAAGCATGCTTATTTCCATGGATACCCTCGAGATGGAAGCCTTGGTCGGTTCTAACGTGGCATTTCGGACGTTCTCGGTATGCCCGGTCGCTTTTCTGCTCCTTCCCCGATTACAGATAGGAGCTCACGCTGCTCACCGTTATTTGGACGTAAAGAAAAAGAAAATAAACGGCCCTTGTCTGTTGATCTGCACCATTAAGAGTCTTTGGTTAAAGTGTGTTTGAGCCGTATACCATTTTGGCCCGTGGTTGCCTTCAAGTGGTTCGCAGAAAATAAAACCAGCAGCTACGTAAAAACAATCCCACTCAAGTGTACTTGAACAGCAGCATGTTAGGCCTATAGAACACTGACTCAAGAAGAGGTATGATACCGAAAAGGCACAGAACGATTAATGACTGTCTAAGTTTGTAGTTTGTTTGGTATACCATCAATTTTGTTCTTGGGTCTTACTGAGTCTTTGCAACAACTCTGGTCTGTCCGGACTTGGGCCTTGGCTAACTTGTGGGCTGTTACGTTTGTACGCAAACAAGCTTTATTGATTGGGGCGTCTAGAAAATTACTATAGTTGTCTTGTATCTTCCGTTCCAGGTCGGGTGAATGAAAGCGAGCTAAAAGTCTCAAAAACATATCAACGGCTGACTATGCGAACGACAGATAGCGTAATACAAACAACATCTCGACTGAATCAAGCTCTAACTGTTTCGGATATGTTTGAGGTTTGATGCATGCCAGCGCCTCACCGCCCTTTCCGTGAGCGCCGATATGCAGGACACTAGCGCAAGTTCTGGAATACCTCGTTTCCCTCTGGCATCGTTTTATGGCGTCAGTTACTCGTATCTGCACAGAATCGTAGCGCACTCACTCTCAAAGCAATCAACCCGCCGGGAGTTTTAGCGACATCCAGACCATGCGACCCACGCTATTACAGGGTTCTTAACCATACCCCGGGGTATCAGAACTGACTCGGTGCTCCCTCAGCCTTGCAGGGCGGATCAGATATCAACAGTGGCCTTTTATGAGCGCACAAGCCTCCACCTTTCCTCCTTAGCCCGGGTCTCTGCTCTTGAACCCTCCCCAGCGCTAACCTACCATATCTCCCCACGCCCCCTCAACTGAAACATTATATTGGAGTATTAGTAATCTTGAACCCTTTACGTTGCTCTTCGGTCCCCGTCTAAAAACAATTAGACGGTGTGCAAGCTCCAGCGGCCCACTGTTCGGGGAAGGAGGGAATTCCCCTGACCGTCGATGCTTACTTTTTCTTCCTAGATGCCATCAGAAATATTGTTTACTTAAGCATCCTCTAGATGCAGGGGCGTCTTACTAATTGTTGAGAAACTTTAGCCCTATAGTGGTCCACCCTTTCGTGAAATTTCAAGAGTCTGACATTCCTTTCTACACCTGAATCCGCGGCCTTTGATGTCTTTCATTGCGCTCACTTTCACCCCACAATGCTGTTATGCTTCTTTACGGTGGATCAAATTCACGTCCGAAATGCCTTGTTCATTTCAAATCATGAACTTCATATTCTCTCCTTTGTCTGATGTTGTTTCCCAATGCTCCGGACGCTCCGAACTATTTAGCATCCTTAACTCCTCACTAGCAAATCACCAGACTAACAACCTGTCTACTGCTTATCCAGCCTTCTTCCTCAGAGAACGGCCTCAACCATGAACTTCAGATATCCAGGCCCGCTTCAGCAGAATATCAACCACCGTAACCTGCTTGAATCTACTTACTATCTTCAAATACCGCATCTCAATGGCAAATATCTGAAAATGCGTCTCATCACCCAGGACGTTCCTAAGCTTATCACTGAGAGTGTACGGAAAGCAGGCTGTGGACTGGGAACCTCCGAGGAGGCAATTGAGCATTCTATTACATTAAGTTAACTTACGTGTATCAATGAGTAAATTCTAGTTACGATGCTAACACCTTGAGCAGCCCCTCCTCACTAAATCTTCTGCCTTCTTATCAGGGCCACTGGAACACCCATCTGCGGACGAGGAACAAAATAGCGTTTCCGATACGTACGATAGTATTGAGACGGAAATTCGGATGCCCGGTACATTTTCTAGTACGTGTCCTCTACTAAAACCAGACATAACCTTGACCTTACCTCCTGTCGTCACCTAACATCACAGCTAACTAATTGCAGAACCTGAGGCCGAACAGAATAAAGCGCTTTTCCTTGCTCGTCATAACTACTATGTTAAACCTTATCTGGTGGGTTCTATCGTTACCATCAACTATGGTGATGCTCTGAGTTGGATTCGTAGCGTCTTGTCAACCGGGTCGCGAATACGAACCCGATTACGAATCGTCGTCGTCAGCCTTTCGCTACCTTATGTATTTATAGAGGCCTAGAGCCACATTTACTAGACAGACTTCTCATTCTTGATCTGTGCACGGACTTCCGATTGACACGTCTACGAGCCAAGAACCACAGTTTGCTTACTGGGATGGTGCGAGGAAGGCTCAGACACTAAGGGGTAAGGATAAGAAGAATCAGAGGAATGAGAGTAGTAAAGCCCGCAAAGCGCGGAGAGCGAGGTAGATGGGGGGTGTTAGACTGGAATATTCTGCAAGGTAATGGTTCAGGGAGAGTTGCCAAGATAGTAACCCGGCTCTTGTTGGCATAAGTAGCTAGTGGGAGATTAGTTGTTACTCTTTACCGATATTGAGGGTACTCCTAAATATATAGATGCTTAACTAATTAAAATTAAACCCCCTTCCGCTGGCTTTTAGTTAAATCGCAAGCGTATACTGCTGTAAATATTTAGAATATAGTATCTAAGGCGGCGGCATATTATAGCTAAGAATATATATAACTGTTCTATTAGTTATATAAGTTATAAGTAATATATAATCTAACTAATTGTAATTAAAATTAATCTTTTACTTAAGCAGAGACCATTATAGTAATTAGAGTAATTTCCTTAATACTCTTTTATAACCCTCTTTTATAACTTTATTATTAAATATACCTTTTTATGTAATGGAACCTTGTAGCAAGAACTACGGTAGGTCCTGTTATTGGGCTAGGTGTGTAGGAAATGCAAGTATAGAAGTCGACAACGTAATAACAACTGGTGGAGTGGTTGCCCAACAGATTAACTCTAATTGTATTTTAAGAATTACTATAAGGAAGGAACTATCTAGGTAGGGACTAAGGGTCCTTAAATACACAACCGTACTCCTATAAAATCCTTCTTATATATAATATACGTCTTATATATAAGGTATATAAGTTCCTCTTAT
>Ga0307515_10022103_pt1 | contig 11231 bp, 4 predicted proteins | sample 17_EM_MG_FD_194513 | JGI IMG/M metagenome (GOLD analysis project Ga0307515, IMG submission 194513) | Populus trichocarpa ectomycorrhiza microbial communities from riparian zone in the Pacific Northwest, United States - 17_EM | ecosystem: Host-associated > Plants > Roots > Unclassified | place... | reverse complement strand
ATAAGGCTTGAAGCCCATGTAATGCACAAAATTTTTATTGAAAAAAAAGTCATTTGTACCGTGGACCGAATTATGATTTTCTCTTTTAATTTATCTAAATGGTAGAACAAGGTTTTCAATTCTGTTTTTATAGGTGTTTTGTTTTTTCAATTGGAATAGAATGTTTCAGTTTCGAAGCATTTCGATGTGCCGTTTCGAAGTTGTACTGTTTATATATATATATATATATTCAATAAACATAATTCAAATTCAAGATAAATTAATTATAAATTATGCAATACAAACACAATGCCAAACAAATATAATTTCAAAATTTGAAATATTTCTAAATAGTCAAGATTAAATAGGTTTTTAACTTAAAGTAATTCAATTTAAACAAAATATCAAAATATTATGAAAATAAAATGTTTTAACACAAATATTTTAAATATAAAGTTAGGTCAATGTTATCAAGACTAATGGAATCTAAAGCATCCCTTGTTGTGCTCAAATTCCTACAAAGTATAAACATGAAAAAAACAACATGAATATAAACTATATATGTTAGTGATAAATCTAATTTTAAACAATTAATATGATTTCTAATGAAAATAGTAATAATAATTTTCAATATTATTATCAATATCATTGTTATTGAAAATAGTAATGAAAAAAAGCTTTTTATAATTGGGTGGTTTAATTAATTAAATTGAACAAGGTTCAATTTGATTCAATGGATTTTCAAGAGCAGAACAGAACATGTGGAATGAAACCGGAACGTTTCGGGTGAAATTTAGCCGAAAAATCCGGAACGGACCGAGATTTAAAATGAGATGAAATTTGTTCCGTTTTGTTTCGTTTTTTGAATTGGTATGGAATGTTTCGGCCATTTCAGACGAAACGGAACGGAATTGACAACCTTGGATAAAACATCTCAGATAATTTAATTTTTTAAATGAGTAGGGAAAAAATATTGGAATTGCGCTTTAAATATTGTCTAGAAAAAGAATGTAGTCTTCATGATAATGTTCTTTACGTCAAATAAAAAAATTGTTTTTATTCTATTAGAGTTTAATGTGTGATATTATAGTAATTTTTACGGTTATGATTTAAATTCTTTTTATCTAAATTTAATATTTTTTAAATAATTCCATCGTGTAAAAAATTTAATGTTTTTTTTAAGAATTCTGAAATAATTAAGAAATTCATATTATTTCAAGATAAAATTTAAAAATAAAATATTTTGGAGACAAAGTTGATCTACCCCAATTATTTGAGGTATATTTATAGTTTTTGTTTTTATTTTCTTTTTTAAAAAAAAGTCTTGTTAAGCACAAGTAATTGAGATAACTTGAAAAAATCTACATCGAACGTGAGTCCATGAGCAAAAACCTATGAAATTCGTCGATATCATATTTATTTGACATATTTGTTTTTTATTTGTATAATTTAATAACATAGTGAAAATACGTACAATAAAAGATGGAGAATTTCAATTTTCTTCTCTGTTTTTTTTATCTCCAAGTTTTCATCACACATAAGACCCATCTAGTAATTGAGCTTATCGAACATTGAGTCATACTTAGGTTATATAAAGGTAATATAAAATCACATTAAATTAATAAATCAATATAAATTAACAATCACATCCCCGTCAAGTGACATCCTAATAATAAAACACTGATATTTTATTATATAAAAAATCTAAATTCAAATTTTATAGTTTTATTTATCGTAACATCATTTGGATTTAGAGTATAATTATAGGGGAAGTTGAAGATATTTTTTATCATCTAATAATTCAATTTTAATAAATAAAAAAATGATACAAAAATATGATGTAGGAGGATTTATATGGAATATTATTTATTTCTTTAGTTATTTTTATTTCTATTTGGTTTAAAAAATATTGTCCATTTTTTCTTTGTAGTTTATGAATCTCTACAATCAATTTATAATTATTTATTATTTTTTTTTCTCTTTAAATTAGAAATATGACTAGTATAGATAGGATTGTTAAGATTGTGTTTGAGCAATATAAGTATTTTGATAAATTAATAAAGAATTTTTTTTTATCTTTTTCGTGAGACATTATTTACGACATTTAGGGTTTTTGTCCTCATAAATTGAGGTATAAGAAATATCTAAAACTAATATATAAGTATCTGTCAGATGATATGTACACTGAAGAAACTTATATAAGGATTCCATATAGAGAATCACTTATACCTATGAAAAGAACCACGTGATAATTTTGTAACGTGATATTTTGATTTGAGATCATTGAATTGTGTTTATGTAGGGAATGTTATACTTTTATCCTAGATACAAATTGTCTGAATTAATGGTAAGAAGTATACAGATATTAGGTATTATATAAACTATATAAAGATATTTAAATAATTAAAAAAAAGATTCATTACCTTAGGTGAATGAGTAAAAAAATTGTATTTGTTATCAAATAGTACTAATTGTTAAATATTTACCCATGATGAAATGAGATTTGAGGATTATTTCAAATCTTATTTAAAGAATCAATAATTATAGCGCGAGAACAAATATGATTAGACAGAGTATATACACTCCATACTCTAATATCTAAATCAAGAAATTCTTTATGAAAAGATAATAATTATATTAAAAAACTTATCACTAAAAAAATTAAATCAAACTATGTATGACTTTTATGTGACAACCATTTATTTTATTCTCATTTAAAACAAAGCATTGACTCATAATAATAACAGATAGCATTTTTTTTTTTAAATGTCATTATCATAGAAAAATGATAACTTTATTAGTTTACTATGCGAGCTTATTATTAGGGGTGTTCATTTTCGGTTCGGTTCGGTTTTTATAAAAAAAAAACCAAACCGAAATTATTTTTTTTCAAAAAAACCGAAACCGATTCAAACCGACCGGTTTCGGTTCAGTTTGGTTTTTTAGGACAAAAACCGGTTTGGCTCGGTTTTTTTCCGGTTTCGGTTCGGTTCGGTTTTTTCAGTTTTAGGCTTATAAAACCGAAACCGAACCGAACCGGTGGGTTTTTTTCAAAATTTTAGTCGGTTTAATTGGTTTTTTTTCGGTTATTTTTTGTCCGGTTTTCTCGGTTTAATTGGTTTTTTGGTTTTTTTTGTTCACCCCTACTTATCATCATGGAAGGACTTGCATAGAATTCGGTATTTTCAATCCTTAAAAACATTTACAACATAAATAAAATTAAAACAAGAAAAATATTTTATCACCACCAATTAACCATGTTTGCATTGTTCCTTGCACTATTTCTTCCGAAAATTGCTCCTTTCACTTTTCAAATTGCTCTCTCTCTCTTTAACTACGTACACTGTCGACGTTTTATTCTTTCTTTTTTAGACTCATTTGATAGTGGAATTCATTCAAGGACCATGATTTAAAAGACAATTGATGTTTTTAATATTCAACCTTTGTTTTATTGTGTAGTGAATGACTAAAATGACTAAAACTTTCTCTCTAATTGAGAGTATGATGCATGAAGATTTTTAAAGAAAATTACTTATTTTTTTATTTATAGTTAATTTAGAAAAATATTTTTTTATGCTATTTTTAATTTTTTTCTATTTAATTTAGAAATCAACATGATCACTTTCTAATTATTTATTAAGATTTTCTTACTCGCTAAGATAGACCAAGAACTTAGTGTTGTTTAACTATATTTGAGTAGAAATTGACATTTTGATAAATTAACAAAGAAAATTCCTAAAATCATTTAGGCCTCACCAACAAGCTATTCCCTGACATGGCAACATCAAATCTATGATCTTCAGACCCCAGAAATCACAAGCCGAGGCATCAAGATTTTTTTGATGAAGTAGCCTAACAATTTTCCCAACATATAAACAGAGGATAGATTAGCCAATCAAAAGGCAGAAAATCCAAACTTCCCTATGCAACACAGAAAAACCATACTGCACCCACCTGGCTCTACCTCTCTCTCTCTCGCTATAAATATCTCTATATGGACATGTGTTTCCATGTCAGGGTTTTTTAAAAGAATCCAAAAAAAATCCGAAAAAAACAGATAATTTTTTGAGTGAAAAACGCAATCTTTATCATTGCCCAGATGACAAAATAAAGAGAAAAACAAAAGGGACCCTTCAAAGTTATATACTTCTCTTTGTGACAACCTTGAAAAGAGCCCCAGTGAACAGTAAGTCCTTGTCTTCTCTCTCCGACAGTATTGATGGTTGTGGATTTAAGGTTAAATATCATTGATTGTGTTTGGTTTTTTGCAGAGTTGATGATTAAGTTAATGTTAATTGCTTAATTCAGTTTATGTTGAATTTTTGGTTTCTGGGGGTTTGTTTGTTTTTTTTTAGAGTTTGATGTTCTTTTGCTATGTGTTCTTTTGTTTTGCAGTCAAATTCTGTGAAGTGGGGTACTAAGGTTTGTGTAGTTTGTCTTCATCTTTTCCTTGAAAGGGTTTGTGCCATTTTTAGTAGTTCTTTATTGCAAATATGGCATCATCAAATAATAGTACACACACTGAGGCTGCAGAGATGGAACAAATTATCACTGAATTTTTTCCTAAGAGTCTTCAGATTATACTTGAGTCGAGGTCTCCTTTCATGTCATCGCGTAATTATAGTGGTGAACAAATGGTATCCTTATCTCCATCTTCTTCGTCCTCCTCCTCGCCGAGTGTGAGGCCAAGAGATAAATGGTTCAATTTAGCTCTTAGGGAATGCCCGGCTGCTCTTGAGAATCTTGATCTTTGGCACCAAAGCTATTTGGAACCGATGATTGTTGATGTGATTTTGGTGCAGGTGCCACCAGTTCGGTGGGATCCTGTGAATTATCCCCCCCAAAGGGAGCCTGTTAGGAATTTTTCGACCAAGGATCAGTATCCATTTCACTGGAATTCAGATCAGGAAGAATTAGGGTGTGAGGGTAAGATTGAAAAGATTGTAGAGAGGTGGGAAGTGCAGTATGAGGGTCGGAAGTCAAGGGATAGTGGTACCGGGAGCAGGAAACCTAGCAATACCTTTCAAACATGTTATATGAAATCAATATTACTTTTCAGGTCTTTGTATGCAACTGTTAGGCTTTTACCTGCATATAAAATTTTCCGTGACCTCAATTCATCAGGGAAAATTCGTGCATACACGCTTACACATAGGGTGTCTTCTTTTGTTGAGCCCTTTACACGCGAAGAAGAGGCTGAAATGCAGCGATTTGTGTTCACCCCAGTGGATACTTCCTGTGGTAGGCTTTGCCTTTCGGTGCTGTATCACTCTTCATTATCAGATGTCAGCTCTGAGTCGTCATCTCCTGTGTCCCCCCAATTTATCCCAGATTATGTTGGGAGTCCTTTGGCAGAACCAGTGAAGAGATTCCCCTCTCTTCCTGTGTCGCAAGGTTCTCTGTCATCTTTGCCATTCTCAAGACAACATAGTTGGTACTATGACCATAATAAAGCCTCACCACCTTCATTTTCTTTCTCACCATCACCTAATCGCTCAGGAAAGCATGGATCAATATCTAATCCTAGTTCCTGTCGATTCCAACCTTCGAGCTTGCCTCCTCATCCACCTGAAGTGCCTTCAGTTCATAAGAAGAATACGAGCTTTGATGAACATTATCCCTCTCCTAGCTATACACCATCTCCATCCCCATCACCATCAATCTATATTCCTGAGAGTCATCTTTCCACAGCTGTTTCACAATCTGAAAGTGCACCTGTTAGCATACCTGCTACCAAGCATGCTAGTTCTCCCCTGTTGTCCAACAAGCAAAACTTGCCCCCATCTCCACCACTCAAAGCTACCACATTTTGCAATCCGAAGACTGATGAAAGTACAGGTTTGGTTCACCCTGGTGCAACAGACGAGAAGGTATTATATATGCTCATAACAATGGTCTTATGTTGCCAAGGCATTTGATCAATAGGATTCTCTGTCTACTGCAGTTCTCTCCTCGGAAAGATGACATTAGAAAATATGCCAGCGTGAAAACACTATCCAACAGCTCTCCGCAGATTTCATTTTCCAGAACTTCCAGCAGGTAATATCAGGATGATTTTGATGATTCTGAGTTTTCTTGTCTGTTTGATGTGGAATATGATGACATAATGGATCTACGTGTGAAATATTGTTTAATTACTTCTAGCGCATTTAATTTTGGTTGGTGCTGGTATTACATTAAGGGTGTCTGACTCCCTCTGTTCTGCTGAATAAATTATCTTGCTGATGATATTTGAGGTGATGGACTCATTAGATGTTAAGCATATGTACATTTGAATAATGGAATAACAGAGTAATAGAGCTTCTGGCAAAAGAGTTGAACTATCCTGCTTTCTTAGCCAAGCTTTAACGAATAGTATATCATGGTTCTTGCAGAGCATCCGCAATACTTCTGATAGTATAGGGATTGAATATCAGGGATCCCATCAAATGTTTTGTCTGACACACTCATTTGACATCTTTAATAGCTAGTGCTTTAGGTATATATCCTCTCAGGATCAGAAGTTTGATGACAATCTGTGGTCTGAGATCACAATCAAGTAAGGCTTATGTTTTTATGCGGCATCATAGTGTCAGTGCTCATCAGCCTTGATACTTTCTTGTGGTTCATTTCTGCCATGATGGATTTTTAATTTCTTAAAGATTGTGGTCTGCAGGATTACCAGTCAAAGTCGTTAGGACCTTTTTAGGAAGGAACTCAGAATTTAACTAGTGCTTATTCAGGTTTTCTTCTTTATTAAGACTATTACTTAGTCTTACTTATCTACAAAATAATTAGCCGGCCTTATTATTCCTTTGGCTTTAGATTGCCCTATGGTTAAGTTTACCTCTCTACCAGGATTTGGTTTTCTTACTTTCTGTTTGCTTTGACACCCATAAATAGACAATGGTTAGACATCAAGACAGAATAAACATCGGCAGACTAATTGAGTTTTCTAAGAATTGGCTCTCTTGGGCCTATTCACTACTTGAGTCAAATAATCTGATTGGATTGATGTTGAAACAGAGTCCATCAATTCACTACTTGAACTTGTAAGGAATGAGGTTGATATTTTTACATCAAAGCCTTTGCACTTGTCAAATAATCTGATTGGATTGATCATGGTGGTAGATAAGTCTGAAGAGATTGGTGTGAAGCTCTTTTGAAGATTATTGTAAAATTAAGAACTAGCAGTTAGAAACAGTATGCTGGAACCTTTATGCAACGAGTAAAACATGCCATTGATCTAGCGTGTTCTTGATTTGGGCTGGTTAAAACTGACCCTTCAATGTACTGTCTGAGCCCAATTATGTGGAACTGTTATGAAAATTGTTTATTTAACCAATCTATAGAACAAAAATTGCAATCAGGTTGGTTCTATCATGGTTAAATTGCTGTAAATCTGGACAGAATGTGTTTTTCTTCATGAAACTTTGTTGCTTTAAAACAATATGCCCCAAGTTGACTGGCAGAAAATGTACACGAACTGCAAGCAAGAAATGAATACAGGTATTCGATCCAAGCCGTTTGGTCATTCAACTTAATGTGCTTTTTGCATCTTGCAGACCTGAGACATTTGATAAAAAAGGCCATCTATCTGACCCCCTTGAGCCCGGAGGTCTCTTTCCGATTAAAAAATCCCAAGATGCAGCTGTTGGTGCTCTTGTACACACGCTGAAGAAACCCCCACCTTTATGCCAAGACTTCTCTGGTTCGGCTGCTTTGCCACCAGATTCTAGGTCCAAAATGTGGAGCTGCAACCTCCAAGAATACAATCCAATCTCTGTAGCACCAGCGGGTCAGCAGGCTGCTGCGTCTGGTGTTGCATCTTCAGGTCTCATTGCTTCAAAAACAGCAGCTGATGCATTGGAAGAACTGAAAAGATACGAAGAAATGAAAGACTTGTTGCTTAGCCAAGCTGGCAGGTCCAACGCTTAAGCTAATTATGCTTCAACGCCAAATCCTACTAGCAGCAGTGCAACTGGATATTGAACTCGTGTTGATGATTGCACATCTGTACATAGTCTTGGTTTAAGAGGTGATTTCATGGTTTATAGGAAAGCGCCCATCTCCTTGTGTATGAGGCGACATGAGATGATGATGATGATGACAACCGAGGTTAATGTAACAACAGTGATGTTGGTGTTCTTGCATTAACGCCAATTGGGCAGGCTGTTAGATAGCGCAAATGGTGTTGTAGGGTCATTTTACTTTTAGGAGTATATAACTGAGGTTGAGTCTCATCTATGCTTGTTTTCGATGGACGGAAAGTTTCCTTCATGACTGGACGGGGAAAAATAAATAAATTCCTAACATAATGAAGGAACGTGAATTTTATATATATATTGGTCGGAAAATGTTAATATATTGGAATATATATTTATTTAAAAAATAAATATTAAAAAATAAATGTTTAATTAAAAATATTTATATTTTATTATACAAGTAAGTAACACAAACATTCTATATTTCTGAGATTCACTTTCACAACAAAAAAAAATTAATTTACATGATGAAATATTTTGTTGGTGTAAAAGTTGTATTTTCATTGGTGTAAAAGTTGTATTTTCATTGGTATAATATCATCGATAGATTTACCAATGGAAATGTATTATCGGCGAGTGTCTCATTAAAGATTTATATCCTTCAGTAATTTATTTAGTGATTTAAATGCCGATGAATAGACTGACAAAATATTAATATCGGTGATAAAAAATAGGCACCGGCTATTTTCTACCAGCCTATCCATTGGTAAATATTACCAACGGAGTACCCTCTTGGTAATATATTGTGTCTTATCAATGGATTGGCTATCAAACTCACCTACAAATATATTATGTCGGTGAATCTGCCAGTATATATCAAAACGGTTCACAACTTTCTATAATTCTCCAAAGAAATGGGCTTATTGTACCGATAAAATCACTGACAAAATATATTTATTCGTCAATATTTTAGTAATTTGTTTTTTTTTTTTCTTTTTGAGATACTATCACACAACTTCACATTAAAAGACATTAAACAACATTGAATAACTAAATTAAATTGAAGAACACATTTTCTATTATTAATTTTACTGTAAAAATCAATTATAAATATCTATATACATTAAAAAGTAGTTGAAGGTGAAGGTGGAGGAGGAGGAAAATCTTTGTAGAGGTCTATACAGGGGAGGATAATGATTAGACAAGCATGTCATCATCTTCTTCCAATGCTTCATACTTTGTTCTTCATATTTTACCTTCATTTTGGCCCTCGGAGCACCAATTCATTCTTAAAGCAACTCTTTAATAGCTGATGATGGTTGCCTTGGGCTGGATTTTGGGGTGCCTACTACTGATACACTACAACTCAACCTCATATCTCGGGCTGTAGTCATAGAGATATCATAAATCCGATTTTTATTTTTGATCTATCAGTTGCTCCATCATCCAACCATAACTTTAGATCATATTTGGATGGATTGAAGGGTCTTCTTCATGTTTAGCACGCATGTCGGCATTATATTATTCCTACAAAAAAAAAACAAGTTAAAGACGTTAACAAAAAATTATTAGTCTAAAAGATATACAAAAGGTTTCAAAGTTTAAGAAATGTCTCGACTCGATTCTTCATGAACTATTGCACCCTTTTCTTTCTATCTTCCCTCTGCACATGTGTTTCCAGATACAACTCTATTAGACTCGCGCTTAAGTTATGTAGCCTGAAAAATAAATCATTAGTTAATTTTTAGTAATAATCGTAATCACTAATATTTTAAGAAAAAATACTTTAAAATAAAACACAGTCATAGCGCTTTGTATGGTTAATAAAAGGAAATGACCTATTAGCATGCTTGGTAATGGAAGCGTGAGTCTTCTTGTTTATGTTTGAGGACCCACTCCGTGACTACCTCCTAAAACTTTTTGACGTCAATAACTCTAGATATCTCTTTTAATTACTATTAGTGATGTGGTGAGGTCTAAAATTCTTTCACCCATCAAAGTCATCTAACTCAACTTTTTGCTTAGCATAGGTGTGTGTGTTATACTAGAAACCACACAACTTAGTTTAGAAGTTCGTTAAACTTAAAAGATATGATGATGAAAAGATTATAATTTTACAAAAAAAAAAAAAGCATTCATGTTATTAGGGGATTTCACTTGGAAAAGAAAATGTTCTATACTAAGAGATTCGGGTCCGTAACCATGGGTTCCAATTTACGAGATCTTGTAGCACTTACCAATGAGGCCCTGTTGACTAGTATTACACTAAAGAAATCAATTATAGACACTAATATAATTAGATATGCTCTTCATAGAAAAACTTGGGATTTGCGATCCTAGGTAAGATCGGTTCAGGATCATGGGATCCTTTTTCATCAAATAGGAAGCGCTGTTGCATAAAATGTATGTCTAAGTAATTGCCCCATAGATCCTATAACTATCTATATGAAGAAGAATTCATGTAACGAAGGGAATTCTTATTCATACAAATGGTACTCTGAACTTGGAACGAGCATGAAGAAATTAACGATACTTCTTTATCTTTTGAGTTGTTCTGCTGGATCGATTGCTTAAGACCTTTGGTCTCTACCCGAACTCGATGAAAAAAATGGGATAACTTATTATGGACTTGTTGAGAATGATGCTAATCTAGTTCAGGGCCTATTAGAAGTGGAAGACACTCTAGTGAGATCTTCATAGACATAAAAAGATTGCAGCCAGTTTGATAATGATCAAGTGACATTGGTTATTCGGCTCGAACTAAGGAGTTCCTTATATATGATGCAAAATGAATCTTGTTCTATCATTGATCAAAGATTTCTCTATGAAAAATATGAATTAGAATTTGAAGAAGAGAAAGTAGAAGGAATCCTCGACCAGATAAAGGAGGATTTATTCAATCACGGCTCCTAGAATATGGAGATTTTGAGGCTTTTTATTTGATTGTATTAAAATGCCAATTCACTGGGATTTCCCTATTCTGCCAGGTTATTTTGGGTAAGCAAATCATTTATGATGAAGAGGCCATACCTAAATTTAAGCACCATATGCCATCTTGAACTTTATTTTTGGGTTTAGTTTTTGGAATTATTTTTCTTTCTTTTTTGTTTAAAATAGATTTCTTTAAAGATTGTTTTTTCCCTCTTGAACCTCATTTCTAAGATTATTTTCTTTATCACTCACAACTAACGGTATAAAACGAAGAAAGCATCAATCAATAATAATTTCCTTTAAGAAATTCTTAAAGGCAAGGTATAAACAAAACTAGAAATAAAGATAAATAAATAA
>Ga0307515_10022102_pt1 | contig 11231 bp, 9 predicted proteins | sample 17_EM_MG_FD_194513 | JGI IMG/M metagenome (GOLD analysis project Ga0307515, IMG submission 194513) | Populus trichocarpa ectomycorrhiza microbial communities from riparian zone in the Pacific Northwest, United States - 17_EM | ecosystem: Host-associated > Plants > Roots > Unclassified | place... | reverse complement strand
ACACCAGGAAACATCAGATACCGATCATCTTTTACTCATGTAGACCGTCATCGTTGGCTCGGCGGTAGCGCTCGTTATCAACTACAACCCCTGTAATCACAGCATGCACTTCTTAATTTACTGGATGAGTACTTTGAGGCATACTTCTTGGACAAAATTCGAGGTAGACGGTAATGACATCGTAAAGCCTCGTCGGTTGTCACCCAAACGTCGATCAGTTTACAGGGGTCCGAAATTTTCGGCGAGGTGGATTTGCTCCTCCAACCGCTTGGGTTCTGTGGTGAAACGTGGTCTCAAGCATTAACGGAGTAGTGGTAGCCTGGGTCGTTGCTACCAAATGGCGCGCGGCGTCGCCCCGCCGGGGGTCCGATTCCCTCTTAATGCAAGTTTTTTGCTTTTCCTTCGTTTACTTCATGCGCTCCTGGGTCAAAATCCAATGTTGCATTCAATCCGTATGACTACAAAGTATGGTGGTGGCTAGGCCTGATCTGATTCACAAAGCTTTTTCGCCCTCTAGCATCCCATGGTCAGGATAAAGAGAGTCGTCGTGCATCTAGACTTGGGAGTGGTTACAAATTTGTCTTCTTATCCCATCTTCATCATCATATAATCTCGTTAGCTCCGCCCACTTGAATCTCAAAAGCAAAACTTACAAATCCATGGTAAATTTCCAGAGGACGGAGAACATGACTCCCTGGCATCCGTTCGCTATGAATCTCGCCTTCAACCCACGGCCGAACAAACCCAACAGTCCACCCTCGGCCACGACGTCTTTGGCGGCAGCAAGACATCCAACCCTGCGTTCGTGAACTTGTCGATACGTCTTGACGACGCGCAGGGAGTTTGAGACGGTATCAGAGATCGTGGTAGCGCAAAACCCGATGAAGGCCTGTCGGCATAACTCCAACCATCTGCAATCCTGCTCCGGAAGCGCCCCTTGGAGATAGTTGTACGCCCCATACCACTGGCAACGAGATCAGCCTGAAATCCGATCAGAACAGGTCAGCCGCGTACGGGGTAATGTCCAACGAAGGAGGCAGCAGCTGATCCCAACGCTCCAAACCACAAACCAGTGATCCCGTGCTTTCTGATCTGTAAATGACCAATCTCAGCTCCGGCGCAGGGAAAGATCCAGGCTCTTGAAATAGCGACATACCCTGTTCCTCAGTAACTTCAACCCGGGTTTTCCTTCGATCTGGAGCGTGGTCTTGACGGTATCGAGGGGTGTTAGGATGACCCTAAACGCTGCGGCACACGGCGAAGCGAAAGCGGTCTTGATCGCTAACGGGAGTTTCTTCATGAGCGAGTTGGACTCCAGGAGGGCAAGGATACCAGCGTTCGACGCGGTATCACCAAAGCGAGCCACGGGCCCTTGGATAAGAGCTGCGGAAAGACCTTGGTAGTAGCGGCCCCCGTCTGCGTACAAGGTATTAATTACTTCGGTGGTTGTCATGCCATGGCGGTACTGGTGGTTTATTGTGGTGCGTAAGGGCTGAACACAGGGTAGCCCTCGTGAGGTTTGGTGCGAGAGTACGCAGATAGGTACTAACCATCAAGGTCAATACTTGCAGCACCATTACTGGGGATATGGCCTCGGAGATGAGTCGCTTTCAGCGGACGCACAGATTATTCGTACCAGCAGCGCCACTCAGCCCGTCGTCGAGTGCTTTTCTCAAAGCCTCTTTGAAATCAAACTGCGGGGCATGTCAGTGATCAACGACCAAACGAAAAACAGCTGGACATCATGACACGTACCTCAATGTCACCATTCTTGACGAAGTCCTTGATTACTCCCGCCAGCATGAACCCCCCGAAAGCGGCAAAAATAAAATACCAGACAACCCCCCAGTAATTTACCCTCTCGGCGACAATCTCAGCCTCGGAGGACTCATCTGCCGAAACTGCTGCCTCGGGGTCAAGCTGAACATCGACGGAGGCATTCCCAGTACGCGATCCCAAGAGGGGCTGCCTCTCATCGGTGGGGTTAGGAGGACCTGTACTCGAAGCTACTGGCGACATCAAGAGGGGAAAAGATGAGGCTCCGGTTGAAGGAGACTCAGCGAATCTCGCTCATGGCGCCTGAACCGGGTCGCCGCCGCGGCGCATGGAAGTCTGCCACAATTCCCGGGACTAAAAGTCCTGGGTCTTGTAGTTTTTCCATATACCTCCGTCCTGCAAAAAACGCAAAGTTTGTCGCAGTCACGTGTGCTGTTCCCACGAAACTGACACGTGCCTGATTCTCGTGTGACCCGAGTGAGCCCGAGCGTGACCGTGCGCTTCGTCATCCGCCCCCTCTTCTCGCTTCCTCGGTCTCTCGCCTCCTTTCCTCTTCCCTCCGCCTCCACACCTGCGAAACCCTAACCAGAACAAACCATGCTTGTTGGCCTCATCAGTTCTGTCCCCGTGTCTGTTGCAGTTCGACCGGGGGTCCCCACATCGACTATCACCCTGTCTGCAGCTTACCGGCTTGAACTCCTCCCTTTATTCAATCGGTCTGGCCTTTACACCTGCAACACTTCGTTGTCTGTTCCAACCAACAACGGCTTTTACACGTCCAAGGTAGCTCTCCAATGTTCTCACACTCCAGGTGAATGCGACATTATCCTTGGCTCCGACTGGACATCTGCATGTGGTGCGACATTGTGTACCGATGATTCTGGACTCGTTGATCCTCCACATCCTACAATCACGTCACTGCCACCCGGCCACTGTTGGAGTCCCAACAAAGGTAAGCCTGTAATGTCTCTTGATGCAAACGGTTTGCTAAGCTTCTTCAGACGTTTCTCCCCATGATCACAGCTCGGTTGACATCGAGCTTGCCCTTGCCAAACTGCATATATTCTTTGCCGATGATTCTGCTGTGGATATCTCTACCTTTTTTGCCGCTCATGGTATTGATGTTGAAGACCCGTTGTTGGACAAATCCGATGCCATTTCGCATCTGATGAATGGCTATTGTGCTAACCATGCAGCTGCTGGATGTATTGAGATTTCGTGTAATATCAGATCACCGGTGGAGATGGCAATCGCGGTCACTGAGATGATTGTTGATGAATATACACATGGGAGAATCTCACCCGAGCATCTTAGCACAGTTTGTTCAGCCATTGGAATAAAATCTGGAGGCCGCCGGCCAGAGAGTCTGACTCTCATCAAGAAACTGAAGCAGCGATGCAAAGACTTGGGGCCGCTTTTAAGCCACACCGATATTGAAAGCATATTTGGCACAGTTGAAAACCTCGGCAAACGATCTCTCGAGCAGCTTGCTCTCCAGCACCAGCTGAATGTAGATGGTAGGCATGACGATGTCGATGACATTAGGACGAGGCTAGTGGGCCATCTCTCGTCGGGTAACTGTCAGGCGTCGGGGTCTGGTCTGTGCGCATCTCTTCAGGATGAATATCAGAATACTGCGTCTAGTGACCTTGAAATCCACATTCTTCGTTTTGCCTCAACAAAAGGATCTGTTGCGAAGAAGGCGTTGAAACGGATCCTCAAGTGCCGGAGTATCAAGTTTAGCGAAGATGACAGTATCGGCTGCCTTCGAAAAATGCTTCGCTCGCATGTTACACAACTCCGAAAGGGAAAGGTGCCGGAATTGGCTCGGAACCAACGCTCTCAAGCACAGTCTGAACACGATAAAAAGTTGGAGGAAATCCGTAGCAACTGGCCACAACCCGCCAGTATGGAACAGAAGGAAGAGTGCATTCGAAAATTTCGTGCCACTACCTCATCTGAAAGCCTTCGCCAATTCACGTGTGCTTGTTGTGCGGAAGGTGTAAACCGTTCTGAACGCAAGGTCGTCTCGATCGACGATATTGACGTGAGCCTCATGCGCAATCGCACAGACCGTGTATTTAATACCAACCAATGCATCCCACCTGATCTTCCTTTCACCGAAGGGCCACTCGCCAACATACTCGTTGATCCCGAGGGTGTGATAAATGCCGAGGAAGGAATATCACTCCAGTTGTGCCAGCGGTGTAGCTCGAGCTTATTACAGAACAAGCTCCCCCGTTTAGCCATTGCAAATTTGAATGTCTTGGGACCCGTTCCATGGGGAATGAAGGTCATGACTATGGTAGAGGAGATGCTCGTTGCCCGCTGCCGCACCAAGCAGTGCATCGTCAAGTTACAGGACCATCGAAATGATGTCAGTTTACCATCTTCGCAACGGGGATTCAAAGGCCATGTTATCATCTATCCTCAGAAAGTCACGGAAGAACTTGCAAATGTATTACCACCACCCGTCGATGACGTAGTGCATCCGATTTGCATAGTTTTCGCCGGTGCCGTGTTACCGTCTCAGTCATGGCTAAAAGATAAGGCACATCCACTGGTTGTGAGAAGGGAAGTCGTCCGACAGAACCTACTCTGGCTGAAGGCCCATAATCCGCTTTACAAAGACATTGAGATCAGTGAAGAACGTTTGCAGGCATTGCCGGTGGATGACCTGTTGGGTTACACGATTGAACATGTCCCACCGTCCGACAAAACCGATGCACTTGGGTCACGATATGACGCGAATCCTTCGTCAGAAACGAACGAGCCTGCTCCACCCCCTGATGAAGCATCTCACGTTGAATTTTCTAACATAGTGATTACGGACGTTGACGGCAATGCACCTTCGAAGGATCTCAAAGCAGCAGCCTTGCGTCATTATAAACAGGGGGGATCATTTCTTGCCGTTTCACATGAGCCCATCCCTGTGAACGAGTTTTTCAACCCCAGTTTATTGCCAATGATGTACCCTACTCTATTCCCGTACGGTATCGGTGGTGCTGAAGACAAGCGTCGGACACAATCGATTTCATTCGAAAATCACGTGAAGCACTTTCTTTCCCTCGCAGATCGCAGATTTCAAGAACACTATTCCTTTATTTTCACCGCGTTCAACATAATCCAACGGAGGAAAATGTTGCTTCACACGAGTTTGAAGGTCAAGCGTTCAAAATTCAAGTCATGGGCAAACAGGTTCAAGGATATCTCACCAGACGCGATTGAGAGGGTAATAGCACGGTCATCTGATGGACACTATCCAACTGCTCGTGACAGTGAGGAACAGAAGGTACTGAACCTGATGAAAGAAGTCAACACGATCACATCTCATGTCCCTGGATCTGCCGCTTCACGCGTAGCAATGAGGAATGAGATCAGAGCACTCACGATGAAGATTGGATTACCGAGCTTTTTCATTACGGTAAATCCTGCAGACATCCGGAACCCAATTGTGAAGTTTTTGGCCGGTGATGATATTGACATTGATGCGTTGCTTCCAGAACAGGTCCCAAACTCATGGGAACAATCCATCCTTGTCGCAAAAAATCCTGTGATCTCTGCACGATTCTTTGATATCTACGTGAAAGCATTCATCTCGACCATACTTGGATACGATCAAACACAAAAAGACCTAACCGGAGGTGTGCTCGGGCTCGTGAAAGCCCATTATGGTTGCGTTGAAGCCCAGGGACGTGGAACATTGCATTGCCATATGCTGGTGTGGCTTGAGGGCGCACTCAACCCGAATGAAATCCGTGATCGTGTTTTGAAGAATGGCGATGCTGAATGGGGACAGCGGCTTCTCCGGTTTCTCGATGATGCCATCACAAACATTATTCCCAGCGATCCTGACCCCGGACTTTCGATTCCATCGTCAATACATCACCCGTGTTCAGTCAGAGGTGTAGACCTTAATGAACCTGATATCGGCCTCCGACTGAAATCACGGTTAAAAGACCTATACCATGTCGCAAAAGAATGCCAGATCCATTCCCACACAAAAACGTGCTACAAGCGTCAGAAGGAAGGAGGAACTCTTCATTGCCGTTTCGATCACGATGAAAACAACTTCCGTGAAGCAACCGAATTTGATCCCGAAACAGCTGAGATTTGTTTCCGCTGCCTGCAGGGTCTGGTAAATAATTTCAATGCCACCATGCTAGAGGCCATCCGATGCAACATGGATATCAAATTCATCGGTTCTGGAGAATCTGCAAAGGCAGTCCTCTATTACATCACCGACTATATCACAAAATCCGACTTAAAAACCCACGTTGCATTCTCCGCGTTGCAACTTGCCGTTCAAAAACTTGGTGAACGTGATCCAACCGTTGATGAACCAACAATTAGGGCAAAGCGGATGTTGCAGAAGTGTGCTTATGCAATGTTGTCCCATCAGGAACTCTCTGGACAACAGGTAGCGTCATGGCTCGTCGGAGGGGGTGATCACTATACCAGTCACAAGTTCCGTAACCTCTACTGGATGTCATTCGAGGCCAGTATAAATGCCGAGAACCCGTCACCCGAATGTTACAATGCACGACGCCTAACACTAGCTGAGCAGATTGATAACCTTGAAAATGATACCAGTGCCGATGATCAGCACAACTCGGGGAGCGAACAACCAGGGAATCAGGAAGGGAGTACCTTGCATGAAGAGACTGACACAGAAACAGAAGACGACGAACAAAGCTGTAGTGAGACTGATCACGAGGATGAAAATGAAGACGAAGCTGAAGATGATGTACACCTTTCTTTTTCTCGAGACGGAAACGTTTTTGAATGCAGCTCTCAAGTAGAGGATTATAGACTACGTGCAAAGGAGCTTGACAGCCTCTCGGTTTGGGATTTTTTGTCAACTGTAGACCAGGTATCAAAACCGACTACTCATATAGAATCAAATTTTGACGAACGATTGAGTGACGAAGACGAAGACGATATATCTGCATGTGATGACAATACCGGCAGCGGTCCATACGAACTCCACCCAGAGCACCGTGAACATAAAAAGAAAATACAACGTGTCCATGCACACCGCTGGAGGGATCTCGTTCCTGTCCCAATCGGTCCTGCCCTTCCCCGACGTGATCGCCCTGAAGTGTACCCAAAATATGCACGACTGATGTTAATTCTCTTCAAACCATGGCGCACAGAGGCTGACCTACGCGGCAGTGCGAACAGCTGGGTGGAAGCATTTGATGATTTTGTGAAATCTTCTCCGCCTCAAGTACAGAAGATTTTGGACAACATACAGATACTACACGAGTGTAAAGATTCGAAAAACTCACATTGGGCAAGGAGAAATAGAATCATGGATGCAGAAACACGGACCACTCGCAACGAGGACAACGGCGAACCCGATATGGAAGAAATCATGGACCATATTGATTCGGTGGAAGATTATCGCAGCCGAGCTGTCGCTGAATCGCTTGCAAATGTCTCTGATTGTGTGTTTGAACTACAGGCCGCAGGGATGTTTTCGTGTACAGAAGACAGTCAAAATACCTCTTCAGATGTTGAATATCCAGAGAGACTCATGTTACCGGATGATAACACACTAGAAGATCAATGGAAGAATGTATATGAGAACCGCAGAAACGAATGGAAGAAAAAGCTGAGTAACACTCACGCTGAAGCGCCTGCTGTTCCGATTGCAAGCACGCAACCGTTAGCTATTATCAACGCCGTTGATGTGGGTTCCACCGGGGTTGAAGACCAAATCATGCAATTAGACGTGCCACCAGCAAACATACCAAATGTGTCGATCGACGATATAATCAACACATGGTCCCTCAATGTTGAGCAAGCGAGAGCATTTAGGATCATCGCTTCACACTCTATGGATCCAAAATCAAAGCCGTTGCGAATGTATATCGGTGGACCAGGCGGTACCGGAAAGTCGAGGATAATCCACGCACTGACTGATTTCTTCGAACGCAAGCAGCAATCCAGACGGTTACGACTGGCGTCGTTCACAGGGGCAGCTGCGAAAAACATCGGTGGAACCACCTTACATACAGCATTGTGTATGAACGCGGCAAGCAAAAAATCAGCCGGTGCAAAAACACGTACAGATCTGATTGCAATGTGGGACGGCGTGGATCATCTCCTCGTTGATGAGGTTTCCATGATTGGTTGCGGCCTACTAGTTGATATCCACAATGCCCTCGTGAATGCTACGGGACGTACCGAACCGTTTGGTGGCATCAACATAATATTCGCTGGTGATTTTGCTCAGTTACCTCCTGTGGGGGATACAAAACTATACGCACACCTGAATTACAACAGACTTCATGTTGACACTCCATCCGGCCAAAAAACGGTCTTTGGAAAGCTCCTATGGCGTGCTATAGACACAGTGGTAATCTTGACCGAGCAAATGCGACAGACAGGCGAGGCAAATGCCAAGTTCGTTTCCCTATTGAGTAGACTGAGAGATGGATCATGCACAGAAGAGGATTTCGAGCTGCTAAATACCCGACTGATTTCTGTTACCAGTGAGAATCTATCGGATGCACTCTGGCGAACAGCACCGATGATTGTCTCTGAAAACGCCGTAAAAGACGCAATAAACGTGAAAGCTACGTTGGCATTCGCAGGGAGAACCGGTCAAGCTGTGGAGTGGTTCGAAGCTATAGACACATACCGTGGAACCAAAGTCACCGACCCGAACGTCCGTGAGTACATGCTCTCACAACCGTCAGGAAAAACTGGTCAGCGGTTAGGCAAAATTCCACTAGTGCTTGGAATGCCCGTCATCGTAAACCAGAATTTCGATGTTGGAGGTGGTCTTGTAAACGGAAGTTTCGGATACTTGAGGGAGTTTAGATCTCAAGAAGACGAAGACGGAGTGCGGTCATTGAAATCGTGCATTGTGGAAATCCCAGACATCACGTGTGAACCCCTACCTCATCTCCCACCAAAACATGTTCCTATCATCCCAGACACGGTCGAAATGAACCCTATCACTCACCCAGCCTCCGGAAAAAGTTGCAAGATGAGACGCTTTCAAATCCCGCTAACACCGGGCTTCGCCATGACTGCTCACAAAGCACAGGGGCTCACTCTTCCACGAGTCGTCATCGACTTTGTCAGCTGCAAGGGTACCGAGTCCCCATACGTCATGGCCTCGCGTTGCACCAGCCTAGACAGACTCCTAATCATGAGACCGTTCCCTATATCTAAGATTTCTTGCCACAGATCCCAAGAAGCCAGGGATGAATTCAACCGACTCCAAGTTGTGCGCTTGCAAACGACCGCTACTTATGGAACCCCGGAAGAGCAAACCTCCACGAGGGAACACTTATCCGACAAGGAGACCAACCGTTCAACGCAAATCGAGGATTTCTTCGCAGACGGTAGCTCCGCCAACCCCGCTATGGTCGCACGGCTCGTCCAACAGATCCAAGATGATGGCAACCAAACCGGGAAAGGTACAGTGGGGCAATTTAGTTTGGAAAACACTCGTTAAGCTTTTAAAGGTCCAGCGCGGATCCGCAAGCGCAAAAAGACCAACCAACCCCCCACCCGGATCACAAAAAGAAAGCGATAAGTCACGACGATATAAACCTACGTCGTTGGTACGTCTCGAGCCATTTCTCCTCTTCTTCCCCACCTCTCCCCTCACCTGATCTCTGTCGTCTCCTCCACATTCCTAGTATGTCACCGACCTTTGAAGACCGTTTGGGATCGAATGGGATCTACGCCCGCACCACCGAGATCATGACGAACAGCAAAGAGGCTCTGGCTAATATCGACACTGCTGAGGATATACGCACTTTCCTTTCTCGCCCTTGGGGCGGAAAATCGAACAACAAGACAACTCACTTCAAACGTCGTAGCACCAACAACGACTTGATTGTCAACATTTTTGGGGAGGTGCTTGGACGTTCCGGTGGCACCGCCCTTGGTGTACTTGGAGGTTCGAATCTGAAATCGGGCCAAGTCAGTAACTCCATCCTCGCTTACTCATATATTGCCTTATCATCACAACACACAGGATTTTGATGACGAAGCTGCAGGCACTGTTCGAGACGTTCTCGCTCTTGACGTCCCCACTTCGGCGCCGCCTGAATTGGTCGCCATATACAGAGATCAAGTTGGGACCTTGAACGAGATCTATGATAAGGACCTCGGGTTTTCGGTATGTAATCCATTCATTGTTGCACCGACACCTTCAAACACCGCCTCTTAGCAACACCCCAAGCGCGACTGGATAAGAGATATCCCCGAACACGAGGAAAAGCAAGTCATCTCTATTGCCTTGCCGTACAAGTATCGGGTGTGTCTTTCATGTTTCAATATTCGCACATTGCTCTTCCATCCAAATTTACTGTCCACCCTAGATCCCTGTCAAAGAATCGGGAAAGCGAGTCACCAAACGTCGCAGAAAAGTCGACGACATGGATGTCGCCGACACAGAGCATCAGGACACGCCTACACCTCAGCCTGGACGTGAGGACGGTAAATCTTCATCCCGTTTATGCGCATTGGCACACCAATGATCCTTGAATTAACAAAGAAATCACGTTGGATTCTTTGTATGATCCAAGTCGCCTCTTGGATTTCGATTCGACCTTTGTCCGCTTGAAGAATGCGAAACTCGTGCAACAGCCACTATACAACATTCAGAAAAGGTTCATCCCGCCTTGGTCAGCCCAAGAAGAACTCCGCCCAGGGACGTTCATCAACGTTGAGGCCAAGTTGAACGTCCACCACTTCAACATTTTCGACAAGCCCAGCAGTGTACGTTCGCAATACCCGTTCTCGACTTCTCACCTAATGCACCTCCACTCTTCAACAGACCTATCAAATCGTTGCTACCCGAGTTAGGGTATTGGCTGAATCTCCAAACCCATACGAGCCTGCTGCCACCAACACAATGCCATCCTCCCAATCTGCCTCCCAAGCCTCCTCCTCCCAAACGGTTGAATCCAGCGGACTTTTCGACGAACTCGACGATACTGTCGGCGAAGCCAACGACCAAACCTCCGATACCGAGGTGCGCGCTGCCCTCAGTGAATCTGGAAAAAGGCCCTTCCCCGAGTAGTTTTCCTGTGAATTTCTCTTTTCTTTTTATAACACGGCAAGGTTCCACCGTTTGTAACGTTACCGGATCCATGTATCCATGTATTACTTAGTTGTTTCGTATTTTTTCGTGATTCAAAATATAGCCGTGTTTCCCGACGCCGGCCTCAGTCCCGGGCTCTGCCGCTTGTCGGCCCTATTCCTTGTTCCTGACCACGGCATCAGTAAGTCGTGGAAAGTCATATAACCTCGTAATCGAAGCGCTTCCCCGACAGGGACTTATAATGGGTTATAACTTCTCGTTACAGATGCTCCGCGTGAACCTGGAGGCTCGAGCGCCATGAAAGTGTTCGAAGATCAATATAGTAAGCGCCGGATATCATCCACAAAGTTGAGAATGTGTCAGAACACGAACGGTGAGCAAC
>Ga0307515_10022101_pt1 | contig 11231 bp, 13 predicted proteins | sample 17_EM_MG_FD_194513 | JGI IMG/M metagenome (GOLD analysis project Ga0307515, IMG submission 194513) | Populus trichocarpa ectomycorrhiza microbial communities from riparian zone in the Pacific Northwest, United States - 17_EM | ecosystem: Host-associated > Plants > Roots > Unclassified | place... | reverse complement strand
GAAATAGGAACCATGGGCATAATACAAGCAACCCATCATAAAGCTCTCAGGTTAACCGTCTTAGTACCGAGTCAGGATAGCATAGCACAACACTTTCTCTAGAATTACGGTACTTACATTCAGTCTCTTCGATCTCGCCCTTCTTGTATATTTCTGATAGTAGTGTCAATGCAGGTACCACCCCACACATCTATTAAAGTCCACAACTTGTTTATGGTTCGCTGGGTTTTCTCGCATATATATCACTGGAGTTGCGTTCGACATCGCCATCGCTGCTAATTAAGTGCAATCATGCGCATACATATGCCCAGCCAATTTCTTAACCTCAACCAGCTTTTGATTGTGCCAGCCACTATCGCCTTTCCAAGCATGAATGGGCGATCGTCGTCTGGGACTCTATTCAGTAACCCAGGGAACGAACTGATTAGCGCCTTACGAAGAACTGAGGCAGGAGCGAACGGGATTCACTTTGCAAGGAGTATGGGAGGGGCTCGACGCCAAGGGCAAATGTGGGGCGCCCTGGGCAAGCGGGCCACCGGCAAATGTGACAGGCTTTATGGCCCTCCAGCGTATGCAGAATTACGTTACGAGGACCCGGATAGTATATCGGCGGTGAGGGGTCAGATGCAGAGTGGTTCAAATATCAAGCTGGAGGCAGACGTACCACTTGAACGAAAAACAAAAAAGGGAAGGTCGGTAGCACTTCTTGCTGCTTTTAGCATGAAATTCCCTCTCTATACATATATATCCAGCCGAGGCTCCATCCTTCGTCCTCCGCCAGCCGGCCGCGAGTGGAGTAGTCTGGGTGGTGGTGAACAAAGGACAGTGGTTTGAATTCATCAATTGAAGGCAGAGGTTAAACGCCGGCTATGAGTCACGAGTTACAATAGCTGGTATAACCAATAGTTAGTTGGACGGAGGTGCACGAGGATTGTCGGAATTTGATTGAGTTTACTGCTGTATGTCTTCGCTACTAGTTGATTTATTATTTACATGCTTGTTAGACCCGACCATACCTGACTTTATTGCCTCCGACGATTACGTTGATCACCACTGTGGACTCGTTCAATATCCGGGAACGGCATTTCTGAGAAGGGTTGATGCCGACTTGCTGGTACACCGAATGATTGGGTGATGTCGTGGATGTCATGAACGGCGGAGTTCGTTGATATCAGTATCCAAGACCGTAGCTGCGATCTGGCTTCAGCAAGTAGATGGAAAGAATACAGTGGGAGCAGGTCGTGCTTTCACTATATCTGGACGAGTGATGGGCTGACCTCTACAGCCCAGGAGAAGATTAAGAACATGATTTCCTGTCTTTCCTGTCAATCGTGACCAAGGAGAAAACATCTGCTCCGATCCTCCCAACCCAGTCCAACACGGGTATCTTCGTTTGAGACTCGCTTGCTTCCGAGTATCTCACTGACAACGACAACCCTTTCGGTGAGGCACTCCTTTGGAGGGGTGGTATTGACTGGTAGCCTTCCTTCGTCTTTGAGGGCAGCCTGAAGCTGCTACGAGACTCGAATTGGACGTCAACGTGGAAGGTGTTGATCAAAATACGGTGAATCCATTTCGGAGGTATACTTGAAGCTCGGAAAAGGCTTGCTTAGGATGAATAGGAAGAGAGCTGGCCGAGCGTGGAGTGGAGAAGTTCGATCGACAGTATGGAATGGCCTGGAGTTCGGCCAACCGCTAGTCACTCATTACCTTGGGTCCAATCTCCTGCTTATTTCCATAATATTCTCCAAGATATCTTACCTAACGGCTCAGCATCACCAAGGCAAGATACTCCAATCATCCAACACGTGAGATATTGAGCAAGAACTAGGTTTGAGAAAGACGCTCAGCACTCGCCCCTTAATTCGAATACCCAAGTCCTAGCACCACAGATTTCCGAGTCGCCTTTCACAACAGGTATTTCGCGTTCCCCTCGATGTCCGGCGGTGCGACGGTGCATGTAACCTCGGTATACTGAGAAATCGAAAGCAAACGAGCGGACCTGAACACACCATGAGCTGCGTTTGGTCAATTGGTTCTCATGTAGGTGCTACATACCTGTGTGTATGCCGGATTGTTTGGGTTGGGTGGTTTCTTCGCAAGTCGTGGCATGTCCCTGGTCGAAATCTTCTTCAAAAGAACTGTATAGCCACAAAGATGAAAAGGCTCACCACAACGTGTATGGGTGTTTATCCCTCAAAGTGACCAGAATGGTCCCTCGCGTCGGATGTGAGGCAGCCTTCGCGACAGGGGCGCTGTTCTCATACTCCGAAACGCCGTCTATATCGTTCCCAGGGACCAACACCTCTTCAACATCCCCACCTTCATTATCCGAGTCATATTTTTTCCGATTGATGAGAGTGGTATTGGAAGAACCATGGCGTAGGAAGGGCGCTGCGGATTTGAAGAAGCCAAGAAGTAGTTCCTGGTTACTAAGGATATTCCGATCCTGGTCCGTAATGCCTTTTCCTACATAATATGAAGATTATACACCTCGAACCAAGTTCAACGCGCGCAGCCGCACCAGCATGAGGAAAGTTCCAGACTATTTTGGTCCAGGTCTTGCCACGAAGCTTCTTAGTAGCTTCCAACTTGGTTGCATCTACTCCGAACAACGTCGTTACACCCTTCTGCCGTAAGTGGTGGATGGTCGCTTTTGACCAGTCGTATTTGGCGTAGCATTCTGGCTCAGAATCAAAAGCGGTCGCGGTTATGTTGCTCGGAGGTAATTGGTGTACATCGATCAGAGATAGGGCGAAAGAGAAGTCCCCTGTGTGTCCACCACCTTTAGTCGTGGGGTCTTGTTTTGTGGCCAGAGAGTGGACACGGTACCTTCCCCTAACAAGAGGATCGTATCCTCTTGGTTGAAAGGTACTATGTATCTGCTATTCCTCTTCAGGATCTTTTTCTTCCCCGGTTTGTTACCTGCTGCTCTCTGTTTCGCTTGTTGCTCTTTCGTTGCTTGCAACGCTTTGGCCCGATCGTGCTTGTAAGTTCTGGCCTGATGCTTTAGTAAAGCCCTTCTCAATCCTTTTGCCATTCCTTGATTTTATCCTCTCCGCTTCGGATCTGTCCGGGTCAGAGGTCAACAACTGAATTGATGCCGCTAAACCCTTCTTGTTCTCCTCCACGCTCGTTTATTTCTAACGAGAGAAGTCACCCCTTGTACTACTACTTGTTTAGGACCTCCTTGTTGCGAGCAAGGATCCAGAACTATGGCAGATCGTTCTTCCGAATGCATAGTGGCGACTGCGCACCACACCACTTCTGACAGCGCGACCTTTTCAGACCTCACGCCCTCAAATGCTGGTCGTATGGTCCCCTACAACTTTCCTCGAAAGTATTCTTCCTTGACGAAACCGCGGTGGATATGCTTCGGTAAGCTTTCAATCTAGAACAGCTCATTAAACCCAAATATTCCTATGTGTCCGTTATGGAGGCTCCTAACAGTCATTCCATAGCGCTTTTTCTCTTCTTTGCTATTCCGGCGGTCGGACTTGCGATCGATGTTTGCCAGAGGACCCCAAAGGTTCCAGATCACTTCGCCGAAATCAGACCTCCACCCCCTCCCGGAAAACGCGACTTCATCCCTGCAACCCCTGATAGGGTGGTGGCATGGACCCGTCTTCCTATCGCTGAGCTATGCATCACAAGCGCAGCTATTATGCTTTCGTGAGTGGCACCTCCAGTGCATTCTCGATGAAATCCCCCTCATCGTGTTTTCCCAGCTGGGTGCTAGACGTTTGGTATCCCCTTACATTTATTTCTAAACCAAGAGGCGAGGTGTGCTACTTCCTACTTCTACTTGCGATGCATGTAGGTACAATCGCCTTCACCGTCTCCGTCTTGCCTCGAGCACTCGACTGGCTCACGAAGACGGAATTCCCGATGCAAGCTATCAGCGTCAACGGAGAAACATGGGCTATGATAGCCTGCATGGTGGCACAGGCTGCTGTTCGTGCGTCTATATCTCTTAGTTCTGATGTAATCAGCGACTTACCTTCTTCCAATAGTACTTGGCCTATGCGTTATTATCACCTGGTCAACTCTTGAACATATACGAGATGGCCGTCGTGATGCCCTACACCACCCCACTTGTCGGTTTGATCCAAATTCGCCTTCCCCAGTTGCCATGCTAGGCGTTCATCACCAGTCGATGCATCGAATACCCCAGTCAAGCCGTACTCCAACCACGAATGCTTCCGCTCTAGAACTTTGCCACCTCCCTTCCTACTCGTACTCTTCACAACCACCTTCTCAAGAATTCCACCAGGAAAATCGCTTGGACAGCCGTTCCCATTTTGTATAGTAACATTGACAACAATGACCTTTGGTACTTCGATCTGCCCCCTTTGTTCATTCGATTCGGGTTCATCTCATTCATGCTACACAACCAGGTCGGAAACATATCTTGGGAGGCGTGAGCCGTTGTACAGCACTCCAATGCATATCAAAATAATATAATCGAGCCCTCTTCATGCTTCCTTCCAAGACAATTTGCATTCATGCGGTATCTAGGCGAGAAACCCTCCACGGGTGGGTTACTGATATTAACAAATGTCGCGAGCGAATGCGACAAGAAGGATAAGAAAGAAATATACAACAAACTAAGCTATGGTACCATGATAGAAAAAATGATTGGGGTGGGGGGGGGGCAACTGGTTGGACAGGCGAGCGATCGAGAAGTCATTGCAAATTGGTGGGTTCTCTTTCCAACACAACCACGTGAGTGAGGAGCACGAAATGCACATTCAGACCATGAGCCAAAGAGAACCCAGCGGGAAACACTGTGGAGAATGTCCGGAACCAGAGGGCAAGTCGAATGATAATGGTACAAATATGGACACAGTAAAGTTCCGAGTGCGAGCAGAGAAGTTGTGAGTGTTAAAGAATTCCTGAGTGCGCATGCGAGGACCCATGGGACCAATGACAGAATAAGTAGCCAAGAATAGACAATTTGAGTCGTCCAAATCAGGTGAGCTTGACGGGACCCTAGATGATGAACTTAAATGAGATTATGACTGTGGTGGACTCCAGGAGACGTTTGTCATCGCTCCCTCCGCGATTGGCTATTTGAGTAATGACCAGACCGCGCAGTTCGTCGCTGCTCTCCTTCTTGCCGCCTTCGCTCTTCCTCCTTTTGCTTCTCGCGTTCCTCCCTCTTCCGTCGTCGTTCATCTACATAAAAGGTCAGCATCTTTCATCGCCGACCAAATTGGAGAAAAGAAAAACACACCTTCTCGTAATTGTGACTGCAGGCTCTCCAATACCTCAACAACGACATCCGCGCACACCATAAGCCCATGATCTTTTCCGGCGCAGATCTTGACCTCACAAGCGAGCATCACCCGCTCCATCCATCGTATCCCAGTCTCCGGAATCTTCTCATCCTTATTGCCATACCATAACTTGACAGGGTGCTTGACGTCAGCATATGAGAATCCCCAAGGGCGGCTGTCCCGTTCAAGGATGGAGAGCAAGTCATTTGAGATACCCTTTTGGGCTTCCTTGTGAGAAGCCCGCAAAAGTGCAGTAGCGACATTTGACGTTGGGGCTAGGGTCGTAGCGAAGGGCTTGGTTGGGGTTTGGGCCGAGTAGATGGACATGGGTGGAGAGGGAGTCGTGTCTATACGAGAGGAAGTAGATCCAGGAGACGGGTGCGATCGCAGAGAAGCGGATGGCGCTTGCAATCCTCCGTTGGTAACCGAGCCCAGTCCAAGCCCATGCAAGCTTGGTGGTTTGGTGCTGGTGAAGGAGAGCGACCTCTTCCTTGTTGGAAATGTGGTCAAAGTGGCTGGTGGTGTATCAGGCTGATTCTCCACCGCCAGAGCGACATTCCTCCCCCACTCTGCGATCGGGTCGGTCTCCTGTATCCCATGGCCTCGCAGCTTTATTCCCTCGCCGACATCAAATGCGCCAGTGGCAGTTGTACGCATGACGGAGACAGTTGGCTTGTGACTGTCTTTCTTTCCCCCTTTCAAGTTGCCCATGCTCTTTAGACCTTTTAGCTTGGGGCTCTTCACACTGATGACAGGTGTATTCCCTGCACTACTGGATGGTGAAGGGCCTTTGAGGATCCCGAAGAGGCTCTTGGGGATCTTGCGCTTTGTATTGGCACTCTGGAACATAGCGGGGACAGGGGGAACAGGGGGCACCGATTCGGTTGCAATCACCGCAAGTGTAGTCGTACTCCCAAAACGCCCGTTAAAGTCTGCCAGGTCGTCATAGTCGCTGAATTGGAAGCTCAGCCGGCCGGTACTGGATGCCCGACCAGATGGGAGGTCGAGGTGGTTGACAGTGCCGGAGGAGGGGCTGGAGAAAGTACGTGTAGGCTTGTTGGTGTCCATAGTTTGCGTTACGGGAGACGCAGGAGTTGATTTAGCAGCCGCTTTGGGGTCATTACTGATGCCTTCATAAACGATTGTCGGAGGTTTGCCAAGTTTCCATCCTTGTACTTTCCATTCTGCGTTCTGCGCGGCCTTGATGAATGAATTAGGTACATACTTGAGCCATTTGTATCCGGCTAAAAGATTAAAGTGGATAAGTGGATTTGCAAATGACATATCAGCTGTCGCACGCACCTGCCTCGATACCGCCTCCCGCCCAAGGAGCAAGCAAATGCACCGCGCCTCTGACTCTTGCGCCAACTCGAAGCGCAAAGGCAAGACTGTAAGGCGCCCCGGCCGAATGAGCCATCACGCCGACCTCACCGATGCCCATGATATCCAGGACTTCTTCGCAGATAGCAGCCCAAGCTTGCATACCCCTCTTCTCAGTATCAACATCACCTGTGCGACCCATGCCCCATCGGTCTATTGCAATGAGCCGCAGACCCAGCGCCTCCGCCATCTCATCATACAGCGCAATAAGGTAGCGCACGCACCCCAGTCCTAGGAAGACGACAACTGGGAGGCCAGTTGGTGAACCTACGTCCGCAAGGGAAACCGTTAAGCCCCTGTGAGGTGGTCGTCTTAAGGTGATTAATCGCGTGAGGCGGGGTGAGCGCAAATACTGAGCCACGGCAGTCGCGCAATCAGACGGCTGCGCAGCACCGAAGATTGGAGGGGTAGTCTCGGCAGCGGATGAAAAGGAGTATACTGAGGTAGAGTACATGCCCTTCGGCTCAAGGCATGCATCGTTTCCCCAGTCACTTTGAGGTCCAAGACGTTGCGGAGAGCTGTAGACGGAGATGCTGCCTACCCAAGAGGGCGGCCGTGAGTCAGGTGTGGTGCTGTCGGCCCCGGGTGGTCGGGTGGGGAATGATTTGGCGTGATGGAGGGCTTTGGCCGTGCCTGGGGTCGCTGGGGCGGACTTCAGCGCCTCTGACGCTTCTAATGTTATCGAATCGATACTAGACCGCGATGTCGCTGTATCTTCAGACTCCTCCAGCGAGACGGTGAGTGGCCGTTGGGAGGCGGGCTGCTTCAAACCTGTGCTGTGCTGGCGGATAATTTCATCTATAGAGAGGGCGGTGGATTGCGCTTTCGGTGCAGTATTTGGGCGGGGAACCATCCCTTGGAGAACCTGACTAATGGATGGACTCGTAGGCGACATATCTTGTTCAGGTGCGCGCTCAGATGCTTCAGTGCGCAGTTGAGAGTAGGAACGGCCCTTGCGTAAGGTCTTCTCTGTGATGGTGCGACAAGATGGAGGTCGGGGTGCGGTGGGGGTGCGTGTAGTCGGCAGACGGGATGAAGTACTCGAGCTGGTAGTTCGCGTCCGCGGTCTAGTGCCGCGCGAGGGTCGATGCGGGGCTGATTCGTGGTCACTGGTCGAAGAGGGAGGCGAAGGAGGAATGCCAATTTTGACACCAGAGGGGGGAGTAGGGAGTGGAGGTTGGTAGAGCGGGTTGATGAACCGCTTGCTTGTAGATGCGGCACGGCTCCTGCGTGTTCGCAGCATGGAACCGAGGAAGTCCTGTTCGCCGGAAGACGAATGGTCACCGAAGTCGCCATTCATACCGGCAACGAGTGCATCCATCGTCTCAACGCCAAGGGGCGCAGCTATGCCAACGTTGTCGTTTGGAAATGAAGGAAGATGTCCGACAGGAGTATGCGGAGGAGAGAACGAAGAAGGGTCTATTGTGGACGCTGAGTAGCGTAGCTCGGGTAAGGTATTGGTGTATGAACTTGCACGACTAGGAGATGAGGACTTGTACCGACTGCGTCGCGAGTGGCCGGTGTAGGTCGAATGATTTTCGGATGAGCTGTAGGCAGGCTTAGAGGGCCACGCATACGACTCGTGAGCGTCTACACTCGACCCTGAGCTCTCCTTGACCCGCGTCCGGGACTTTGTAGTGCTGGAGCGGGCACTGGGGGAGGCAGAGTTAGCGAGACATGGTGAGACATTTCGAGGCCACAACTCACACCGACGGAAATGGTTCTGTGTTTGCAGAGCGGTCCCTTGACTTTTCGCGTACCTTTGGCGTTGTCCCGCTCCGGACACGGCGGGGGGGCGCTGGACTAGTCATCGGGCGCGACGAGTTTGATGAGGAAGGAGAGGCGGGAGTGGTGAACTGCTCAGCTCGCTTGGGATACTTGTCGAAGTAGGAACCACGCTCTTTGACATCGTCAACAGGGTCACTCTTGGGGAATTTGAGCGCAGGGATCGAGGGCCGAGTTCGAAGTCTACCCGGAGTCGCAGTCGGGACGGGAATCTGGCTAGTCGGCATATTGAAGCTTGCCAGCTGGCAAAGAATAATTAAGTTATCGAATATTTGTAGCAATCCTCGTCGTGGCAGCCCGCGCTCGTTCCAGAAACAAAAGACAGGTCCAACTCCTGGTGTTTGGCCAAACCCACCGGCCCGTTGATGGCGACGATGGACACAATAACAACAGCAGCGACGGCCGACCGGGTGTACCTTCGGGAGCTCCGGGACCTCGGGCGAAGGGTCGAAGAGAGGGCCAAGTCAAGCTTCAAGGATTGCTCTTTGTAAACCACCGTTTGAGTTTCAAGGAAAGTCGAAGGCAGCGAAGGCAGACGAAACCTGACTGCTGCTGACGCACTCCTTGACCCGTCAGCGTTTCCCGTTGGTCTCGGCAACGTTAGAGAAGGGCAGGACTGCGTGGATACAAACTGCGCGTGCGGTTTCCGAAGACACTCAATCAGAACTGGTGAAGAAGTGGGCTTGCCTGTGTCTTCTAAGCCCAATCGCAATCGCGGTGGATAGCTGGATTTTTGCCCCCGTTGACGACCTTGAGGGGGCTAATAACGATCGCCGAGTAGCCCAGTTCCTGATGGACTTGGTGCCTTATTTTCGGGGATTCAGATTAGGTGCAGATGCAGAAAACCTGGGCGTAGGAGCCTAGAAGTGCAAGTGGTCGAAGGTAGTGGGTTAAGATGAGAGACACCGCCTAATATCAAAGAAAGACAATACAGATTGAATCTCCCACAAGGAATGAAGCGGCAAGACAGTAAAAGCGCAGGCCTGAAAGCCCGTGAAGCTCGACGCGTTTTTCGTGTATTTATACGTCGCTTCCTAGAAGTAGAGGCTTCAGGAAAGTACATCGTATGTCTCCAGTTGGGAGCTTGCTTACGGCCACCCAATGTGCTCGGGGTCAACAACAGAATTCTTTAGCATGACCACCACTATGGTCGAACGTGTCACTAGATGCTGCAAATGACATTAGGAACACCGAGGGGCTCGACAGTTGCCACGCTTCGTCCGTCGCGACTTAAAGAGTTAATTTATTGAAGAGGAAGCAATAGAACTCTCACAGGATTAGTATGAAGGGACTATGATACTGATTACCCCCCATTGGCGTTCCGTTTACCAAATACGCGATGAGTACTTGGACGGCGGGTACCCTGACAGCTTATCGCATCGGCAGTAACGGATAACCGAGAAGTGTACGAATATGACAATGAACCAATCATCACCCCGCGCTTCCCTTTGGTTGAACCCACAGATCGAAGAGAAGGTCATGGCGACATAGGCTTCGACCGAAGCGTCGAATCTTCTCGTCTCACGCATCAGTCCAATACAACCACGCGGTCGCGACGGCCCTGCAGGTCCGCCTACTATCCTGAGCATTTCAATAGCAGCGGAGGCACTGTAACGCTTCTTGGTTGTGATGGCCTGTGCAACGAACAGTCCTCCTTCGCCAGGCGTGAGAATCGTAACATCTAGAAAACACGGTCTAGAATGCCCGAAACCTACGGTTAGGTATCTTCTTTGAATACCGGAATACCAGGATATGTCGGCGTGAGGCCCGTTATTCGTCTTTGTGCCGCTTGACAACCAGGAGGAAATGCGTTCGAGGCATTCCGTGAACCATGTAGAGATCCACGAGTGCGCTGAGACTAATTTCATGGAACTGCCAGAGGGTGTTTCCGCGTGCAGTTAAGAGAATAACAGGGACTATGGATGCAGAGAGGCCAGGCCTCGTTTTTTTTCGTCTTCCCTTCGGCAATAATTTAACACGCGTAGGTGCAAAGCTATCCAAAGCGGTCCTTGATCTGTTCGGGCATCCGAACTCGGCAGTTCTACTGAGCTGTAACACGAGAACATTTAGAACCCCTCAAACCAGAAGGTAAAATGCTTCACATATCGTTAATCATCAAAACGCCCTCCGTTGGTCAATATCTCCACCAATAACGGAGCTCCCATCAATCTTTTCGCTGTTTCCCGTCAAACAAATCAGCGGGTGGGTCGTTCCAACCGGTGTTCGTTCTGTACTGGGCCACATTTGCCGTTGTCGCAGAAGTAGTCGTCGACGGCGGCGGGGCCATGGGACTTATCCCACCATAAGGCTGTGCCTGGTTCGGCTGGGCAGCTGAGCTGCGTACTGCAAGGTCGTCTCCTGGCGAAGAAAAGCAGGCACCCATGTCGAGGGTTATAAGGACGATGGCGTTTCGGCGTTTGGAAGTGGGGGGACGGAAAAGTTAAAGCTGTGGCCACGTGATTACTCCGACTTTCGTCCCAACCATATTATTCTCAAAGTTAGTCTTCGCAAAACTTTCGGAATTCCAGAAGCCGTTCTTCGAGGGGACTTTGACTTACTACGGACTTCATACTGAGCTTTCTCGCCAAATGGGCAACTTGGGAGGAGAAATTAAGTCCCAGGTTTCCGTCGATTCTCTTCCGTTACACACTCCAAATATTCCTGCTATAGGTATCTGCCTACGTGATAGCCGTTCCACTGCATGGTAACTACAGCCCGACACTCCCCCGACTTGAGGGAAAGGTTCGGCTCTTGCCCCGATTGACGAGGCCCTCCCTCTTGGGGAGA
>Ga0307515_10022100_pt1 | contig 11232 bp, 4 predicted proteins | sample 17_EM_MG_FD_194513 | JGI IMG/M metagenome (GOLD analysis project Ga0307515, IMG submission 194513) | Populus trichocarpa ectomycorrhiza microbial communities from riparian zone in the Pacific Northwest, United States - 17_EM | ecosystem: Host-associated > Plants > Roots > Unclassified | place... | reverse complement strand
GAGGTGATGCTGTGTTGGCTTAACACACCATAGAAATAGAATATTGACCGAAATGTGAAAACTAGATGGACTGACCACAAGTAAGAGTACTACTTACAGCCATTTATTATACGGCATCCGTATGTCAACACAACTGTAACTTCATCTTTACATTTTGATTTTTTTTTTATTTAAAAATAATACAGTTTGGTAAAAATTTGAAGTGAATCGCATGGGTTAAAAAAAATAAAAATAGTACATTTTATAAGCAAATAACGGTTGTGTAGTCATGCAAATTAACTAACATGAATAAAAATTAATCTAAAATTTTATAAAAAATTAATAATAAAAAGATGATTTAAGATTTAATAACAAAAAAAAATTAAAATATAAAATAAAGTCACCTGTTGATTTTTGTTTTTATTTTTATTAAAATAATATTGTTTTGATTTAAAAAAAAAAATTAATCGGAATAACCCGTAATCCAATCAAAACTTTGAACCTGAATTTAAAAACTAAGGTTAGAATAGTAGGTAAGATCTGTATTTATGTCAAAAAAAAATGTATTACTGAAGACCCCTTCTTTGTTTTTTTCTCTTTATTTTCTCTCTTGCCACATCAGTTTTTCTATTGAATCTTATACTTTGACAAGTTGAATTTTTATAAAATTGTAGAATTATCCTGCAAGAGACTGTGTTTTTGACTATACAACGCTACTGAGAGATAAACTGTGATATTTTCTAATTATTTTTGCAATCCAAAAGAACCCTACATCTCTGAACAATCCTATATCCTACCCCCTAGAATTTCTGACTCTCAGACTGGTTTCACATGACTACCCTGCAACACCCTCAAAAGTCAGGACAAAATAAAAGCCAACCTCCCTTTCCCTCTCTCTTTCTGTCGTGGTAAAAAAGCTTACTCCTCTCTGCCACCCTGCCACCCATTTTCAGGTACTATTGCAGCTCCCATTCACCTAAGCTAACCCCCTCATTCACTCTCTCACTCAAAAAGATTCCTTCCTTTTACCCTCGTCTCCCCTTTCTCCCTCTTATTAAGCAACCACCGACTCACTCAATTATTTCCCTTTCATTAGTCTGGCTCTCCCAACAATGGAAGCTTTTAGCTTGCTCAGGTACTGGAGAGGTGGTGGCGGTGGTAGTGCTGCTATCGGTGGTGGTGGTGGTGGTGGGTGCGGTGGAGATGGTTATTGTAACGTACGCGCCGCTAAAATTGTCACTGCCGTGTCTCCAAGCAGAGCGGAAACTGATGATGAGAATGATGACGATGATGGGCCTTTTTTTGACTTGGAGTTTGCAGTTCCTGATGAAGAAGAGGAGGGAGGAGACGGCAAAGAAGCGAACAAAGGAAACAATGGGGCTGATTCTGAAGAGGAAAACGATGCTGCTGACACTTCTGACGAGGATGAGGTTGAGGATGATGACATTGACGAAGAGAGGGAGATTAATTTCACTCTCTCTTCGGCTTCTAGCAATGACAGGAGTGATCTAAATCTTGCTCTTTCTCCTTCTGATGACTTGTTTTTCAAAGGAAGGCTTGTGCCCATTGAGCCATCTTCACTTGAGCCAAACTCAAAATCCTCTCAGTTCTCGGTGTCATTTCTAAAATCTGCTGTAAAATTTCGCGTATTCATGTTGGGATTAAAGAAGAAACCAAACACTACAACAACAAATGAAAAGGCAGAAGCTAATGTGGTGCCGGCATTAGCTTCTTCTACTCCTGAACTGCAAGGGGAGAAAGATGAGGAAAATGGCAAGCAGAGTAAGCTTTTTACTGTGAAATTTAAGGTTGAGGAAGTTCCTGTAATGTCTTTGTTTACTAGAGAGAATAGCAAAAGTATCAAGTCATCGCAGAAGCAGAATTCTACAGAAGAATCAACTGCTTCAGCTGTTGGTGTTGCTTCTTCAGATGAGAAGCTGAAATTTTCAAAAGATGTAATGCAGAAGTACTTACAGAAAGTCAAGCCTCTTTATATCCGTGTTTCTAAACGGTATGGAGAGAAGCTGAAATTCTCTGGTCAATTAAGTTTAGGCTCTGGGCAAAAAATACCGACTGCTCCGCCGCTATCCACGGTGACCCAGAAAACAACAACGGCTGATAAAGTTGAAAAGGAGAAGGAAAGTGTGGAAGATCCGGCAGTGGCAGTGACCGATCATAAGGGTCGAAAACAGGGGAATTTGCCTTCTGGGTTGAGGGTTGTGTGTAAGCATTTAGGGAAAAGAAGATCAGCTTCGGCGGCGGCGGTGGCAGCGGCTCCTCCAGGTCCTGTTTTGTCAGAAAGGAGAGATGATTCGCTGTTGCAGCAGCATGATGGGATCCAGAGTGCTATTCTTCATTGCAAGAGATCATTCAATGCTTCTCGAGGTAAAACAGTCATTTATTTAATTACTCTTAATTACTTTAACCAAATACTATGGTCCAGTAGTTAACCAATTCTGTTTCTGTTTCTGTTCTTGTTTTGTTGGGTTTTGCAGATTCTGATTCTTCTGTGCTCTCAAGGTCAGTGAGTGATCCTTCACATGAGAAATCAATAGAAATAATGTCAAGTCATCAGATCATGAAGGGAAAGGTTCTTCTGTGGACCCAAAGAAGGCAGGAAAATGAGATTGATTGATCAGAGATTGATGATGATCTTCTGAGGATTCTGTAAAGAAAATGATGATTTCTGAAATGAGCAGCAGGGCTTGGAAACCAGTTAATCAGTCCTCTCTGTTTTATTTTTTTTAATTTTATGAACTTGCTCGTTTGTAAATATGCCTTCTTTTGGAGGAGATTTTGGTTAGTGATTCAGCTTGATGTCTAGCTACTGAATCAGTAGTTTATGAGTACTTTGCTAGCTATTACTACTCTGGATGTGAAAGGGTTATTAGGCTTGGTTCGGTAATAGTTTCGACCTTGTTAAAAACATCAAAAAGATGTTTTTTTGAGGTGCTAACTGCAAGTTGCATCTAAAAACAAGCGGGCACTTGGTAATGTTTATATATCTATTGAACTTTTGAAATCAGTAACAGAACTAGCAGCTGCGTTGCTTTCTTGCCTTGTCCCGTGGCAAATATCTCTCGGATTATGGCGATTTTTCCGACGAGTCGATTATGAAGAAACAGAAAATGAGTAACATGTGTGTAATGATCCAAGAAAATCTTGGATTTATTTGAAGGGCCCTCAATCCTCAAGTCAGGATGTAAGAGGTGTCTTTCGTGGTCAGAGAAGTGGGGAAAGTGGAAACCTGAACAGTAAAAAGATTTTCTTTTGTTGAAGTAAGAGAGAGCAGAGACATCGAGAGAGTGAAGATGCCATATTTCTCCCCCGCCATAGCCAAATTAAACAAATCCCCTTTGCCCTCTCTCTTTTTATGGTCTCATCATAATCTTGGAATTAGGGAAGGTTGGTGATGATGTTGATGCAACCCCAATTTATCTGTGCTGTGAAATAACATTGGAGATTAAATTTGTCTGCTTGTGCCAGGCTTGGGCCCAACCAAACTGCTGCTGCATTTACTACTTTGCTGTACTATCTTGTGGCAAGCCTTTTGTCGTTTTGGATAGTAATAAGATTCTGTGTGCCCTCTCCTTTTCTTTAAGCCTAAGCTAGCTAGCATCTACTAGCTTAATCTAAGGCCGAAAATTTGCTAACCCAGTTATTGTTCATGGAGAGGCATAGCACTAAACACAACTTTTTGGGTCACCTGTTTTTGCATTGAAATTAGTATTTTAAATTAATAATGAATTAATTGTTTTAATTAATTATATATTGCATTTAATTTAGATTAAGTTCTCAAATTAAAATTTTTTATGTAATAATATAATTAAATAAACTTGAATTATAACGAATTACATATCTTATTGAATTCTTGATAATTCAGACAAATCTTTTAATGCACAGGGAAGAAGCTTACGTTTAAGGTCAACTGTATTGTCTCATGCGTCTGAGCAGAGAGGGAGACCTCGACCTAAGAATCCATATCATCTGGGAATTGGGTCAAGTAACCTAACAACAAGGAGTTTCGCTCCCAATTCTTATCCCATATGGTGGGATTGTTGTAAAAATAGTCCTTTCACATCTCCAGTTGTTCTTTGGTAAAGCCCAACCTCGCCGAGGTGGGTGTGTCGGAGGCCACCTTCTTCCTTGGTCCCTAGGATATCAAGGAGCATTCTTCATCTGGATGGAAATACCATGCGGCACCGTGTAAGTCATTATATGAATGTGTTGATGGGGCTGCTGCCTAGGTGATCCATTCCAACCACGGTGGTCGGATTATTGGAGGACTCTACCCTTCTTTCTGGCTAGCCTTATAGCAACACCAACCAAACTCACCGGACTCTTTTCTTTTCTGATCTCTTTGAGAGTCGACACATTTAGAGTGGTAAAGGATGAGCCAAACTCTACAAGACTTTAACACCATTTTCCAGAAGACATGGCCGCTACCATTTTGTAAGAAGACATTAGAATGATCCCCACCTGGAAATTTCGAAGGAAATGACACTTTTAACACTCCACCTTGGGGCATTAAACCGCAGTATCCCACACCTAATGTTCTCTTTATGAAGACATTATTTTGAATGGATAAATTCAAATGTCGTATTCGGGGTTTCAAGGGACAAGGGGCTTACCATTAACCATGCTATGAATTGCGATTTTATTTATTTATTTATTTATATTTATGAATATGAATTTAGATTTAGATTTATGGATTCTGGGGTCTTGGTGATTTAAACTTATCATATTTACATGTCCAAGGTGTCCTTTTGAGGGAGGGCCCAAGTTGACCCAAAATAACATATGTGGAATAGTAACTTACATCTTTATAATCGGTGGCATGAGATGTGAGAAAGCCCACCCTGTTCTCGTAACCTTTTGTTTTTAAATACAGGTCCAATAATTTCATAGACCTATATATATATATGTATTTTGTGTGTGTCTTGCGCTTGGCCCGACTTTTTTTTCCGGTAAAAAAATATTATATTAATTCATTTACTCTTTAGTTTTGAAATATGTAATAAATAATATTATTAATTTAATAATTTTTTTTAATTATTATGTCTCTAATACAAAAATAATAATATTAATAATAAATTATTCATGAAAACTTGATTTAATTTTAAATAGATTTTGGCCATAATTATCTCACATTTATAATTTCTTTTTAAAATTCAATCACACATATAATATGAACATAATTTTTGATATTTTTTTAACTTGCTTTAAAAATCATAATTTTTTTTTAACACAAACAATGATTCTAATTAAAGACTTTGTGTTCGCTAACATAAAAAAAAAACTTTAGTAAGAAAATTGATTTTAGACTTGAGATATATATGTTTTGTGCTTATTTAAAATGGCTTGAATTTCTAACAAGTCAATATTGTTATGTAATTTTAATAAAAACTTATATATCTGGTATGAAAATAATAATACTAATAATAAATTGCTCATTAAAATTTGATTAAAATTGGTTTTTTAATAAAATAAAATTTGAACATGATTTTATAACATTTATAATTTGTTTTAGCTTTCAATCAAACATAAAATATAAACATACTATTTTGATATTATTCTAACTTGCTTTAACAATAAATAAATATTTTTTTCATAGAAACAATGATTTTACTTAAAAACATTATGTTCGTTAAGATAAACAAGAGATACGCTAATAACAAAAATTGATTTCAGACTTAAAAAATCTATGTTTTATAATTATTTAAAATGATTTATATTTTTAACAAAAAAACCAGTGTTCTAGAATTAGATTTTTTTTTGAAAAGATGCATGCACCATAATATTAGATATTTTAATATGTATCTTAATCTCGTCTTTTTAACTCAAATTTTGATTTAAATCAACAAATTTATTATTATTTATTAAAATATATAATTTTTAATTTATTTTATCAAACTCACATATTAAATTTTTATTTTGCAATGAGAATTTATTTAAATGGAAAGTTTTTTTTAAATGAATTCATTTTAAAATTTAATAACAATGCTAAAAAATTCTTCCCTAAATAATTTTTTTTTTTTTTACGTTGAAAAGTTTTTAATACTCACAACGTAGCGTAGAATGCAAGCCATCAACGAGATAAAGGAAGAAACTTTTCCTCTTTTTTTATTCCACCGAGATCCTAACAAGACTATTCTTTAGTCATGTTTCCCCTTTTCATACCTCTTAAAGGTTTGCTATGAAAAGAGGAGTGCTGGAATACTTGAAGTCATACACAATTGGATTCCAAGGGTGTGTAGGGTTGAAATTAATACAAACTTGTACTGTATTTTCAATGTTCAGGGGGGTGTTTTTGAGTGAATTTCAACCTGTTGTTTTGTTAAAGTTTTTTTTTTTTCTTGAAATTAATTTTTTTAAAACATTTTTAAATTACAAGAATAATGTTTTTTTTTAAAATTATTTTAATATTTTTTTCAGCGAAAAACAATTTGAAATGTAATCACTGTCATATTACCAAACATCTCATGAGGGGTTTTTAGCGCTATGAAGATTTTATTTTATTTTATTTGTATGAGCTTAAATGATTTATTTCTGATTTTATTTGTAAATTATATATGTATGAGATGAAATTTAAATATATTCAATTTGCAGCAATGAAATTAACCCGTACAAAAAAAAAAAAAAAAAAACCTAACAAATCAAAGTTAAAATTTTGCAAAATCCCATAGGTCGTGTTTAGAATTTCCACATAACGCGCGAAATCAACTTAGCAACTAATATTCAAAGTTCAAACTTAAAATGTCAGTATTTTGACCACAAACCATCTATATATGTTGACTTGATGATTACTCAACCATTGGCCTCATTGATCAACTGACCAGTAAGGGACCTCCAACAGAGATTTTGAAGGTCACTTGGAAGTATTATTTTGGTTGTTTTCTCCAAGCACGAAATTTCCTCCAACAACTTTCTTCAATATTTTAGTGCCGAGTCTCGAATATACGGTAACAAATACTGTTTAAATGCATTTAAGTTTACATAAACTATAGGATATTTTTAGTGTTCTTTGCAATGCAAAATCTGGGAATTGAAAATGTTCTTTCCCCCCCCATCTTTACTATTCCACCACTCCAAAAAGCATGGTCTAAGCACAATGAATCCTTTCATCGGATTATGGCAAGGAATAGTCCCGTTTCTTGAGATGGACGGACAAACTCTTCCAATTAGGCTTGTGATTGAGTACAGATTTGATGTAAGTAATTTTATTTGGAGCAAACCCTGCTTTGCAAGTACAAATTCATACAATATTCTTAAAAAAGAAAGAAATACAAATGAAGGGCACAAAATCCCAGTGATTTCTCCTATATCAATCTATAAAGGAAACACTGTTGCTTACGGAGACTGCTATTTAGCAATCCATCAATGAAAGTATAGCATAAAAGCTACAACAAGAGGAATTGTAGCAGTAAAATGTGAAAACTACAGTATCGTGTGCTTACATGCTAAGATGTGGTTTGCAATTACCTCCTTGAATCGCCTGACTTGTAAAATTATATGTCATGGTGCAGTTTACTCTCACCACAAGGTATTTCTTAATAATTTGGAGTATCCTCACCTTGCCACCAATTACTGTATTGCTGCTCATAGTCAATTTCCTTACCGACACTACGTCACTCATCAAGCTTGGAACGCTCAATAATTTCTTAGGAATTAAATCTACCGTGACATTCATATGTAGCGTCCGTCTCGCCTTGGCCTTGCCTGGCGGAGTATTAGCCTCACCAACCATCACGCCACCACAGTAAACAGTTGTTGTACCGTTTTTGAATTTGAATGCGGCTGCATTGGGATTTTTGACGGAGACATCAGCTAGAAGTGTAACGTTCACATCAGTCCGAAGAGTCCCATTAGCAAGCTCTAGCCGCTGCACCGATACCTTGTTCATCTTGATCACAGGATCGTCGACTTGAAAAACTGTAAGGACTAAAACTACAACAGTCGTAGCAAGAATTAATAAAATGGCAGTGATGCAGCCACAGCACTTTATGCAATTTCGTCGGTGAGTTTTCGACAGCGTAGGCATGTTTTCTTCTTCAACGCTGCGGATTCGTAATGCTGCCGGGGCTAAGGGCTTGGCCTGCTCTGTCTCTGCCATGGCCGAACTCAAGAAGGGAATGATTGAATTTTCTTTTTTCCTTGTTGCAATTTGTTAAATCTTTGTCCATATTGTTTGACATGTAACTGTCAGTGAAGCGTTTCGTGAAGCCTTCTATGTTCGGTCCCAACGCGTTTGCAGGGGATGTACGTCTTGACTCTTGACTTTGAACTATTATCAATGAATTTTAATAAAGGCTAATAAGCACTATAATAAAATCCATAGAACCTTCAGTATGTTAATGATGATTTTAATACAAGCTAAGAAGCATTATAAAATAATCCGAAAAATTATTGGGTTGTATAGCTAGATGTAAGGATTCTCTCGCAAGGTAAGTGTAAATTCAAGTTGTGTTTGAGAGAGGCCATGATAGGCCTCTCATCTAAAATAAATAAAAAAATAAAACATGGTTATTTTATTTTATTTTATTTTTAAAAAACGAAGTTAGTATGGGAATTATGTTTTTGAAAAAATCATGGGTAAATTTCTACTTATCCCTTGAAGTTTATATATTTTCTCATTTTCATCTAAAACCTTTGATTTGTTTCAATATTCACTCCTTATAGTTTTCATTTTAGTTCCAATCAACCTCCACATATTTCATTTTTGTTTTAATTTCTCCCCTCCATCCATTTCCATCGGGTGTATCAATTTTAATTCCATCCTTGAAGTTTATAAAATATCTCAATATCATCTAAAAAGTAAAGAAAAAATTAACGAAATAAAAATGGAAAATTGAAAGAAGATTTTTTAATTTATTAAAACAATATGATAAAACTTGAGACAGAGGGTTAGTTTCTCAATAAATTAACAAATTCTACCAGCTTCAATTGTCATTTAGCAACATCATCTTTTCCTTTATCAATAATATAGTTAAAAAAAATATTCAATTTTTTTTTCAAATTCTTGTTCGTGTTTTTATTGAAAAGTTGGATTAAAAGTTTTTATTAAGAATATATTTTCTATTTTATTTATTTGTAGCATGAATTTTTTTTTTGTATTGTCAAAGAATTGCTGGATATTGTTGGGAAAAAAAATTCTTTAATGGTTTTTTCAATTTCATATTCTTTCCTTCTTACCTTTTAGATTATATTAAGATATTATATAGACTTAAAAGATGAAATTGAGATTTTTACAGGGAGTGAAACAAAAATGAAAGATAAGTATTGGGTAAATTTGGGAAACTACATAAACCTCAAGGGGATAAATTAAATTTACCCACAAATCATTTAGCTTGAGATGAAACTTTTCGTAGAAATCGAATTTGTTTTCTTTTTTTTTAAAAAAAAGAATCTACATGATAAAATTATTATTCCTCGAAGGTAAAAGTTCGAAGGCTTAACCAACTGCGCGTTGGACCCAAATTAACTTCTAATTTAAGCCTAGTCTATTACACAGAAAAGCTTGCATTTATAGCCCAGTTGGCTAGATATTGGGTTGAGAAAGTTGCCAGCCTAGGCCTTGGGATTAGATTATCATTGTTCGTCTTACATTCTTGTAAGCTTAGTACAACTTACAAGCCCAGGCAAAGGAATCGGACATTTTGGTTTTATTCTGTCTTATAAACAAAGCCCATTTCTGTGCCCTGAAAGTTTTTCCTAACCAATTCTCTATTATTATAATTGAAATATAGCGTTTGATTTATATTTAATTGACAAATAAGTCAAATTTACATGATTAACAAAGATAAAATTTAAATAATTTATTTTTTATATTACCCTCATTATCTTCATCATTCAATTCTTAATTTTCAAGAAGATTTCAGATATACAATTTAATGCCAGAGGGTTACAAGTAGCTAGCGGGATTTGAACGGTCAACGCATGTGCATGGAAGATACAATCGTTGCTCTTTGACGCTGCATCATTTGGAGAATATTTCTCTGGCAAGTTGTCTTTTGGTCTATATATTAGATAATTTCCATGGAACTCTTTATGGAAGCGTGGCAAAACTCATCAAGCTGGGCGGGACATGCATGAAATATATAGGACTGAGAGCAACTACGAAAGAAATAGAGAAAAACTCTTTCATACAGTAGGCCGAGGAGGGATCGTTCGGCTGTAAGCATCATCAGTAATGTCTATCCTTCCCGAACAAGCCCCTATTGGTCTCATATAATTATTGAAGGCTCAGAAACGCTTCTCAAAATTAATGTTTCTTTCACATTTATAACCAATGGACATCTTTTTGAGTTAAGCAAGTTACCTTTGCCGAGCTCAAGGAGTCTTTCTCCATCATAGAGCTGCCAATGTGGCCCATGAAGTAACGGATGCATTGAGATATTTTTTTTGGAAACTCGTTGTAGGACTGGGACATGCATGCCCATGAAACAATCTAGAATTATTTGCCATGGGCACCAGCTCACCTTGAAGTTCTATATATGTTAAGAAGCTTTCATACTACGAGTTAAAAAGTAATTTTTTTTAGGCATCAAAAGACGTAAAATTGAGATATATATGTTAATCATTCGGGGCTGCAAAATTCGCTCAAATATTGGGATTTGAATGAATGAAATATGACGAAAAGGAAAATTGAGTACTTGGTCGAGCAGTTCTAGTTCTTTTTAAAAGCAACGAAAAGAATAAATCAAGTGAAATCACAAAAAAAAAAAAAAAAAAAAACAGAATTGATTTACTAGAAACACACACACACACATATATATATTCCCAAAACCTTTTATAGACAACAAAATAATTATACAACTCCCTCACAGTTGTACATTTAGCTAGCCGCACTCCAAATCTTGGATTGAGCGGCTACTCAAATTAAGATTCATTCCACAACTCATTACTGCAGTCCTGTTCTTCACAGTTCCAAACAAACGGACGTCTCCTTTCAACTTGGCATAGCTGTTCATCTTCAACATCCCAGAATTAATATCACTACTTAGGTTCTTAGCTTCGGACAGACTGCCTGATGACCTGATTTTCACAACAATATTCATCCTCCTTGTTTTTCTAGCTCCGACCCGCCCGCTCCTCAATTTTGCTTCACCAACTACCATGCCCTTGTACAGTGCACTAGAACTAGTATTTTCAAATTTGAAGCGAACAAAATTTGAGTTCTTGACACTCACCTCGGCTGCTAGTGTCATGTTGAATGAAGGGATTGGATTGTTACCGTAACTTAGATGTTCGACG
>Ga0307515_10022099_pt1 | contig 11232 bp, 8 predicted proteins | sample 17_EM_MG_FD_194513 | JGI IMG/M metagenome (GOLD analysis project Ga0307515, IMG submission 194513) | Populus trichocarpa ectomycorrhiza microbial communities from riparian zone in the Pacific Northwest, United States - 17_EM | ecosystem: Host-associated > Plants > Roots > Unclassified | place... | reverse complement strand
GTATCGGTAGGAGGTTGTGGGATGGTGAACATGTCTTTGAAGATCGGGGATACGAGTGATAGGATGCACTTGTGAACGTGGAAGTCAAGCGTCCCTGCGGCACGGATGATCACATCTGCATCATCGGCACAGAAAACGGTCGACAGTGGAACCGTGGCAGCAGGCTCAGTCGCTGTGGTGCCGGATTCAGATGACATGGTAGAGGGGGATAGGCGAAGCACTGTGCAAGGGGAACCGGAAATCGATGGAAGAAAGGTGGCCCAATCACGTGGGGATGACTTTCCGGACGCCACGAATTTGGAAGAAGATAACCATTCGGAACCAAATCCAGGGGCCGGGGGAAGTTGCGGGATTGGCCGCGCGGCGCGTACCACCCTTCCTCCCCAGCATTCACCACGAGTATGCACTCGAGAGTACCCGCCACACGGTCCTAGAATGCGTTGGCCAGTTTCAGGGTATGTGAATCTCACTTCACTCGGTTCCTCCCACCCGTCACAATTGGTTTACTAACACGGTCTGTTTTTACCTCCAGAACCGAAGAGTAGTAGCCTTCAAATACTAACCTCCCTGAAACTCGAAAACCGGCTCCCCCGTAGCCCATAGCTTGGACTAGGGCTCGCATCGTGCACAACTGCAATTCGTCGTATCATTATCGTTTCTTTTCACGGCGCGTTCATCTCAGATCCCAACATTCGTGTTTGCATGCGGTCTATGGATTAGGGATCTTTATAAGCAGATCGGACCCATCGACATTTACTTCGTCGGGGGAAGGTCGCGCTGGCCGTCTCGGATGGGTTGATATACTTGTACGATTGTTCACCGAGGTGAGCTTCTCGACCGTTCCGTTCTGCTCGTTCCTTCTCCGCGTCCCGACCGACAACAGACGCCCGCTGTTGAAATGGTTTACCGACATGCGTTCGTCCCTTTTCTGCAACTCCGCAAATATCGAGCTCTCCACCGTCCTCTTCACCTCCCAAGGACAATTCATAATCACAGATTTTGAGTGTCCGGAGAGTTGACCAATTCGGTTGCCGACACCTTTGTCAGTACTTCGACTCATACGGGTGCGAATGCTTTCATCTTTTAGACATTCTTCATCCAGGTGTGACTAACATCGGTGTGTTGCCACGATATACAGCCCGAGCGTATTCAAGGGGTTGAGGATACCGCAAAATCGGATGTCTGGTCGTTCAGCGTCTCCTTGGTTGAGCTCACGCTGGGCCGGAGACGGCCAAGCACGAAACCGAGGTGAAAGACAACAATACGGGAGTGCGCCCGGTTATCAAAGATGTGCACAGTGTGGGCTGGAGAACCATGCGAAGGTCAGGGAGGTTTTGGACCATCTCTTGAGGAACCTGAGCGAGAGAATGACGCCAGGAGTTTGGACTGGTGCCCGAGGTGTCGAAGAAACCCGGAGACGAGGTTGGTAGGAGGAGTAAAGTGGACCTTGGGGAAATCGCGCAGCCTCGGTCCGTCACTTCCCGAGTCGCCTGTATGCCTTCAGGTTGCGCAACGTTGATCTGTCTTCTCGGGATTCGACACAGCAGCGAGTGAGTGTTCGCACTTTATGAACCTCGCTTTCGAGTTGTCTTCGAGGGTGGGCTGGCTCAGCCTACACCCCTCCATCCACCGGTGGTCTAACCGGCGACTGGAATCTCCGACGTCCAGACCGGCGTCATTTCTAGATGTGATCTCGTAACTCCCAGACACGTTCCACCTGAGCGGGGGAGATTTCTTTGACGCGTTCTCTGCGGCTGGCATCGTGACCCTGCTCTCTCACCAACGTGATGAAAAACGGTCAACACGTTTACTCTCTCTTAGCAGTGTCTCTGGAGTGGCACTGGAACTGAGGTAGTTCGGATAGCCGAGCTCGTTGGGTTGGGGTTGACCACATCTAATGGTACTTTCGCGGGTGCGATACCGCTCCACCTACTGCTGTGCGCAAAGTCGAACTCGAGCGCTCAGTACTTGCGCACCGCTTCGGCTCGAGCTGGGTAACCAAACCATTTCAACAACCCGTCCTCGTCTTGGCGCTCTCGCCGCCTATTTTCCAAAGTGGGTAGTGTTCCGGAATCACTTTCCTCCGCAATGCAAGTGCGACGGCTCGTTGGTATCGGTGTGGAGCTAGGACCCGTTTGCCAAGCTGATGATCGGTGACATGGACATTCCGTGCGAATCTTCCTTGATCCTCACGTCCTAGCTAGGGTTGCTCCGGGCACTGCTTGAACAGGTACCTTGACGGTTCCTGTGATCATGTCTATTGGGCCAAAAAAAGCCTGGTATAAGATGGAGGAATGTATTTGATGGGTGGGTTCGTGACGCGGTTTTTCGGATTTTTTGCTGTGTCGATGCATCGTGCCCACCTCACAAATTATCAGGGTTCAAAAATCTGTATCAGAAGTTCGCCGGCGTTACGATGACGCGCTCATTGTAGACTCATCCCACCGGCTCCGTTCACGTGGGACCTGGTCTCTTGACTCCATGGACTTCACTGATTGAACATACACTATGTCCAGACTTGCCACCTCACCGCACTCGCGCGCGGGGCTGGCGGTGGTCACTCATTTGGTCGGTGTTTGTGGCTGCACGTTTGTTATTCACTCGTTCGCGCGTGATCCTCCCAACGGACCCCCGTTTGGCTGTGGAGGTCTAAAGAGTCGGACCACGTGACAAAGTGTTCCCTCTCCAGAGCCTGCTCACCGGTAGGCCGGGTCTCCATTGCTGTTTGTGGACGAATGTAAGTAGAGTACCCCTGAGGTCAGATCAATGACCTTTTAGCTGACCTTTTCCTCACCCTCACTGTGCTGGCATTCTGTTCGCACAAACATCCATCCCATACTTCCCTTCAGTCCTCAGATCCCCTCACTCCACATCAACCATCGCTGTCACCAAGTGCTCATGGGTTTCTTTGTTCTGCCCAACACAGCCATTACATTATATTTCAATGAGCCAGATTCCATCCAAGAGTCCTTTGCAATTTAGTTCTCTCTGTGAGTTAGCCTTTAGGATGTACATTCTGGTTGGAACTAAAAGAAAAACTATAGAGTACATTTCTCTTCCTCTCTCCATTGTCAATGCAAGGTAAATCCTTCAAGATGAAGGGTGTCTTGGATTAAGAGAACTGATGAAAAGCTCACTGGGATGTTTTGTAACCCCACTGCCACAACTAGCAAGACTGGCTATAAGATTCAGGAGGCTATAGGGCTTATTGCTCATGTCTCTCTTATCTGATCTCAGCAGAAGAAACAGACTTTCCTACATTTTGGCCATTTGCAGAGTATAAACAGTGAACAGTAGAGTTGTCTGGCAGTAAAATTTTTCATATATAGACAAGCAAACAGAATACATCTACTGCAGGTTCCTAATGGGCAAGTGTACAATTACAGTCCAAAATCAACACTTCTCCAGACTCATAACCAGCAACCAGATACTGACCATCCCACTGTACATCATTTGGTGTTGCATACCTCAGAGGTGGTTGAAAAATCACTTTTCCAGTAACTGTATCCTCAATCCCTGGTAGGACTGACCTCTTCCTCCTGATACCACCGATAAAATCTAGATGGGGCCTGTTTGGGGGCTTCCTATAATCCTCAATGGAGGATGAGTCTGGGGCCCCACAGTCCCACCCCTCAATGCCTCCAGATAAGTGAACCCAAACTCTTGGACCATCTGTGGTCAAGCAGTTCTCTAAAGATGGAAGGGAGTGTGTTCTCACTTTATCCATAACATTTCCTGTCCATATATACCAGGCACAAATTTCCCCCAATGTGTTTAGGCAGAAAACTTTAGATCCATCTCCTGATATCCTGAGGTCCACAACAGTACTTGAAGGCGGATAGTCTACTCTTTGGATGAGTTTCTCTTCCCCAACATCCCAGATATAGATCCCATTTACAGTATGCCAAACTAAGATCAGCCTATTGTCAATTAGTTGGACATCTCCCATGTAGGGTCTGGCTGGGCTTTGGAATGATTCCTTGCAGAGGCCAGTTGAGAGGTTCCAGATCTTCACTACCCCATCTGAGTCATGTGAGATAGCAATCCCATCTTTGGCTTGGAGAGTGATGGACCTGACTGGAGAAGCATGGGGTGCAGACTTTGAATCAGTTACATCTTGAGATGTTGGTGAGGCACCAATCAACCAGAACTTTACTGATTTTCCCCAGTAGTTTGCTGAGATAAGGGAGGTGGAGGAGGAAAATGCAAGGGACATGATATTGTCAGTATAGACTGTAAAGGTCTCAACAAGACAGGGTTCTGAGTTGGTAATGTCCCAAACATAGATGCTAGGATCACTAGAAACTGCAACAAGCCTTCCATCAGGGGAGATACAGCAGTGCCCAATCCCACCAATATCCATATGGAATTTAGCCATAACTACTCCAGAATTGGGGCTTTGAACCTGAACAACTCTCCCATTGAATGAAACAAGCTTAGTGCAATCAAAGGAAAGAGTAGCACAAGAACTGTCATATTCAGGTATAATTTTGTGACCATCAATATTCCACCCCTGAACTTTACCACCAGCTACAGATATGAAGTGTTGAGGGTCCAGAGGGAAGAACTGAACAGAGTTCGAAAAGGACTTCCTACAACTCTCTTGCTGTATAATGCAATGACACTCCCCTGCCTGGATGTCCCACAAACAAATTTCATTATACTCAGACATTGAAACAATTGTAGTGCAGTTAGGTGAGACAGAAACAGAACAAACACAGTCAGTGTGACCCTGGAAGGTTTTTACAACCCCACCAGTCTGCATATCCCAGAGCTTGATAGTCCTGTCATTACCCCCAGATACAAGTGATGTTCCATCTGGGAAGAAGGTAAGAGATTGTACCCAATCAGTGTGCCCAGAAAGAACAACAATCTTGCTGCCTGTGATAGCATTAAGGGTGACAATGTCTTCAGATTTTGAGCCAACTGCAATTGTATCTTTCCAGTATGCAAGGACCAGTAAGGACTCATTCAACACAACTGTGCGGAAACATGCCCCCCATCTGTCTGAGAGCCCCCTAACTACCTTGACCTCCTGTGGAAGCTCTGCACTATAGTACTGGTGGATCCAAGAAGGGGAAAATTTGAGGGCATAATAGTAGATGTGAGAGGGGAAATCATGGATCATGTCAAAGTACTCCAGGATAAGCCTCTGACTATCAGTTGTCCACTGACATGATGTTCCTGCCTGGAAAAATATAAACATAGGACTTAACCAACAGTCCATGCAGCACTCACCAAAGAATACCACTGTCCAATGTCATTCATGGCATAAACCCCAACCCCAAGATCCCCTGTCAGTGCAAGGACTTCAATCCAATATGGGAGACATGTTGTGAAGAATATGTCAATTGCCTCCTGTACTTCCTTGACACAGGGGCTAGTACAGGGAACCCTCAGAAGGTGCTTGGTCCAGAATCTACATGCATATCCCAGAGCATCTCCAATGTTATCCTTCTTTCTAACAGAAAGATCCTTGACCTCACTGAGGATGGCATGGTCATCAAGGTTGCAAATATTCCTCTTTAGTTTTGTCCTCATTAGCTTGAGGCATGAAAGCAGAATTTGTGTATGGTGAACTGCAGGCTCTACAAAAAATTGCTTGTCTTTGCATCGCTCTGGGTCTGTGAGAAAGTCAGGAAATGACTTGTGGAAAGTGCGGATTGGGTCTTCTGGCTTGTCTGGGATAAGGAGGAGAGAGTGGAGGGAGCAAATGGTGCTGTGGATACATGGTATGTCATAACCAAGGAGCTCTGAAAGAGCCTTGATTGGAAGGGGGTTGAGGATGAGCAAAACTGTTCCCACCACAGTCTGGAAATAGAGATAGTGCTTGCTGTTTTCTTCATGGATATCATAGAACACCTGCTCAAGGACCTTAATGTAGAGTTGGTTAATTCCAGACCTTCCTTCTTCAATGGTGCTCTGTGGAAGTGAAGTAATGAGGGCAAGCCTTTGAGCAGGCACACTGTTCTCTGAAGCAACAAATTTGATGACTGTAGAGGCATAGATGAAAAACCCTCCTGCCTTCTTACACAGAATTTCAATGTCAGATGAACTTGGCCAATCTCCTGTTGTGTCACAGTCGCTTCGGTTTTCGACGAGGTTGGTCAACTGAGTTTGAAAAAACAGCTTAATGTCGCTGTCCACTGCTTCAGGTTTGACCTCGTGGAGCTTGAAGACTTCTGTGATAGGGAGAAGTGACCTCAGCCGAAACCCGGAGCGGATTCGGGCTTCAGGCCGTCCGGTGATGAAGAACTTGACAGTGGGAATCTTGTTCACGTAACGGGAGAGGATCGAGAGGATTGCAGATGCGGGTTGTTCATCCTTGCATTCGTCAAGGGCGTCGATGATGATGAGAGTCGGGATTTGGGTGGCTTCGAGCGGACTAACGATGAGTTTCTCCATCTGCGAACAAAGGGACTCCTGCCCGGCATCAGGGTTTGCTTTCAAAACTGGGAGTAACTCCTTTCGGAACGGTGGATACCGATAGGCGAGCTGGAAGGCAAGTGTTGGGAAGATTGCCTGAAGGTTGCTCCGGTTCTCGAAATCTCGTGAACAGAAGAAGCTGGCCCCGAGCTTTCCGTCCGCGAAGCTTGTCTCGGCGAATGTCTGGGCGATAGTTGACTTTCCAGTCCCCGCCAGGCCGTTCAGCCAGAAGACGCGCTGTTTCTGTTCGCCCGTCAGCCACCTTTCGATCTCCCACAAGACTCCCTTTCTCGTTCCCCTCAGGCACCCTTCCCTGTTCCCGCAGCGGTACCCGGCGTTCGCGGTGTGATACATCCCGTTGAGAAGGACGAGGTCCGTCGATTCCTATCCATCGGTCAGTCCGCGGAGTCAAAAAGCTGGGGGGCGAGACTCACGATGAGCTGGCAACTCTTGTCGTAGGTATCCTGTTGCAGCAAAGTCTAGGGCCAACATCAGACACGACAGAGATGGACGGTACAACATACAGACCTGATACTCCATCATCGCATCGCGAATGTCTTCGACAAGACCACCAAGTTTATCGGCGTTCTTGATGTTGTTGAAAAAACCCCGAACCTTCCCTTGTTTTGACAGTAGAATTAAACCTCGGTGGACATCTTCCAATTTCCTGAAAATCCTCGAATGTCAGACTTAACTCTCAGTATTGGAAAGTACGGACATACTGTTCCAGGACTTTCCTCCTTGATATCTCCTTGAAATCACCCTCAGAAACAGGTAGGCAGAGCGATTCGGCGAGTGCCTTGACTCGGGGAGCTAACAACTCTATTTCCCGTGTATTTGCCTTCGTTCGCTGGGGCACCCGTAAGCGGTGGACAGCGCATGCGGGAGGGGAACCATACCTCGCAATTTTCAAGGATAAAGCAGAGACCTCCGGCGGCAGATTTGAGAGGACCGAAGGCATCTGCCGAGTCTCTCACTCCACGGAGGAGTAGTCCGGCCGCAGCAAACGTTGTAGACTTCCAGTTTGATTTGTTCTCATCCGTGGCAGCGCTTGGTTCACCGTTTTCGTCGTGATCCAAAGTTGCTGGTACATGATCAGAAACGGCAGAGGTGTCCACGTTGTCTGTGGAGTGGTCAGAGAAAGTAACCGACGTAACCGCATTCACGCACCGTCGGATTTCCCATCGCGCGGGACTGACGTTGTGGATGGAGAGGGATGAGCTCGCTCGACCGCCCCCCCATCGATATCCTTCCCTTCAGCAGGCCCACTTCCCTCCGTGATCTCAACACCGACTGAGTGGAGATGCGAATGCGTCTGCTCGACCTCCCCTCCACCGACATCTGCCCCCCTCCCTTGGCCGCTCACGCTCCCATATACTGGCACAGAACCTGGCTCCTCCGGCTGGGGGGGTCGGATCAGAGTCGAAAGGGCTTGACCTCCGTCTGCGCCGGGTTCTTTTCCCTCTTGGTTGTGACTGCCGCCCGCTACGAGATGAGCCTCTGATCCTGGACGCGAACCCGTCGAGTCGACACTCTCCCCACCGGCGTCGGTCCCTGTCTCGTTCGATTTGAGTTTTTTTCCTGTCAGTCCATGCTTGACTTTGTTCTTCAGCCTAGAGAACGAATCTCGGAATTCCATGTCGATGTTGGGTCGATGTAGACTGGTGTAGATGGTGGTGCGATAGCAGAATGGTTGTCCTTTGATCCGACCTAGCGCTTGGCGTGGGTGCAATTTTTGTCCTGCGGGCGCTCAAGTCGTAGTTTCTCTCCGCCCGCTCGAGTTACCTGTCAATCCCTTCTAAGGTGTATAAGCTTCCTATGCGAATGCGGCACGTCCACGTCTTTCGGCTGAGCGCTCCCATTGAACTTTTTACAGCTTCTGATGCCACCTGGTAATCTCTCCTCAATCTCGAGCTCGGACGCGTCCTCCTCGCTGCTCCCCGTTCGATCCATTTTTTCAAAGAGATGGCACCGCCCTTGGTATCTCTACTGCGGTGGGAGGCGTGGAAATCCTCCCCACGGAATATACACACCGGTTTCCACGCTAGGCTCCGGACAGCCGGGGATGCCAAACGGGTTGCGGAGATCGGCTATCCAGAGGAGCAAGGCAGGCCGGAGACGGCCACGCATGAAACCGAGGCAAAGGGTGATGATATGGGGGCCTGCCCGGTTATCAGGGACGTGCGTGTAGGCCGGAGAATTATGCGAAGGTCAGGGAGTCCCCGGACCTCCTGAGGGAACGACGCCAAACATTCGGACTGGGGTTTGACATGTTGAAGAAACTTGAGAACGAGGAACGATGTTGGTGGGAGGAGCGAAGCGGAGCTCGGCTCCCGGAGCTGGGTTTGGGGGAGATTGTGCAGCCTCGGTCCGTCCCCTCACGGGCCGTCTACATACCTTCGGGTTCGACGACGTTGATCTGGCTCCTCTGGATTCGGCACGACCGCGAGCAAGGGTTCGTACTTCAATGGACCTCGCTTTCGAGCTGTCTCCAAGGTGGGCTGGCTCAACCTACACCCCTTCTACCACCGGTGGTCTAACCGACGACCGGAATCTTCGACGTTCAGACCGGTGTCATTTCTAGATGCGATCTCGCAACACCCAGACGAGTTCCACCTGAACAGGGGAGATTCCTCCGACGCATTCTCTGCGGTCGGCGTCATGACCCTGCTCTTCATCGACACTTCGCTAAACGCGATAAAAAGCGCCTAACACGCTTACTCCATTGAAATCCGGCTGGCAGTGTCTCTGAAGTGGCAGTGGAACCGAGGTAGTTCGAATGCCCGAGCTCGTTGGGTTGGGTTGAGTTATTTTCACAGGTGCGATGCCTCCCCATCTTCTGCTGTGCGCAAAGTCGAACTCGAGCGCTCAGTACTCACATACCGCTTCGGTTCGAACCGGGTGACCAAACCATCTTCAATTATAATGCGCCCATGCCTTCGGTTCTTGCGCCACCTGTCTTCTACAATGAATGGTATTTCGGAGCCACTGGCCTCCGCAATTGAGCTCTTTGGCGTCGGTGTTGGGCCAGGATCCGCTTCCCCTATTCACAAAAACTGGCGATCGACGACATGGACGTCCCGTGCGGACCTCCCCTGATCCGCACGCGCTGGCTAGGCTTGCTCCGGGCCTGCTTGGACGAGTACCCTGACGGTTCCCCGCGATCGTGTCTATCGGACCAAAAAAAAAAACTTGGTATGGGACGGAGGAATGTATTGGATGGGTGAGTTCGTGACGCAGCTCTTCAGCTTCTTTGCGATGTCGATGCATCGTGCCCACCTCGCAAATTGCTAGGGTCCAAAAGCCCATAATTAGAAGTTCTCCGGCGCCACGATGGTGGGCTCATTGTACTGGTTCGCCCCACCAGCTCCGTTCACATACTAAGGCCTGGTCTCTTGACTCCACAGGTTGCACTGACTCATCAGCATGCGTTATTTCCAGACTTGCCCATTCGTCATGCTTGTGCATTACGATTGAGCTGGCGGTGTTCGCCCGCTTGGTCAGCGTTTGTGGCTGCACGTTCGTTATTCGTTCGTTCGCACGTGATTCTGCCAACGGAGCCCCGTTCGACCGCGGAAGTCTGAAGAGTCAGACCGCGTGACAAAGCCTTCTCTCTGCAGAACCTGCTCACCAGCGGACCGGGTCTCTATTGCTGCTCGTGGACTAATGCAGGGTACCCCTGAGGCCTGATCGATGATCTTTTAGCCATCCTTTTCCGCGCTCTCACTACGCTGGCCACAGACATCCGTCCCAAACATTCGTTCGATCCTCCACGTGCACGGCGCTAATTATCACCACCGCCAAATGCTCGTGGGTTTCTTCGCTCCACCCGGCACAGCCATCGTGCTCCATTCCTACGAGCCGGATTTCACCCGAGAGCCTTTCACGATTTGGCACCCTCCGCTGCACGTGGTTCCATTCTTCACACAATAACATTGAATAACGTATTCAACGATGTGTTCTTGGAACAGGTCACCGGTCAGGGTTTTACATACGTTTATACAATCCCGCGTTTTTTTAGATCCTTCCGGATGACAGCCAACCCCTGCTAGTCCAATTGGATGAAAACTTTAAGCTCAAGGGTAGGAGCGTTTGAATGGCGGCCCGAGGCGAAGTTGCGGATTGACACAGGGGCGCGCTTTCAACATTGAACGTTGGGTGTTCATCGTTATTCACAGGACCCGCTCAAATTCGAATCTACGAGTCCGAGTCCGAGGCGGGGTCGGGTTTCTCCAACTGCGAGCCAGGACAATTACCAGGCCGGGCCCGTCGGGGTCAGGATACCAGCGCTAGTGTTATGACCTAAATTAACACCAGCCTATGATGACAATTTACCTTTGGCACCGGAACCCTCGGAGGATGCAAGCACCACGCGAGAGGCGGACAGTGGACCGTCAACCAGATCTCAGAAGCTGCGGATAGCCTCAAAATTTTTTTCCACATACGTGCATGGACAGGAGAATTGGATGTGAATAGCCCCGGTTTCTGAAGAAATTGCCGATGGTTTGTGGTCGTTGATTCCATCCGCCAAACACCTATCAGAGGCGAGTCGTTTCGTTTCCAGCAGACGTGCTCTTTCCCAGGACTGTAAGCTGTGAGGTTACTAGCAGGCGAGCCGAAGCGCAGATCGGGGATCGGTGAGTGTTGTCGTCATCGCCGAAAAATCGGGAGACGGTTTCGGATTACGTGAACGCGGAGGAAATCGCGTGCAACATGAGGGAGCCACGAGGATTGTCATGAGGATTGGAAGCGAGAGATCATTCCCATCAGTGTCGGCGCGCTGGAAACGGACGCAAGGCACCCGGG
>Ga0307515_10022098_pt1 | contig 11232 bp, 2 predicted proteins | sample 17_EM_MG_FD_194513 | JGI IMG/M metagenome (GOLD analysis project Ga0307515, IMG submission 194513) | Populus trichocarpa ectomycorrhiza microbial communities from riparian zone in the Pacific Northwest, United States - 17_EM | ecosystem: Host-associated > Plants > Roots > Unclassified | place... | reverse complement strand
AGGATCGAGGGCTGGAGCGTGCTGTAGATGCCGATGTTCGGCCGCGGGTTGTCCCAGCCGACCCTCGACGTGTCGCTCGTCATGTACTTGACCCCGAGGTCCTTCGCCGCCTTCATGACGTCCGGGTTCAGCAGCCCCGAGATCTCCGGCGTGACCAGGGCCTGGGTGGAGTAGTTCAGGAAACGGCTCCTTCCGAAATTGTCATTCTGCGAAAACTCGGAGAACGCCTGGTTGTAGGACATCGCGTCGAGGTTCGGGTGCGTCCAGGTGTGGTTGATGAAGTTGCAGGACGGGCTGACCGGCGTGAGCGCGATCGACAGGAAGTCGAGCAGGCCCGAGTAGGAGCCGTTGAACGCGAAGGCCAGTCGGAAGCTGCCGTTCCCCTCGAACGCCTGCATGGCCAGTTGCCAGCTCTGCAAGGTCGTGACGTCGCTGGTGACCATCCGGTACGAGCCGCCCGCGTAGAGGTCGTTATCGTTGTAGAGGTCGTCGACCTCGGGCCGGAGGTAGACGCGGTACTCGCCGAGGTAGATGCCGCGGGTCACCCACTCGATGAGGCCGTGGGCCAGGACGACGTGGTGGAGGAGGAAGGGATTCGAATCGAACGTCATCGCGATCGTCTCGCGCCCGTCGGGACCTACCCGACTCGACACGAGCACGTGTCCCGCGGAGTCGACCAGGAGCGGGGTGACGCTCGCGTCGGCGGCCGTTGTGAGGTAGGCCCACGCCAGGCTGATCGGGACCGTCTTCCCCGAGGGGACATAGGTGAAGAGGCTCTGCCCGGCGGAGGTCAGGGAGGCGCTGATGGGAGACGCACCGGTGTCCACACCGCCCGACGGAGGCAACAGTCCCTGGTCGGGGCCCGGGAAGACATACCAGTCGACCTCGCGCACGCCGAACTGCGCCTCGTAGGTCCTGAGCGCGGTCCATTCGGCCGGGCTGAGCGCGGACAGGAAGGTCGTGCCGTCCGGCGTGTAAGACAGGTTGCCGGTCGTCGCGATGACCCCCTGGTAGTTGCCGCTACAGCCATTGGCGGCGAGCGCGGTCGGCGTGAGCTGCCCGGCCCGCTGCGTCGCGATCCAGGTCTCGTACGGAACCGAGTGGTAATCGAGCGCCTGCTGGATCGCCGGCAGCACCGTCTCGGCTCCGTCGGCCGAAAGGACCAGCACCTTCATCTTCACGCTGGCGCTGTCGCAGCCGGGCGGGGTCGGGGCGATGCTGGGGGGCGGAGCGGTGAGGCCGATGGGGAGGCTGGGAAGGAGCGGAAAGTCGACCGGGCCGACGCAGAGCGGCGGGAGACAGGTCTGGGCGCGTGCCTGGGCGGGCGCCAGCGCCACCAGGAGAGTTGCGACGGCGACGAACCTTCCGACCACGGTCATTTCGCTCTCCTCCTTGTCCGTGAAACCTCGAGGCGGCAGGCCAGAGCGGCTGGCGCATGTAGATCAAGGCGCGTTTCTCCCGAGTATCCAGTCCCGCTCGACCGCGCCGGGAGCGGCTGCGCCCAGGCGCAGATAGGCCGACGCCTGCTCGAGCACGACCCAGCGAGGGCGGTCGAACTCGGCCACCGGAACGAGGAACGGGCTTGCCGTGGAAGAACGCCACCGAAGGGTTCGACTCTGCGAAAGCCACCGATCCAGGCACCACGGCGAACAACATGTCCGTTTCCGGGCGCAATCAACAGGTATGCCAGTTTAGCAATGAAGCAACTCGGGCACTTGATGGGAATCGCCAGCACAAGAACGTCACATGTGTCTCATTTGTATGTGTCCGTCCGGCGATCGTGCGTGAACCGGCCGGCCGGCCGGGTCACCACGTGGCCGCGGCGAGACTCCGGCCGCCATCATCGCGAGCCACGGGTGGTTGATCGTTCGCGAGCGCCGGTCTCCTGACCCGGACAGCCGTCGCTCGCGATGCGCAGTGTCTGGGGCGCGCACCGTTGCGGTCACCACGCCAGGGCCGGTACTGGTGTCAGCAGAACGGGCTCGCCGGCGTCGTATCGTCCCGGCCGAGCAAGGAGAAATGCGTCAGACTCTCGGACCGCGGGCGCACAAGTAGAATGAACGGGTGTTTCCGGAGCGCGACCGGTGGTCGACCGGTGGTCGACCCGCCGGGAAGGCGGATGAGGTAGTCCAGACGCCTGGGAATCGAGACGGCGTCCGAACCTGGCCTCAGATCCCGAGGCCCGGATCGCCTTCGAGCAATTGCTGCGTGAGCTGCGGCCTCTCGCCGGGGCGCCATAGCTTCGCGCTGTGCGCCACGCGATAGCGCAGCGGCCCGCCGTCGGGGCGCTCGCTCCGCGCGATCGGCCGAGGGATGCAGACGAACTCGGTCCGCATTTCATCGCCGCTGACCCGGACCGTCGCATAGCCATGTCCGCCCATATCGACGAATTCCAGGTGCGGCGAGAGCGCCGGGTTCGAGAGCGCACGCGCACGATCGAGATCGAAGGTCTTCGCATATTCAAGACACGACCGGACGCCGTGCTTCAGCAGCATGTTGAACGTCCAATCGGGCTTGGCGCGGTCCGGCCGATCGGCGAGGTACAGGGGCCGTAACGGCAAATCCTTGGGAAGGTTGTGCTCGTGGGCCTCCATCGCGCCTGGGCTCGAGAGCGAGGCGCCGACGAAGCTCAAACCCACCGGCTCGAACCTGCCGGGCGGAAGTTGGGCGGATGCGTAGCCGGCCCAGAAGCTGTGACGGTCGCCCGCGACGACCGCAAACCCGGTGATCTGTGCATCACGGATCAAATCGTAGATTTCGCTGCGCTCGGCCCACGCGATGCCATGATCGCGGCTGCCAAGATTCGCGAACGTACCGGCCGGCCACGGCGCCTTCGTCAAGCCGGGCAGCAGATTCTCCGGGTCGGCGCGCCGCTCGAGCGTGCCGAGCGAGTTTCCCCAGATCTTCCACGTCGCCGTCGCGCGCTTCAGCTGGTCCTTGAGCCAGGCCTTCTGCTCGGCTCCGAGAAGGGTTTGCGGCGGCGCGTTCTTCTGCGGGTTAGCGATGCGCCCGTCATTGAATTGGAGCTCCGCGGGCGGATTGCCCCCGTTGAAGGCGCGCCCGCCGTCGAGCACCTGCATGACGTTCTCGGGGAACATGCCGTTGAAATCCCCCCAATCGCCAAGCTTGCCGAGCGAGTTGTTGCTGTACGGATCGGGGCTGCGATAGCTGTACTGGTCGGTGATGATCAGGTCGAGGTGCTTGCCGTAGCGCAGCGTCCGATACGCTTTGAGGCTGTTGATCGCCACGAGGTTGTTCGGCTCGACGCCGAGGCCGTTGTCGTCGAACTTCTCGACCGAGACGTTCTTGACGGCAGGCGGTCCGAACTGCTCGAGCGATCCGCTCGGTGGAGCGACGCGCGCGGGGAGATATTCGAACCACGCCTGATTGGCGGCGATCTTGATGGTCTGGCCCGGCTGCTCGAACGTACCGGCCTTCACGATGCTCTGCCAGCCCTGCCATGAAAACTCGTGATTGTCCCAGATGGCGACGAACGGCCAGCGCGCGCGCGCGTCCTGCAGGTCAGGGTCGTGGAGATAGCCCTTGTAGATGGCGCGATATCCGTCGAGCGTCAGCGGAACGTGGAAATTGCCGACCTTGTGTCCGTCGGGGAGGCGTGCGACCTCGTAGATCGTGCGGTCGTAGCGAGTCTTCGCCTCTTCCGGGTATTGGACCACTTCGTAGATGAAGTCGCCGAGGTGCAGGACGAAAGCGAGCTGATCGTTTTGCGCCGCGCGTTCGTCCTCGAAGATCATCCGGCGATACGCGTTGAGGCTGCCTTCATTGACGGTCTGGCAGCTGACGAAGGCGAAGTTGACCGGTCGCGGATCGTCGACCGTCGGCGCGGTCATCGTTCGCCCGAGACGGCTGCCGTTGCCCTCCGCATCGGTGAACCGGTACCAGTAGACCTGTGCGGGCATGAGGCCGGCGACGAGAACACGTGTCGTCCAGTCCGAAGCGGCGGACACAGCCGCAGGTGCATGCGCGATCACACGGCGGAAGGCCTCGTCTTCGGCCACCTCGACGGTCAGCACGTGCCTGTCGCCTTTGTCAAACGGGCGGCGGGTCCACAGAATCACGCTGTGCGGGTCCGGGTCGCCCGAGGCGACGCCTTCGGGATAGAGGTCGCGCCGCTCGCGCCAACTCGTGCGCGATCTGCAGCCCGTCCCGCACCACGCGAGCGATGCGCCGATCGTCGTGGCAACCCGGATGAAATTACGGCGGCTGAGCGTCATGTTTTAATCCCGCTGCGAGGCTCTCTGCATGCCAAGCGAGATGCTCGCGATGAACGTCGAGATGAAATAGTAGCCGGGTTCGTATCCCGGTTGCCGGCGTACCGACGCATCTTCCGTCAGTCGCGCTGTCGTCGCAGTCGCGTCGCATCACGTCGCGCCCGTAGCCGCGGTTTCCGAGCGCACCGCGCGGCGCGATCGAAGCGGCGCAGTCTCACCTCCGCGCCAGGCTGGGGCGCTCGCCGCCCGGACTCGCCGCAGCGGGCGCGCGGGTGATCTCGTCGCCTCGGTCGCGGCGACGCGCGCTGGCGCGGCGATCGCCGGCCCCGGATCGTGTCGGCATTGCGGCCGCCGCCTCCTGGGCTGTCGCGTTCGCGACGATGACCGATCGCCGCCCGCTGTTCCGGAGAGCCGCGCGAAGGCTCGACACCGGTCGCGGAAGGATGCGAACCTCCATAGCCGCTGTGCCGCAGGGGGTCGAACGCAGGGCCGACGTCGTGATCTTGACCGCGATCCGTCTGGAGTTCGATGCCGTGCGGCAGGTCGACGCCGGCGCAGTGCCGGGGTCGATGTGGGAGATCGCGTCCGGTCCCAGCGGCCTACCTGTGGCGTTCCGCTCGTTCGAGGTCGCGCGCGGCCGGCCGTTGCGGGTCGCCGCGGCAGTGGCTCCCGACATGGGCGCCACCGCGGCCATCACCACGCTGCTGCCGCTGATCGAGGCGTTCGCGCCGCGCTGCATCGCGATGTGCGGCGTGTGCGCCGGCCGGCGCGGCAAGGTCGAACTCGGCGACGTCGTCGCGGCCGACCGGCTCTACTACCACGATGCCGGCAAGCAGCTGGCCGACCATGTGCAGCAGGACCTCACGACGTACAAGCTGCGTGATGACTGGAAGACCGCGCTGGAGGCCATGGACCCTGTAGCGCGGTTCCGCGACGAACCGTGGTTCCAGGCCAGACCGCTGACCACCGAGGACCGGCTACACTGCGCGCTGGTCGCGCTGCGCGACGGCGCCACCGAGCCCTGGACGGACCTGGACCTGGGCGCGGCGGAGTGGCCAAGGATCGTCGCGGCGCTGCGCGAGCGCCGGTGGCTCACCGCGTCGGGCCGCGCGCTGACCCGGGCCGGGCGCGCGTACGTCGACCAGCTGGTGTTCGAGCACCGGGGCGCGCTGCCCGATCTGTCTCCGGTGGGGGGGCTGCGTCCGTTCCGCCTGCACGTCGCGCCGATCGGCTCGGGCGCACGGGTCGTCGAGGACGAGGCGATCTGGTCGTTCGTCTCTCTCGCGATGCGCAAGACGCTCGGCATCGAGATGGAGGCGGCGGCGATCGGCGAGCTCGCACACCGCCAGCGCCAGCACCGGGTCGATGCCATGGTGATGAAGGGCGTGATGGACTTCGCCGATCACGGCCGCGACGATCACATGAAGGGGTTCGCGGCCAGGGCCTCGGCCGAGTGCCTGCTGTGGTTCCTCCGCGAGCAGGTGGCCACCGAGCTCGTGGCCGGGGTCGACGACCTGCTGGCGCCCGGGACGCTGCGCCTGCCCGATCGCGCGCCCGCGCCGTCGCTCTTGCTCGATGCCCGGTACGGGGTTGTGCCGTGGCGCGAAGCTGGCCGGTCGGAGATCCTGGCGGACCTGGACGCGTGGGTCGACGATCTGGCGGAGCCGGTGGCCGTGCGCCTGCTGTACGCCGAGGGCGGCGCGGGCAAGACCCGGCTGGCGATCGAGTGGCTCGCGCGCCGGCGCCGCCGGCACGACGTGGCCGGCTTCCTGGTGCAGCGGCCCCCCGAGGGCTGGCTCGAGCGACTGTGCGGCCTCGGGCCACCGGTGATCCTCGCGATCGACTACGCCGAGAGCCGCGCGGATCTGGTGGCGGTGCTCCAGCGCGTGGCCGCGCTGAGCGCGCCGGCCGGGCCGCGTCGCCGGGTCCGGGTGCTGCTGCTCGCGCGCAACGACGGCGACTGGTGGGAGGAGCTGCGCCAGCGCGACCCGGCGATCGTCGCGCTGTGCGACGCCTGTGCGCCGAGCAAGCTGCAGCCGCTCGCGACCACGCCGGCCGAGCGCGAGGCGGTGTTCGCGGAGTCCGCGCGGGCGTTCGCGGCCCAGCGCCGGCGGCTGGCCGTGCCACACCCGCCGATGCCGCTCGACGACGTCCGGTTCGAGCGCGCGCTGTACCTCCACATGGCGGCGCTCGCCGCGGTGGAGGGCCTCCCGGGCGCGCTCGATGCCGGCGCGTTGATGAGCGCGATCCTCGCACACGAGGAGCGGTTCTGGCTGCGCGAGACCAGCGATCGCGCGGGCGCGGCGATCGACGTGCTGCTGGCGCGCCGCCTGGTCGTCGCGGCGACCCTGCGCGGCGGGCTCGCCTCGTACGAGGACGCGCACGCGCTGTGCGAGCGGATCGTGGGCCGTCGGCGCGATCGCGCCGACGACGAGCTGATCGCGCTGCTCCACGACGTCTACGACCGCGGCGATCGCGGCTGCTACCTGCCGGGGCTGGAGCCGGACCTGCTCGGAGAGGGTATGGCGCTGCGGCTCGCGGCTCCGCCCCCGGGCGCGGGCCACCCCGCCGACGCCGCCTGGATCGCGCGGGTCATCGTCGCGGGCGACGACCCGGACGCGATCACCACGGCGTTCACCGTGCTCGGTCGCGCCTCGGCGACCGATCCGGCCGCTGTTCGCCCATGGCTCGACGCGCTGCTGCGCCGCGAGCTCAACGTGCGCGCCGCGCTCGCGCTCCGGGCCGCCATCGCCGTCGGGCGGCGGACCGCGTTGTCGGTGATCGGCGACGCCCTCGCCGACGCGCTCGAGCGAAGGGGTTCGGTCGGCCTGGCGGTGGAGCTCACCGAGGAGCTCCCCCGCGCGTCGGTCTCGCTGCAGCGGGTCGCCGAGTGGGCCCACCGGATGTGGCTCGAGATCGCGCCCACCACCAAGGACAAGCCCTCGCTTGGGTTCCGCGCCCAGCTCCTGATCGATCACGCGGTGCGGCTCCGCGATCTGGGTGAGCGCGAGCCCGCGCGCGCGGCTGCACGAGCCGCCGCCGACCTCCTCCGTCGCGTGCGCGGAGCCCGAGTTCCCCATGCGCTCCAGCTCGACCTTGCGCGGAGCTTCTGCAACGTCGGCGTCGTGCTGAGCCAGCTGGGCCTGAGCGAGCCTGCGCTCGCCGTCACCCTGGAGGCGGTGCAGCTGCTCCGCCGGCTCGCCGCCCGGGACCCTGGCGTGTTCCAGCCCGACCTCGCGCACGGCCTCTACAACCTCGGGCTCCGACGGCTCGAGCACGGCGAACCCACCCCCGCTCTGGCCGCCGCGCAGGAGGCGGTGGAGCTCGGTCGCGCGCTCGTGGCCCGAGATCCCGACGCGTTCCAGCCCCACCTCGCGATCCATCTGCACACCCTCGGTGTCGCGCACAGCGCGCTGGGCCAGGACGAACTCGCGCTGGTCGCCACCTGCGAGGCGGTCGAGCTCCGCCGCGCGCTCGCTGCCCGGGATCCCGATGCGTTCCAGCCCGAACTCGCGTTGAGCCTCATCTCGCTCGGCTCCCAGCTCCACAAGCTCGACCAGCACGAGCCCGCGCTCGGCGCCGCCTCCGAAGTCGCAGAGCTCTACCGCGCGCTCGCCGCCCGGGATCCCGACGCGTTCCAGCCCGAACTCGCGAACAGTTTGCGCACCCTCGGTCTGCGGTGGCTGACTCTCGATCGATCCGACGTTGGCCTGAGCGCCACCCGCGAGGCGGCGGCGATGTACCGCGCGCTCGCCGCCCGCCGGCCCGACGTGTACCAGCCCGACCTCGCGACCACCCTGCGCGACCTGAGCTTCGAGCTCCAGGCGGTCGGCGAGCACGAGCCGGCGATCGCCACTGCGCGCGAGACGATCGAGCTTCACCGTGCGCTCGCGGCCAAGGACCCCGACGCGTTCCTGCCCGACCTCGCGGTCAGCGTGTTCCACCTGGGCAGGATCCTGACCGCGCTCGGCCGGTTCGAGGACGAGCTGATCGCCGTCCGCGAGACCGTGGACGTCTACCGCGTGCTCGCGGCTCGCCGACCCGCTTTCCAGAACAGACTCGCCGAGAACCTCGACCGCCTGGGCGACCGGCTCGGCTACTTCGGCCAGACCGAGCCCGCCTTGGCCATGAGCCGCGAGGCCGTCGAGCTCTACCGCGCACTCGTGGCCAGGGAGCCGGCGTTCCAGCCCGAGCTCGCCAAGAGCGTGCACAACCTGGGCGTCCGGCTGGACGCGTTCGGCGATCCCGAGGCGGCGCTCGCCGCGACTCGCGAGGCCATGAACATGTGGCGCCAGCTCGCGGCCAGGGACCCCGTCTACCAGCGCGAGCTAGCGATGAGCCTGACCAACCTGGGCTTCATGCTCCAGCGCGAGGGCAAGCCCGAGCCCGCGATCGCTGCCATCCACGAAGCCGCCGAGCTCTACCGCCGGCTCGCAGACCAGGACCCAGCCTACGAGCGCCATCTCGAGCGCTGCCTGGTGTCCCTGAACAAGCTGTCGAGCGTGGCCAGTCAACGCGGATCTGGCAAACGGCGAGATCGCCGCCGCCGCCGCTGATCAGGTCGCGGCCCGGACGCGCGGTTGCCGAAGAGATTGGACGGACGCCACATCGTGGTGAGCTCGCGCAGCAGATCGACCGGCTCCACGGTCCATCGCGCCACGAGCGCGGTGTAGCCGATCGCGCTGTGGAGCCGGACGGTGGACCCGCTGTGAGCTTGGCCGCGCGTACCCAGCTCACGCCAGTCGCCGCCCCAGCCGCGCGCTCAAGGTCGCAGCCTGAACCGGTCAGATCCGCTCCCTGCTCGCGTGGCGATGAAGGGCCGTTTGCCCTCGTCGCCTGCTTCGGCCGCCGCATTGAACCAAGCTCGGGCTCAGCTGGACGACCGCCAGAGAGATGCGGCAGCTCACGGATAGATGAACAGGCCGAACGCGCTGACCAGCGACGTCGATGGCCCCTTGATCTTCCGCCTGGGTGCGGTGTTGCCCGTGGCCGTCGCCGCGAATACCAGGATGCCTGACCCTCCCAGGTCGTCCCCGAGCACGGACTCGTCCACGACGTAGAGATCTTCATTGAAGATTCCCATCTGCGTGGGCACGGAGAGCTTGGTCGCGGTGCCGGTGAGTACGCGCAGCGGCGCGGCGTTGCCGCTGGCGGTTCGCGCGTACACGCGGATCGCTCCCGCGTCCGAGACGAACAGGTTGTCGCTGTTCACCAGGAGCGCGCCCGGAAAATTCAATCCGGTGGCCTCTCCCATGATCACCCGGGTCGGCGTCACCGGACCGGATGCGTCGACTGGCAAGACCTCGATCCGCCGGCGGTCGGTCACGTAGATCTCGCGGTTGAAGATCACGAGATAGGTGAGGTCTCCCAGGCCGGAGATCACGCGGGCCGGCGCGACATCGCCGTCGGCGTCTTTCGGGAACACCGAGATCGTTCCATCGGTCTGCGGGACGTAGATCTCGCCGTCGAACACGGCGGCGTTCGATATCAGGCCCGTGCCGAATCCGGTATTCGGACCCGCGATCCGCCGGGTCGGCGCGACGTTGCCGCTCGCGGTGGTCGGGAACACCACGATCGCGTTCGCGGTTCGATCGATGGCGAAGATCTCGCCATTCGCGACCACTACACTGTTCACATTCCGCATCGTCGTGTTCGGTCCGGAGATCACGGCCTGCGGTGCGGCATCGCCGGTCGCCTCGATCGGGAACACGACCAGGCTGCTCGGACTCTGGAAATTCGACGCGACCATGCGCACGTGCGGGAACGTGGCCGATACGGGCACGGTGCCGACCACGCTGCTCGATACCACGCAGGCCCCGGTGCCTGAGCATGACCCAGACCACCCCGTGAACACCGAGTTGGGTCCCACGGTCGCGGTCAGCGTGGCAGACGTGCCGAGCGCGAAGTCTCCGCTGCACGTGCTACCGCACGAGATGCCGCCCGGACTCGATGTCACCGTTCCGCTGCCGTCGCCGTTGCGCGTGACCTGGACGGTGAACGCCGGCACCCGGTTGAAGCGGGCGACGAGGTCGACGGCGGAGTTCACCTCGAGCACACAGGTGCCGGTGCCCCCGCACGGCGGGCCCCACCCGCTGAACTGCGAGTCGGCGGCGGGCTGCGCGGTCAACGTGATGACGGTATGCTGGTTGAGGTCCGCCACGCAGTTCGGTCCGCAGTCGATGCCTCCGACGTCCGAGATCACCCTCCCGGATCCGGTGCCCTGGCGGTTCACCCGGAGCAGAAAATGCGGGATGCGATCGAAACGTGCGGTGACCCTCGCGGCTTGATCCATCGTGACCACGCAGGTTCCGGTTCCGGTACAGCCACCGCCGCTCCAGCCCGCGAATGACGAGTTATTGCCGGGCGTGGCGCTCAGGGTGACCAGCGTGTGCGCGTCGTAGCTCTCGGAGCAATCGTCGCCACACGCGATGCCGGTCGGGCTCGACGTCACCGTGCCGAAACTGGTGCCGAACGTGGCGACCGTCAGCTCGAACTTCTTCAGGATGAGCATCGCCGCGACGGAGGTCGGCTCATTGGTAAAGAACGAGCAAGAGTCCGCTGCGGAGCAGTTGGCGCCGCTCCAGCCGGTGAAGAACGAGTCGGCGGCCGCGGTCGCATTCAGCCGCACGAACGTGCCGACGTCGTAGCTCTCCGAGCAGTCGTCTCCGCACGAGATACCGGCCGGGCTCGACGTCACCGTGCCATGGCCGTTGCCCGGCTTGGCGATCGTCACCGCGAACCTGGGGAGCACGAAGCTCGCGGTGATCGCTACCGCCTGCTCGATGGTGACCGTGCACACGTCGATGCCCGTGCAGCCGCCGCTCCAGCCGGTGAACCGCGCGCCGGGGGACGGGGTTGCGGTCAGCGTGACCACGGTGTGGACGTCGTAGCTCTCGGCACAGTCGGTACCGCACGAGATCCCCGGCGGGCTCGAGGTCACGATCCCACCAGCATTGCCGGTCCGGTTGACGGTCAGCGCGAAGTTCTTCAGCGCGAAGCT
>Ga0307515_10022097_pt1 | contig 11233 bp, 4 predicted proteins | sample 17_EM_MG_FD_194513 | JGI IMG/M metagenome (GOLD analysis project Ga0307515, IMG submission 194513) | Populus trichocarpa ectomycorrhiza microbial communities from riparian zone in the Pacific Northwest, United States - 17_EM | ecosystem: Host-associated > Plants > Roots > Unclassified | place... | reverse complement strand
AGAGATACCATAAGTATAGTAAGAAACTATGGTCACCGGAAAGTAAAAAGCTGTTAGAGTATGTAGCATGGGACTATAAGATAGAATTAAAACTAGGAATAAGTTTAAAGTTCTTTCCAATCTATAAGCTTACCGAAGAAGAAGGTAGAGTATTAAAAGAGTTTATCTAGGAGAACTTACGAAAGGGATATATTAGACCATCGCAATCATTAGCAGGTTATCTAGTATTGTTTATCCTAAAGAAGAATGGTAAGCTAAGGCTGTATATTGACTATAGATAGTTAAATAGCATTACCAGGAAGGATAGGTATCCTTTACCCTTAATTAGCGAAATCTAAAATAGGATAGGCAACGCGCAAATCTTTACAAAGATAGATCTGAGATGGGCGTACCATTAGATTAGAATTAAGGAAGGCGACAAATAGAAGGCAGCCTTTAGGTTAAAGGAAGGACTGTATAAACTATTAGTTATACAATTCGGACTTACGAACGTATTAGCAATGTTTTAGAAGCGAATTAACAACATATTAGGAGAATACTTAGATAAGTTTGTTATGGCATATCTTAACGATATTATTATCTACTTAATGACTAAGGAAGAATATGAGAAACATGTCGAATGGGTTTTAGAAAGACTATAAAAAGAATAAATGCTAGTAGTAATTAAGAAATGCAAGTTCTTTATAAGGAAGACCGATTTTATCGGATTTATTATTAAATTAGGTAGGTTAAGTATGGACCTAAAGAAGATTAAAGCTATAGTGAATTGGTAAGAACTAGAGAATGTTACGCAATTAAGGTCGTTCCTAGGGTTTTGTAATTACTATAGAAGGTTTATAGTATAATGGTTAAAGAATATTAAGCCGTTTACTCGATTAATAAAGAAAGAAGAACTATGGGTATAGGTAGAGGAGTAAAAGAAGTTATTTAAAGAACTTAAGGAGTTATTTACCTAGGAACTAATCCTTAAAATCTATTAACTAGGACTAGAGATAGTTGTTAAAACAGATGTATTAGACTTTATACTAGGAGTATGCTTTATACAGAGATATAAAGATGGATGGCATCTAGTGGTATACTATAGTCGGAAGACGATACTACTAGAGTTAAACTATGACATCTATAATAAGGAGTTGTTAGGTATAATTATAGCACTAAAGAAATAGAGAGCATTCTTATAAGGCACGGAAAAACTATTTATGGTTAAGACGGATTATAAGAACCTAACAGGATTCCTAATAATAAAGGAACTTAACCGAAGATAGGTTAGATGGGCAGAAACGCTTATAGATTACTATTTTAAGATTTAGTATACTAAGGGTATAGATAATGCACAAGCAGATGCGTTAAGTAGAAAGGCTAAACTGTAAAATAATAAAAAGCCATTAGGGGCTTTACTGCGAAAAGATACAGATGGATTAATTAGGTATAATTATCCAAAGATCGTAGCAACTTAAGAGGATGAGTTAAAAAAAGTCTACGAGATACTAGAAAGCTTTTAGGTATAAAGAATTCTAGAAGCATAGCTAGAAGATCTATAAATGGATATATACGAAAATTAAGAAGTAAAGTATATCCTAAGAAGCATAGCAGAGTACTTTGTGGAGGACTTCTATAAGGGATTGACTTAAGGATATAATAGAGCCACGGGCTTAGTGTTAAGACTCTAAAAGGAGTATATTATTAACGGAATCTAAAGGATAGCTAGAAAGGTCACTAGAGAGTATTTAGATTACTAGAGGAATAAATTAACGAGGCATAAGCTATATGGAGGGCTATAACCTATTAAAATACTAGAGAGACCATGGGAGGTTATATTATAGGACTTTATTATTAAGTTGCTAAAATTAAAAGATCCTATTACTGGACAAGATTATAACGCGATCTTAGTAATAGTAGATAAGCTTACAAAGTGGGGATACTTTATAGCGTATACAGAAGAAATATTAGTAAAAGATGTCGCTAGAATTTATGTTAAAGAAGTGTTTGTAAGATATGGAGCACTAAGTAAAATTATATTGGATAGAGATCTAAGATTTATAGCAGTATTCTAGGAGGTATTCTTAGCGGAACAAGGAGTTTAAGTAGTAACTTCCACTATATATTATCCGCAGACAGACGGTTAAACGGAAAGATTAAATTAGACACTAGAGCAGTATCTAAGGCACTATGTTAATTACGTATAAAACAATTGGGTATTATTATTACTAGTTATATAGTTTGCATATAATACAACACTATAAGAAGGAATGGGTACGTTACTATTTAAGGCGAATTATGGATATAAGCTAAGAATATTGCTATTGCCACGTTAAGTAAAGAAGATAAGTAGTACGGCTAAGTAAAGAATGGAGACACTAATAAATCTTTATAAGAACCTTATAGAAACAGCTAAGGTAGTATAGTAAAGAATAAAGAAATACTATAATGCTAAGAGATCTAAGGGACTAGATCTTAAGGAGGGAGATAAAGTATAGCTACTATATAAAAATTTTAAGAGTTAATAACCAAGTAAGAAGTTGGACTACGTCAGACTAGGACCTTTTAAAATTAGTTAGAGGATTTTACCGGTTACGTTTAAGCTAAACCTACTAGCTAAGATAAAGATCTACCCTATATAGTATATTGCAATACTAGAGCTAGTATACGGAAAAGTTAAGCCACTAGTCTATAAGGCAGACATGTATAGAGGACAAGAAGAAGACGAATGGCAAGTTTTAAAGATTGTTAGTTACGAGAACGTTAATAATAAAATATAGTACGAAGTAAAATAGATAGGCTATAATGAGACTACCTAGGAACCACTAAAGAATCTAAAGAACGCTATGGGAAAGGTATAGGAGTATCGGAAGAGAATAGGTTAGGTAATATTAAAAAGGAATTACCAAAGAACGAGTTACCTAAGGGGGACCTAGGAAGAGCGATTGCCGAACTACTTAGAGTTGTTTCCTTCGCTATTAGAAGAGAATCCGTTTTTTTATTACTAAGTTCCTATAGACCTTATTCTATAAGTTTCCACTCCTTAAAATGGACCTTCTTACGGACCTTTTTAAGACGAAGAAGCTAAGCATGAGTAGAGGCGCGGGCTTTAAGGGCTTAACAATTCTCTTCTCTTACCCGCTTAGCGCGAGCTTAATCTTCGCGTTAAAGGCGATAAATCTCGCCCAGAACACCCGTAAGTTTACTATTAAGCTTCGCAGCGGCAGATTGAATACGAGACCCTATAACAAATTACTTAGGGAACTTAAAGACTATTAAGAGTTATAGGACGCGCACACTTAGCGTTAGAGATAGAATAAATATCGCAAGACGATCGAATGTTTGCTTTAGTGCACTCCGAATAGGAAGAGGGTTACCAAGACAAAGGACTTGCTAGTGCAATACAGACCAACCCCTCTTTCGCATAACGAGAACACGGAGATGGTATTATTCCACCTAGAGACAATATTATAGCAATGGTACGAGACCGACGAGCTGTAGAAGAAGAAGGCGAAGGCTTGGAAACCTTTAAAGGTATTATAAGTAACGATGTTAACCAAATTAATTAAACGGATATTACACCTCTAGTAAACGACCTGGAGATGCTAGGTATCTTTAAGGACGAAGATGAAGAGGAGGGAGATGGTGTTACGGACGCTTTAAGTATAATGTTATGACTACTTGGAGAAGAGTTGGAGGAAGCTAGTTGGTTAATATAAGTACGGTCTAGGATGGATCCGGTAGAACTATGTGACGAGGAATAGTAACCAAGTTACGTGATGTGATCTGTGTAATCTGTGTAATCTATATAATCTGTGTAATAGAGCAGATAGAGCACACGTACCTTACGTATAAGAAGGATTTTATAGGAGTACAGTTGTGTATTTAAGGACCCTTAGTCCCTACCTAGATAGTTCCTTCCTTATAGTGATTCTTAGAATACAATTGGAGTTAATCTGTTGGGCAACCACTCCACCAGTTGTTATTACGTTGTTGACTTTACGCATTACCTATACACCTAGCCCATTAACAGGACCCACCGTAGTACCTACTACAAGGTTCCGTTACAGCTTATCTTCTTTAAGGGCTAAGAATTGGCCGTCTCCTAAGATAATTGTATTATTAGTTTATATGCCAACAATTCTGAATAGAGTTCCTATAGTTATAATAAGGAAGCAGGGGTTGAATATAGAAGTAGTTATTAAAAGCTTCTCTTTATGGTGCTTACTATAGGTAGCCTACTAGTAAGTTCCTACCTCTGCGATTCTATATAATGGCTTAAGTATAACTATAATTATATCTTTAGGATATTAATGGCGAATTTGCTCTAGAAGGTATGCTAGTATTAAGCGCTAAAGGCGCGTCTCTAATTGGGTATAGGCTTAAGTAATATCTTATAAATAAACCGCTATTCTATTCTTTATTAAGGAGGGAGCTAGCGCAATAATAACTTGCTAACTAGCTCGTTAAATTATAGGGGATTATATAAGAATTACTTCCTTACTATCATTATTATAGCCTTAAATAACTAGTCTTAACTTCTTAAATAGGGTATTAGTAGCTTTACCTTTAATCTTATTAACTATTCTTAACTTAAAGATGCGAACTCCATTAAACTTAGTAGGGTTATACTTCTTAAATTTAAAGACTCCTCTTATAATAAGACCGTCGATCTCCTACTTATTAGATGCTTAGAAAGAGGCTCCTAGAGTTATAATACGGCCTTCCTTTTAGAGTTATTTTGCAAGCTTAAAGTCTGCCTTCTTTTTAACTGTTATAAAGGCCATTAATAACTTAACTCTGCTCTTAATGGCGGCAACGAATTACTCTTTAAAATTAATAAGATATTAGCGATTTTATAATCCCTTTAGGTGACCTCTACCGCGTCATAGTTACGGTATATCTGCTATAATTGTATTAGAATTATAGTCGCCTTCTAGAGCACGTTAATCGTGGTTCTCCTCTAGGGTATTCTCTATGGTATCCTGTAAAGGCTTAAAACTGTTATCCCTATAGTAGGGCTTAATAACGGTTAAGTGGAATTAAGTGGGTCTATAGGGCATCTAAAGAGTATAAGTTTAACCCTTAATGGCGATAAGTGTGTATAGGCCTAACTAGCCCCCTTTCTTACGCTATACCCGTACTTTAGATTAGAGTAGTAGATCTATTATTATTAAGGTGTTTAGGCCGTTTCTTATTTTTAGTACGTTATTAACCTAGCGCATAGCGTAGATACGGTATACCTCCTTTATTGCCTTACGGATAGCCTTAGCTCGTTACGTAATAGATAGAGATAGTGGAGAATTATTAGTTATTTAAGGGTAGGCGCTAAAGACTAGTAATATAAGTACGAGCCTATTTGGGCCAGCAGAATCGTTAATAGCCTTAACAGCCATCTGTAAGATAAGCTCTTTGCTAGCGCCCTCTAGTTCTAAAGAAATAATCTTATATACTTGGTGTAATAGCGTGTAATATTATTCTACTTTTCTAATACTATTATGTGCCTTAATAGGGACTTCCTTAACCTTAATTTCTATTGCCTTTACCTATTACCAAAACTCTATAGATAAGAAGTTCCTTTCTGTGTTATAAATGACTCAATTAGGGGGTTCTAGGTAGATATTAATCTAGCATAGTTAGAGAGTATCCTATACGTTCCTAGCTGATATATCCTTTAGAAAGCGTGCGGCTTAGAAGGAGGTTAAGAGGTTAATAACTGGGAGTACTGGCTTGCCGCTAAGGTATATAATATTGATAATAATATAGAAGTTAAAGTTATAGTTATCTTTAAGGGTAAACTTAAATCGGCTAGGGGACTTCTGGTTTATTTAGTAGTAATAGTAGTACTTTAACATGTGGATCGTTAGTACCCCCCAACGAAAACTTTGACCCAAGTTTATAATTAATAAGCCGATTAATTAACCCAAAGCTTTAATTTAGAGCCTTATTGTATAGAGCTTAATTAACATATACTAGTAGGTATGGATTTGTTTCGTAAATCCTATACCTCCGTCGTGCTTTGCAGTAGGGGGTAAGCTTTGGGCAGAGCCTTGTGCAGAGCCTTGTGCAGAGCTTTGATAGAGTCTTGTGTAGAGCTTTGGTAGAGCCTCGTGTAGAGCTTTGGTAGAGCCTCGTGCGGAGCTTCGTGCAGAGCCTTGCACAGAGCCACGTGCAGATGTGTAGACGTGCAGACGTGCAGACGTGCAGCCGTTTGTTCTGGCGATTAATTGCAGAGACACCCATAGAGGCGGTTGTATAGGCAATTGTATGGGCGTTTGATTGATCGTTCGTACGGGCGTTTATATAGGCGATTGATTGATTAATTAGTTATATGGACGTTTGTAGAGTCGTTTGTAAAGACGTTCGCACGGGCGTTTAATTAATTGATTGTATAGGCGTTTGGTTAATTAATTAATTAATTATATAGGCGCTTGTATAGGTAATTAATTGATTAATCGACTAATTGTATGGGTATTTGTATGGGCGATTGTATAGACGTTTATAGAGCCGTTTATAGAGCTGTTCGTGTAGACGATTATAGAGCCTTCCTATTATATTAGTGCTGCGTGTTAGTAGAAATTTAGAACTCCGTATTAAGCTTTAAGTAGAGTTTTGGGTAGAGCTTTAAGCTCAAAGGGGAGAACCCCTTGGACCCCCCCCCTACGTACTGCGTGCTCTATTTACTGCGTGGGTAGAGCTCTTGCAGAGGCTTTAGTAGAGCGTTTAGTAGAGCGTTTGGTAGAGATTTTGTAGAGCTTCTGTAGAGCTGTGTAGAGCTTCGGTAGAGCTTCGTGTAGAGCTTCGGTAGAGCTTCGTGCAGAACTTTGGTAGAGCTTAGTGTAAAGCTTTAGTAGAGTTTTGTGTAAAGCCTTGTGCAGAGCCATATATAGGCGTTCGCACGGGCGATTAACTGCAGAGACGTTTGTAGAGATGATTGTTTAGGCAATTGCATGGACGTTTAATTGATCGTTCGTACGGGCGTTTGTATGGGCGATTGATTGATTGATTAATTGTATAGACGTTTATAGAGCTGTGCGTAGAGCCATTTGTAGAGCCATTTATAGAGACGTTTATACGGGCGTTTGATTGATCGATTGTATAGGCGTTTGTATAGGCAATTAATTAATTAATTGATTAATTGTATGGGCGTTTATATAGGCGATCGTGTAGACGTTTGTAGAGCCGTTTATGGAGCCGTTTGTGCAGATAATTATAGAGCCTTCCTAGTATATCATTGCTGCGTGTTAGTAGAGCTCTAGAGCTCCGTATTAAGCTTTAAGTAGAGTTTTAAGTAGAGCTTTGAGCTCAAGGGGGAGACCCCCTTGGACCCCCCCTGCGCACTGCGTGCTCTATTCACCGCATGGGCAGAGCTCTTGCAGAGGCTTTGGTAGAGCTTTTGCAGAGCTTTGTATGGAGGTTCGTGTAGAGCTTTTGTAGAGCTTTTGTAGAGCTTTTGCAGAGCTTTTGCAGAGCTTTTGTAGAGCTTTGGTAGAGCTTCGTGCAGAGCTTCGGTAAAGCTTCGTGCAGAGCCTTGTGCAGAGCCACATGCAGGCGTTCGCACAGGCGTTCGTGCAGGCGTTCGTGCAGACGTTTGCGCAGACGTTTGTAGAGATATTTGTACGGACGATTGTAGAGCCGTCGTAGAGGCGTTTGTAGACGTTCGTAGAGACGTTCGTAGAGACGATTGTGAGACTTCCTAGTATATTAATGCTGCGTGTTAGTAGAGCTTTGGAGCTCCGTATAGGGCTTCGAGCAGCTTCGAGCAGGGCTTCGAGCAGGGCTTCGAGCAGGGCTTCGAGCAGGGCTTCGAGCAGGGCTTCGAGCAGGGCTTCGAGCAGGGCTTCGAGCAGGGCTTCGAGCAGAGCTTCGAGCAGAGCTTCGAGCAGAGTTTCAAGGAGACCCCCTTGGACCCCATGCGTACTGCGTGCTCTATTTCACTGCGTGGCCAGTACACTGGGTGGGCAGAGGTGTTGCAAAGCCTTTGGTAGAGCTTTTGGTAGAGCTTTGGCAGAGCTTCGTACGGAGCTTCGTGCTGAGCTTTTGCAGAGCTTTGGTGGAGCTTAGTGTTTTGAAGTTCGTCACGTGGATTCTGCCACAACTTACCGCGCGCACTTTTTTCTAACCAATTAGAAGCTAGCTTGGCAGGGTTTGAATTCTGGGACCCGAAAATATAGACCACTCGTACCTCGGGTCAATAAGATACTTAATCGTCTTAGCCTTGACTTTATAACCTGCTTGCTAAAGAACCCTAAGCAATCTATAAACTGATGGGTGACTAAAGCGACGGTGTAGTTGACGTAACTTTAACTTAGTTAAATGGCTCTAAGTAACACTTCTTTCTGGCTGTTAAAGGAGTAACTAAGGGTAACCCTACTTGCGTATAACGGGTACCCGATTATCTCCCTAAACGAGTATATTCTTAAGGTTATCTAGCTTAACGCCTAACTTATTTATATCTTGGATATAGAATAGAAATAGGGTATTCGCGGGAATAATATGGAAAGTAATATATCCTAATAGGGTTTAGACCTTAATTATACTAAGAGAGATTATAGTACCCTTGCTAAAGCAAATTATATATTAGCCTGCTGTTAATTAGTCAATCTAAATAGAGCTATTAAGCTGCTAAAGAGCTTAAACTTAAGGTTCTCCTACTGTAGATACTCCTGCGGCTTTAGTATCTAGCATAATACTATAGAAGACGTTTGCCAAGTATCTGTTATTAAAGGAGAACGCGGAACTTTTCTTTAGCTCGTTAAAGATATCTACTTTATAATAGAATAAAGCGTAAATTAGTTATTAAGGATAGCGACGGTTTATATGCCATTTACCTTATTATACTCAGTAAAGTATTAGTTAGGAGAGTAGTCCTTAATTTCTATATTTATAAGGAGCTGTTTAGCCTCGTTAACCTCACCCTTAAGATCTTCTTCGCCTTTATATTAAACTAGGAAGCTTTAAAAGTAGGCTATAGTAACCTCTTAGTTTCTGATATTTCGTGCGCTTTAGTAAAACTTATTATATGCCTCCTTTTATCTATTAAGGGGGTACCTAGTTAACTAGTAATTTGGCTTCTTATAAATATAGCACTTCTTCTAATAATTGCTCCGAAATAAACCTCCACAATTGCCTTATAGTTAACGTTAATTATACCCTCTGCTATATCCCCTACCGCGGCCACTATATATTTGGTTGGTCCAGTTATAATTATATTAGTTGGCTAGGTTGATTGGAGTAGGTTAGGGTTAGGTATTAAATTGCTATACTTTTTAAGAGCGCAGAGCGGTACTAATAGAGGATCTTAATTAAGTATATACTCCTTTATAAGTATTTACAGGATTAAAGAGAGTAAGGTTGTATTCTTTAACACCTTAGTATACGCTAATAATTTAATCGCGTAGGCTGAAGTCCTCTTAATATAATTTAGATAAACTATGCTAAATTATCTAAAGTTGATTAAAGAGCTTTTAGAGATAATTAAGTTAAGAGACATTTAGGTTTGTCGTAATAATCCTTAAAAAGGTAGTCTCTCTCTACTCTAATATATACTGCTATTTATTCTCCTCTGTTTTAAAGTGGCATCTTGTCTTATATATTATTTAGTTAAAATTATATCCTTTTTCTGCCAAACGATTATAATAGAAGGTACTAGCGCGGCCCTTAAGTATAATGGAGTAGGCGTTATAATATTGGTTAGGTTTTAGTTTAATCTTTTAGCAACAGTTATAGAAGATACGCAGCTTTAAATTAAGGATATTATATAGTTCCCCACTAAACCTCTTCTCCTAGTCCGAATAGAGCTTTGTAAGCTCTGTAAGCATTTTTAAGGTACCTCTAAGCGGTATTAGGCCACGTTAAAATTGCGTTAGAGATTAAGGTGGGGATTGCTTTATAGGCTGCAGTAAAGATATAGATCTTAATGGAATACGGCGTAGTACCTAATCTTGCTATAATAGGGTTTGAAGGTTATTAAATTATAAAGCAAGGGGATCTTACGCTTACTCTTATTTAGTAGTTAAAGTTATAGGTTAAATTGGTGGATCCTAGGGAGCTGAAGATAATAGAAGTAATGGATATAGAACGTAAGAACTTATGCCTAGAGTAATAGAATTTGAATATGTCTCTATTAGTGTATTATTTAGATTTTATCGTAAGTTAAGCTTCTTTATAGTGCGTAGTTGGTGCTTAATCTCTTATAGAGTCTATTTGTGCTCTTCTTTTACGTTAATAACTTGCTTTTAAATATTGTCTCTAATAGCGCTTCTATTTATAGGGACAAATACTTTATTCTCCCAAAGGAAGTTATGGAAGTCTTATATAATAAGCTTATTCGCAAGAGCTTATGTTTCCTTTATCTATCTAACAAAGTCCTCCTTTATGCAATACTATAGCATAGTATTATTATATTCGCTGTCTGTGTAGTGTACTATGTAGTATAATAAGAATCCGTTTAGATCCTTTTGCTCGGCGTTTATAGGGTTAATATCTTTATTCTATATCTTTGGGTCAATGTCTTCTTTGTACTTCTTTAGGTAGGTTAACGCTATAATAGGTTGAAGGTAGGTAGGGTTTTCGGTTTTATAGAATCTCGTAGGTTTGCTGTTAAAAGGTAGGCAATTTAAGATGTTGTTTGACGCGTTTTAGATGTTAACTTAGGACCCTAGGTTTAGTGACACTTCTGACCTAAAGTACAACTAAATCTTTGTAAATGTGATTGTTCTGTGTAATAGACGCAACTTGGTATCTCCTAGTACTTAGTAATACTTCTATTACTAGTTTTCCGCAAGTTTAAGGTAGTATAGTATCGCCGGGATCTATTCCATATAAGCGCATATGGCACCCCTATATAAAACTATCTCTTCTATTTAAAGACCTAGCTGCTCTATGGTTGACTGTGTATTTAACCACTAATTAGTATTAGTAATACAGGGTAACTCCCTTACTAGTACTACTCGAGTAGATATAGTGTCAGACCTTACGCTACCCATACGGCGGTATGGGCTGTAGAGCTTATAAGGCATTCCAACCGGCAGCCCGTCCAGTCGCGAGACACTACTGCTATCTTTTTAGTTTGCATGGCTGAGTGGGTTGGGCTTGGGCATGACATATAGTGATGTTGTTTTAATGATGCTTGATTTTTGATTGGAATGAGGAAGGGCGAAGAGCTTAAGGCTCCTCGCCACGCTAGTGCCGCGACGACACGTGACGACCGCTTGCCTTATTCCCGACATTAGAAGTCGGCTTGGTAAAATTT
>Ga0307515_10022096_pt1 | contig 11233 bp, 6 predicted proteins | sample 17_EM_MG_FD_194513 | JGI IMG/M metagenome (GOLD analysis project Ga0307515, IMG submission 194513) | Populus trichocarpa ectomycorrhiza microbial communities from riparian zone in the Pacific Northwest, United States - 17_EM | ecosystem: Host-associated > Plants > Roots > Unclassified | place... | reverse complement strand
TGTCATCGTATGACCTATGCACCATCATTACGAAATCCTCGCTATGAAAGGAAATGCAACATTGAAATTCATACGCTATATACATTAGTTTTCTTCATTTACATGTTCGTCAGTTTTCAGATAAAAAGGAAAAGGTAAACAGTTCTCTGTCATGCCAGCTTTGTTGAAACAATGTATATATGGTTTTGGACCCAACAAGAAACACAAAGTAATCCAAAATTCAACCATGAAAATTGAGAAAAGAGAAAACAACAATCTACAAGTGTATCATGTTAGACAAAACAAGAGGGCCATGCATGAGCTCCCAGCCCAAGAAAAGGTTAGTGACCCACGTTGTTTATTGTGTTAGCGATCCCAGAAAACAAAAGTATCAAAGCAAATACCAGCACATGACTAGCGCGGCAGAAACCTCCTTTCTTTTTCTTCTCCAAAAATAGCAGCAGGAAGCAGAGAGAAAGAAGATGATGTCTCTTCACATCTCTGTCGTATATGAATTTAATAATGCCCTTTTGTCATCTTCTTCTTCAATTCCATGCATGTGTTTCTTCGAAACAAACCCAGTTGATATTCATTTATTACACAAATCAAATGTAGTTAACCCTAATTAATATAGCCTGAACCCGACTGTTTATACGAATTCACTTCTCAATTCTGTTCCCTTTAAACTAAACCATAAATCCTCCTATTAATTATACTAACCAAATCAAAAAGTCACGTGCTGCATGTAGCTTGAAAACCAAGGGAAAACATGTGTATCCAGTCTTAAGTCCTATTGTAATTACAATATATATATATTTGAAAGGAAAGATGAGGAGAAAAAGAGAGGCAAAAAAGGAGAAGAGGATGCAGGGAATGTGCAGAACATGCTGTACAATTCATTCATGCTGCTTCACTGTCTCTCCCTCCCTTTGTCACATGCCAATCCTTTCCTTCCACAAAGGCAAAGATAATTGAACTTCTTCCCTCTTCTCTCTTTCCATGTGCAAACCCATGTGCTCTCTCTCTCTCGCATTTCAGGCTTTGCTGGTCCATATCACTTTCACATGCTCCCTTTAGAGGAAGCCACATTCCCAAATTAGTACAACATGTGATTTTTCACTCACTGATTTGCCCTCATCATTGCTCCATTACTTCTAAACTACCACCATATGTCTTTATTTTATGAAACCTTGAGATGATCAACCTGGGATTTTGGCGACACTGTTTTTTTTAACTACCTTTTTCTTCTTTGGATCATTTGGCTCTCAATTGTCAATTAATTTACTAATCTTTCTTGTCGCTTCACTTCCTATAAGTACTACTAGCTAGAAGCTAATTAATAAATTAGGGCAAAGCTTCTCTCCACGTTCCATGTGTAGGAATGTGAACTCTCAACCGCACCTATCAACCTTGGAAACATGTTCACCCAATATATTGATTTGTATTAAATTAGTTTGCATCAGCTGCCATCTCTATCCATCCAGTATTATCCATTAATCTTCAGCCTATATATCAACAATAAATAAACAGTACATGCGGCATCATTGGATTTTGTGTGCTAACTTTTTTTTAATTATTATTATTATTACGAGAATTCAGTTACTTTACAAAACTATGCTTGCAGAATTAATAAAAATAAAAATTAACTATTGGCAACATGATAGGGAAGGGGGGGGCTACACTGGAAATGAAGAATTTGAAATCTTTACATGTGCAAATACAGATAGGCAAGCTTTTGGTGCCAGTGCCAAGGACTCTCTCCTTGTGGCTTGCAAGTAGTGCCCACCTTCCCGCTTTAACTTTTCAATCAAAATACGAAATTGGTGTCGTTTTCTACGTAAAACTGCAATAACAACCTTGAAATGCATAGAAAAATCTGTAGAAGTAGGACCTGATCCCCACTGAAAGGACCCCCAATGTTCTTATCATTAGTGACCCATCAACAACAAATTACTGTTGAATGAATCTGTCTATGTTGTAGATTTCTTGGTTCCCATATCCTACCTGCTCACCTTCACCATTCCTTTCCATCTTTCTTTTGCAATGCAAACGAGGGTCAAGGGATATATAAATATATGTACTTTGGGGTTACATGCTTAAAACATGCATGATCATTTCATGTAGATGACATCGACTGAGCAAAAGTTGTTTGGTTATTTTCTGCGAGTAAAGAGTGAGAATATATAGCTCATGCTTATAATTAATGTAAAAGTTAAAGGTTACAAAATTAACTATATTGGCACTCTTTTTTAAAAAAAAATGATTTGTTTTGTCTTAGAGATTTTAACTTTGATCTCTAATAACTTAATTAAATTATCTAATTTTACTAGTATTTTATCAGAGTTAATCTTGTAAATTTAAAGATTTGCAAACATTTATATTTGTAGACACTGTATAATAATTGTGAAATATTTTTATCCATGCAAGGAAAAATTATTTGATTCTTGTTGAAGATTCTAGAAATAATTTCAAGTTGGTATACTTCCATATGATTGTAAATATGTTCCTAGATTAGAGATATCTTTGCTGGCTTACATATTTGTAATCCTAAATGTTATACGCAGAAAAAATAATAAAACAAAATTATTCGGGAGTCTCTAAAATCTTATTAGACAGATTTAGAGTTGTTTAGAAATTTATTGTCTTAAGATCTGATTTTTTTCGTCTTTGAATAATTATTTAAAGGTTGAGTTGTTGCAAACCACAAGCCGTCTAATTATTCAACCTCCAACGGTAATCCACATAAACCACCAGTGAGAAATCTCTTAAATCCCTATTTAGGAGAGAGGAATTGCTATACCTAGAGTGCTAACTTTATTTGTGACTTATATAATTTTTTTTTGTTTAACAGAAAACCTTTTAAGAAATAAAAGTCATAACTTTATATTTATAGGGAATCCTAAAAACCTTATAAACGACAAAATATCTATTTGCTCCTTAAATAATATCCATATATTATTTAGAAATTTATTGTCTTAAGATCTGATCTTCTTCGTCTTTGAATAATTATTTAAAAGCTGGGTTGTTGCAAACCACAAGCCGTCTAATATTATTCAGCCTCCAATGGTAATCCACATGAACCACGAGTGAGAAATCTCTTAAATCTCTATTTAGGAGAGAGGAATTACTATGTCTAGAGTGCTAACTCTTATTTATGACTTACATAATTTATTTTTGTTTAACAGACAACCTTTTAAGAAATAAAAGTCATAACTTTATATTTATAGGGAATCCTAAAAATGTTATAAACGATAAAATATCTATTTGCCCCTTAAATAATATCCATATATTATTTAGGAATTTATTGTCTTAAAATCTGATCTTCTTCATCTTTGAATAATTATTTAAAGGTTGGGTTTTCGCAAACCACAAGCCGCCTAATTATTCAGCATCCAACGGTAATCCACATGAAACCACCAGTGAGAAATCTCTTAAATTCCTATTTAGAAGAGAGGAATTGCTATGCCTAGAGTGTTAACTCTTTATTTGTGACTTACATAATATTTTTTTTGTTTAACAGACAACCATTTAAGAAATAAAAGTCATAACTTTATATTTATAGGGAATCCTAAAAACGTTATAAATAGCAAAATATCTATTTTCCCTTTAAATAATATCCATATATTATTTAAGAATAATTTTAGAAATTTAATCAATCAAGTCCCTATTTGATTTCTAAGACTAGAATTATAATCTGAATTAAATATATATTCTCTAATTCATCTAGAGTGATGAATCATCTCTTGATAAATCAAATACCTTCATATAGTTTATGTTATATCAAATGTCTGCCTATTTTATTTTTTATTTTTGCCTTTACCAAGATAATATGTAACATGATCAAAACATAACACTCCTTATATAAGATAACTTAGTGATCTCAAGTCTAAGGATCACTTACACAACCGTCACGTGAGCCTTTCTAAAGACACATGCGATCTCCATATAAAATTACTCATATGAGTCAGTTTAGTGTACATGTCTTATGAAAAACACATACATATTAGTTATAGGTATCATTTGTACCTCAACTTTTGAGAACAACTACTTTATTTCATAAAGGAAAGAACATAATATGTACCAGTCTCGATGACTCTAATGAATGTCCAAGTATTTAAGAGAGCATTGACTAGGAACATTTTATAAACATTTTAGGAATAATTATGATTTGATGAAATAAGAATTTCATAATTATAACAACTTCATAATTTCCTTTACAAAATATTTTTGTCCCATAGACTTTATCTATACTCTAGATTCATATATCAAATATTAGATTCATTAATCTAATATTATATGAATATTAAAGATAAATTATGTCTTTATTAATAATAAATATGTATTTACATGAATATAATAATGTCACGTGTAACCAATTGATTGGCTACAAGGCATATTAAACTAATACTAAACTCTAGCATTCTAATTATGTATAATTGCTATTTATACCCATCATATTAAAGAGAAATGAATGAATGAATGAATGATACCAAATTTTAACTTGGCATAACAGCCTTCCAAAAACCTTCATTGAAACATAAACCTCTCTTACTATTTTGAACAACCATCGCAGCAAACAATTACCATCATATGGCTCCCGAATCCTCTACTCTCAAACCATCAACCTTAGTAATCCTTATTCTATCCAAAAATTTTGGCTTTTATACCGGAGTTGTCCTCACCAAAACTAAGTATGATGTATAGTCCAAAATAATAGAGATGTAAATCGTAAAACGTGAGAAGCTCAAATATATTATGGGAAAACTGATCCACCGAAGTAAATTGAGGCTACCTATATGAAGTGATATGCAGAGAACTAAAAAGGTCAGGGGCTAGTTGTTGACCTCTATGTCGCTAGAGATAATGAAACGTTATTTGTGAATGCATACTGTAAGAGAAATCTGGAGTGCTTTTACCAAAACATTCTATGATGGATCGAATGAGACACATCTCTTTGCATTGAATCGATATGCCTTTACCATCAAACATGCTGGTAGACCTCTGTTAACTTATTATGTTGAGCTTGTTGAAATTTTCCAAGAATTAGATTATTATGATAAAGTTATCGTGAAATATCTCGATGATATTGTCACCTATAAGAAATTTATTACATGGTTAAGAGTGCACATCTTTTTTAGTGGCCTGGATACACATTTCGAATAGATTAAAGGTGAGGTTCTTTATAAAGATCTTTCTATAGACCTCGATGACACCTATGCCTATGTTCATCGAGATTATATATACAAAGTTACCTTAAATGTTGAACCCAATAATCTTGAATCTTCTACTCTAGTGGCTCAACGTGCTAAGCCACAACCTTGACAATCTGCTCACAAGATTGATTCTCACCAAACACCATCTTAGAAGGGCAGTTATAAGATAAGTACTATGAAATCTGAATGTTTGTGCACTCATTGTGATGAGACAGACCATACAAAGGAATAATGTTATGTCTTGATTGACTATCCAAATTGGTGGGATCCAGAAAAAGAACCTAGCAAGCACAATTTGAAGCCAAAACACAAAACCTCTATTTTCATGACCAAACCTTCCAATGATGTTGCAAAAACTTCCTCTTTTATTGCTACTTCAGGTAACATTGGTTAGGTTTTCCATACTTTTACATCAGATGGTAGTAGAAGTACATAGATAATTGATTTTAGTGCTACGGATCACATGACATTTGACAGTTAACATGTTCCGTTTATAAAACAGTCCACTATATATATTATCTTTACCATAAATGGCAATCCCTCACCTGTTATTGGAGAATGTTCAATTTATCTCTCCAATAATTTGAATCTTGATTATGTTTTAGTTATATCTTCTCTTAACCATAATTTATTGTTTGTTCAAATAACCAATGTGTTGTATTATGTTTTGATTTTCTAGCATGACCTTTGAGTTTTTAAGGATATTCAAACTCAAAAGATGATTGGTTGTGGTATTAGAATGAGAAAGTTGTACTATCTAGATTGGAAACCTAGCTACTAGCTCTTATCAGTTGGCTTAAGGTTATTTTAATATATCGAATTAACAAGTCCTTCAAAATTTAGTTGTGGCACAGATACTTGGGTCATGCATCTTTTGGATATTTAAGAATATTGTTACTAAAGTTGTTTTCTCAATTAATTTTTTCAAATTTCAAATGTGGTATTTATGAACTTATAAAAAGTCATTATGTATTGTTCCCATTAAGCATGAAAAAAAGTCCAATACCTTTTATATTGATTCACTTTAATGTATGGGGTTGGCCAAACACCATTCCTTTAATACTTTGCATGGTTTATCTTATTTATTGATGATCACAGTCATATGACTTGGGTTTGCTTAATGAAATCAAAGAATGAAGTTAGGTTTTTATTTCAGAAACTTCATAAGATGATTTCCGGTCAATAACAGTCTCACATACAAGTTTTTTGCACTGATAATAGTGGAGAATTTGATAGTCAAGATTTGAAGAAGTACTTGTAAGAACATGACATATCTCACCAAAATGACTTACCCCTGATTTGCTCAACAAAATATAGTTGTGGAGCATAAGAATTTCCACCTACTAGAAGTTATAAGAGCCTTTTTATTTGGATCTCACATGCCCGCTATTTATTAGGGTGAAACACTCAGTGTTACGGTTTACCTCATTAACCATATACCCTTTAGCTCATTGAATTTTTAGACTCCCTTTGAAGTCCTTTATTTGACTGTAGTGCTTATCGCTCTGAATTTATGACCTAGAATTTTCAGGTACGTGAATTTTATGCATCTTCCCAAGCCATTGCATGACAAACTGGAACCACGAGCCTTGTGATATGTCTTTATTGGCTATTCCTCACTTCAGAAAGGCTAATGTTATTATCATTCCTCATCCTAAAAGATATATGTCACCATTGATGTTGTCTTTCATGAAAATGAAATGTACTATATTGTTCTTGAGTTTTCAATCCAAGGGGAGAAATGACATGAATTGCAGACTCTAAATTTAAATCCTTCTTTGAATCATTCAAAATATAAATGGTGATGTTTTGGATAAAAGTGAGCAATCTGCTTTCGACCTATCAGACCACCCATTGAATGGTGACCAACTTGTTCTTGACCAACTGATTGACCATTTGAATGGTGAACAACCTATTCTCGACCAACCAGTTGAATTTTTAGGTAGGGAAAATAATCGAAATCAAATGGAAGCAACTCTACTTAAAGTACCACCTTATGAATTATTTTATGAGGAAAATTCTTTTCTTGGACCCCAGATACAACCCTAGGTACATTCTGAATCTCAATTTGTTTTTAAAAGCACTACCCAATTGAGCTACTAGAGGTATATCTAGAGTTAACTATGAACCTGTTCTTAGTACCAATCCTAGGTACATTCTTAACTATTTATTGTATCTATTCTTACTAACATGCAGGAAGCTCTTAGAGACCCTAAGTGGAAGGAAGCTATGAATGAAGAAATGAAGTCACTTCAAAAGAACTTAGCTTGGTAAGTTATTGAATCGCTTGAAGGAAAGAAACTTGTTGGATTTAGATGGGTTTTCACAGTCAAATACAAGGCAGATGGAACCATTGAACGATTCAAAATGAGACAACTCGCTAAGAGATACAATCAAATTTATAGAATTGACTACATAGAGACATCTGCATCAGTAGCAAAAATAAATATTGTTCATATTCTTATATACCTAATGGTGAATCTTGACTAGCCATTACACCAATTTGATGTGAATAAGGCTTTTTTGCATAAAGATCTTCAAGAAAAAGTATACATGGAGTTGCCTCCCATATGCAACATTCAGTCAGAAGGTGGAAAACATGTTTGCAGATTAAAAAAGGCCCTATACAGTCTGAAGCAATCTTCAGGAGCATGGTTTGAAAGGTTTACAAAGTCAATAAAAGCTTATGGATACAAGTAGAGTAACTTAGATCATACTCTTTTTATGAAGCATAATAAAGGAATGATTACTTGTCTCATTGTGTATATTGATGATATGATACTAACAAGAAATGATTTAGAAGAAAAGAGTGCATTGTAGAACCACTTAGCTTGATAATTTGAGATAAAAGACCTTATTCCATTGAAATACTTTCTTGGTATCGAAGTGTCAATATTAAAAGAAGGTATCTTTTTATCTCAATAAAAATATGCATTATACTTATTAAATGAGACTGTTATGATGACATGTAGTCTAATTAGCATTCCCATTGAAGAAAATTTAAAGTTAGGCATATATCCGGATTAGTTTCCAATATACAAGAAGAGTTATAAAAAACTAGTTGGGACATTAATGTATCTTGCACATTCCTAGCCTGACTTGGCATATGCAATAAGTATTGTCATCCAATTCATATATTCTCCAAACGAAAAACATATGAATGTAGTTACCCGTATTTTATGTTACTTGAAGTCATCTATAGGAAAAGGGATTATGTTAAAGAAAAAAAAGAATAATCTAGATTTCAAGGGATACACTAATACTGATTGGGCTGGATCAATAAAAAATGGATGGTCTACAACAAGATATTTTATTTTTGTAGGTGAAAATCTGGTTATTTAATAAAGCAAGTTGTAATTAATTGCTCTATCTAGTGTTAAATCTGAGTTTAAAAGAATGGCTAAGGTAATATGAAAATTATTGTGGATCCATAATTTATTAGAAGATCTAAAAATTAAGCATGACAACTCCATGAAATCATATTGTGTTAACAAGGCAACTTGTGATATTTGCCCACAACTCAATTTAGCATGATCGAACCAAATATATGAAAGTTAATAGGCATTTCATCAATGAGAAACTAGAAGCAAGGATCATTGAAACACCTTATGTCTTGTCTTAATAACAATATGGTGACCTTTTGACCAAAGTTGTATCAAGTCGAGCATTTCATGATGGTCTCAATAGATTAAGAATGAACGACATCTACGCATCAATTTAAAGGGAAGTGTTGAAGATTCTAGAAATAATTACAAGTTGATATATTTCCATATATAGATTGATTGTAAATACGTTTTCTAGATTAAAGATATGCTCTACTAGCTGATAAATTTTTAGTTCTAATAAATTCTAGCATTTCAATTATGTTCTAAATTCTAGCATTTCAATTATGTATGGTGGTTATTCAAAGAGAAATGTATGAATGAATGATACCAAATTTTAACTATTTCTTTCTCTTAAATTTCATGAGAAGATTTGAACTCAAAACATCATTTCTTCTCTTCTTTTTTTCTCCTTTTGTAACCAACATTCTCATGCTAATACTATATAACTATATATATATACACACACACACACTTGAACACATGTTGTATTGCGTGCCATGATTGGGTGACGACAAAATGGAAATTGCCCATGTTTTTTGTGAGACTTTCATTTGTTGTCTTCTTGCCACCGACACTTGATTTGTCTGTTTACAATAACAGGTAATATTTGTAGAAACAAACCTAAAACCAGTTGAGTCGAAAAGATATACGCTCTAAACAGATAAGCTTGAGAAAGCCTGAAATACTCTTTATATATATATATATATATATATATATATATATATATATATATATAATATGCATAGCTTCAATATTCTATCTACATCAATAAATTTTATCATAGTTAAATTTTAAAACTCAAAATAACTTTCCAATAAATTTCTAATGAATACAAGGCTACAAAAATAAACAATTCAAAGCACAATCTTATAAATATCTAAAAGAAAAGGGGAAAAAAGCAAGAAAATAATAAGACAAGCAACAGGCCAATGAGTGGTACATTTGTAGTTAACCAACAAAACCAGTTGCCATGTGCAATCACTCCACTACTTATACCACGAGCTGACTCAAATTCTCTCCTACTATCAAGAAGGAAAACTCTATATCCTTCTTCCCCTCTCTCTCTCTTTCAGCCAAACAGCTCTCTCTTACCATGAGTTCAACTCTAAAAAAGTCCAAGGTTTCACTAGGAAGAACGGAAAGAAGAAGAAGAAGAAGACCACATGGACGTTCTTGCAGAGCTCAAAGAAGCATTTGCAGTGGTGGGTTCGTGACAAGCCCCAACAAGGTATCGGACAAGATGGAGGCTCTCAAGAACCTCATTCCAGCTACCCATAATGGAGAGGTAAAAGCTGACCAGTTGTTCCAAGAAACTGCTGATTATATTGTCCTCTTGAGGACCCAAGTTCTTGTATTGAAGGGTCTGATTGACTTTTATGGATCCAGTACCGAAAGAGACAATTAATGATTCTGTGTTCTAGTAATATCTTTAGTTTCAACATCAATGAAAAAAGAGAGGATCTCTTGGTGTTTTAGATTTATAATTAGTGGTCTTGTTTGGTGGAGGAAAGAGTGGATGGAAATGAGAAAGAAAATTTGGCACTTCAAGATATAGTGTAGTAGTACAACCATTTTATCAGGCCATATAGTAATGGTTGTGTTGTTTCCAAATTTTCTTTACTTCATGTTATTGACATCAAATTAGAGTTTTTCTTTGATGAGTTCGTGCCCCCCCACCCTTTTTTTTTTTGAGGTAATGTTATTGGCGAAACTGAAAGAAGAACCCTAGTTCTTGCTTTGGGGTTTGATATTTGTTATTTTCTCAGAAATACTCTATGTTTGGCTCGTAGATAAAAAAAAATGTATATTTATTGGGAAGAGTTTTTCAAAAATGGCCTTCAGTGTTGTTTTTGCAACTTAGAATGTGATTTGAAAGCGTACAAAGTTTAGGGAATGCTGCATCAACCCCTACTAGCTAGTAATAGCAAAGGCAACGCCATCTCTCTCTCTCTCTCTCTCTCTCTCTCTCTCTCAGACATACGCAGAGACTCACACAATTGTTATATTCTCCTTAAAGGGATTGGTGCAAAGAGAAGGGCTGCCTGGCATTTTGACAGCAGAATTCAGTATGTGTAGAGTGGTATGGGGGTCGGAAGCATGGTGACAGTCATTCACATTTGCACTGCAAAGAATGGGTGGGAGCATTCTGAATATTTGGCATGATATCTCGGCGAAATGGCCAGCTTTGTCTATGTCTCATGGCGTGGCGCACACACTGGCACACTGTGATTGTGATGATAGTGACAAGTTACTCAGCTGTCATGGGAAACCCACGTGCAAAAGCCAAATTTTAAGGGGCTTTTTGCCTTCTTTAATTTTCCTTTAAATTTCTTTTTTACCGGTGAGGGGCTTGGCTGTATGGTATGGATGAGTGTAAGATCAATTAATGATATATGGTTGCCTATGTAGATAGAAAATTAAAAAAAAAAAATTAGA
>Ga0307515_10022095_pt1 | contig 11233 bp, 8 predicted proteins | sample 17_EM_MG_FD_194513 | JGI IMG/M metagenome (GOLD analysis project Ga0307515, IMG submission 194513) | Populus trichocarpa ectomycorrhiza microbial communities from riparian zone in the Pacific Northwest, United States - 17_EM | ecosystem: Host-associated > Plants > Roots > Unclassified | place... | reverse complement strand
CTCTGCAAGGCCGATGCTACCGTGGGAAGATGTACTTCGTCCACTATTGCTTCTGCAATCGGGACTTCAAAGTTTGTCTCTAGATAGGGGCGCCATTTCTGAAGGATGATCTGGATAGACCGGCGGATACGACCCAGCGTTGTTGCTGGCATAATATCCATTTCTGGAAGAGTGAAATGAGAAAAATGTGGACTGAAATAAGCATGTACACGTCGGTACACCGTGGCCAAGGTGCGCGAGAGAGGAGAGTGGAAGGGCGAGGAGGTAACAAACACAGAAATGGACGTCGTCATAACATAATAGAGGATCCCAATTCCAAATATCGCTGTGGTCACACCGAATGACGGTTTACTGATGTGAAAAAGAAACAAGATGAGACCGATGGAAAATAGAAGAAGGGATATCTGGATGAGCAACGGGAGTATCCAGACCATCTCTGGGAGCTTCCAGCGCTCCATCCCGAGGTATCGGAATTCACGTGTCTTTGCTCGTTGCTCTGGGAGAGACATCGCCCGTAAGCCGCGGTCGAATTCGCGTACCCAGCTTTTGATGAGCATGGCGATGAATGCGGCCAGGATCATCACTCCGAGACTGGCATAGAAAAGAGCATTGACGATAACAATGTGTTCTGGAGGGGAGAAGTTGGGCGGGACATATGGCCCAAGGGTTGAATTACGCATCATTTGCGTTTGGTAAATGAGGACGTCCTGTATGATATCCATGGGGTCCGGTTCGAGACGACCGAGGAGTTCGATCAGGAAAGCGCTCATGAAACCTGCAAACAATGCGGCCTGACAACCTATCAACTCAGGCTGACATCAAAGGGAGGTAAGACACACGAAGATGAGTATGGTGTCCATTTGTTCAAGCCATTCTCTCTCGCGCTCGCGGTCGATGATCTCCATTCCTGGAGTTCTGAAATTAGAAAATGTGCCGTGATGTGGCTGCATAACGCCTAACGCACCTTCATTGTAGTATTCCCAGGCAGTTTTGAAGGTCTTCGGTTCTTCTGGGTATCACAAATGTATGAGAAATATTGTTAGATGGTGATGAGGGAGCGGGCTTGCCTGGTGGACTCGCAGGAAGTGGGACCTCTTGCTCTATAATAGGATTTAGTAGGTGTGACTGACTAGGATAAGACAGATGGGCTACCTTGTTTCATTTTCTTAGCGAGAAGCGACATGGTGTGAGCTAGGTATGTGGCGGTTGGTCGACCTTGGGCGCTTAACGCTTGTCGTGGTTGTATTCACCCTTTCGTCTGCGCGATCCGCAGTCCCTCCTTTTCTTCAAGACATGTTTCGACTCTCTCTTACTACCACTGCCTTAGAACACTGCTATAATCCTACCGCCTTCCAACTTTGTACTATTCGTCCCTCGCTGTAGCCAAAACAGAAGGCCAGTTCATGGTTGTACGCATATATGTCTGTAATGAATGTATGATCGTGCTCTCTTACATGACCGAGTGAATTCCCAAGCCGCCGAACACTTTGCGCCCGTTCACCCACCCACTATATTTCCGATTTAAAAAGAATGGACGCGGCGCGATCCAGAGGTAATCCACGGGGTCGTGGGTCTGCCCATGCGCGTAGAGGGCGAGGAGGGGGACGTGGGAAAGCGGCCAGGGCGCGGGGCGCGGCGACGCGTGGGATGCGGGTGCCGCCTGAGTACCTCCAGCGCGTGATCGCGGAGCGTCAGGGACTCGACCCGAGTGTGCTGCCCGACGAAAACGAAGACGAAGACGAAGACGAGGGGAAGGAGAGGCAGTATCGGTCTCGTGTGCTTGAAACCAACGCCGATCGATACCGAGAGTTGGACGATGGTGACGCTGTGGAGGATGATGAGGAATTGGCGAGTACGTACGTATTTCTCGTTCTAGTTATGCCAAGGGAATAGTACTGACGTTCTGACGCTTGATCGTATCCAAATCCTATCGCCTATGTCTACGCCTACGCCCACGCCTCACCCCTACGTATATGTACACATAGAGGAGACCGCGAGGATATTGGAAAAGGAAAAGATGCGGTTGAGGGACTTGTCCGGACCGCAAGCGCAGTCACAATCACAATCACAATCCCCTGGAGGACCATCGGTATCGACTTCGAGCATCAATACATCCTCAAGGAACGGAAAGAGTCGACCTTCAGATGGGGGTAACGACGACGACGACGTGGACCATGCGCTGGGGGCTAACCTGATGGCGCTGAGGGGTAAGCAGACGCGCGAGGGACATAGAGGGAAAGGTCAGGTGATCACGGTTGAATGGGATGAGCGTATGGAGGTGATGAGTAAAGAAAAGGCTGAGGCTGAGGCTTACGCAGGTGAGCCGTCGCGTCCAATGTCCTAATGCCATGTACCCCCCTCTCTCCCCCTCTCCCCCCCTCTCCCCCCCTCTCCCCCCCTCTCTCCCCTTTTCTTTCATACCGGATAAACTAACGCCTTTTCGCCCTCCCCACTCTTGACTTAACTTTAGCCCTTAAGGCGCGATTTCGTGGACAACCAACGGGTCTGGCTTCCGCTCCCAGTTTGAAAACGAAGAATGTCGGAGGACCTGCAGGTGCGGGGTCTCGATTATCAGGAACAGCAGGAGGTAGGTTTTTGGCACTAATTGATGGCCGAGTGACACAAATACTCCAGCTTCGGTCCATGGCTGAACTTCTCCCCAGATATCGGGAATGCCGGAGGTTCTGAGGACAAGCTGGAGGACTTCCTGGATGAGCTTCTCGGATAAAACTTCCCTATGTAGTCGCTTTTGTGCGTGTAATTATACAAATGCGCTAAGGAGAATACAGCCCCTATGATACTACAATGCAGGCGAAGGAAGTGGCAATTGGAACGCAAACAAGGTAATTGGGGAGGGGCTATGGGCAGGTGCTAAATTTGAGACGGGTGACAGGCAGGTAGCGAGGCATACAGCAGTAAACCAAATGGGAAAACTCTAATTCCGACGTTGCAAGGATATATATATATATATAATTCTGACATATTTGAGAAGTTGCAAGGGTAATCTGTCCCATGATCACCTTCGTCGGAGGGGTGTCGCCGTACGTCCCGTCGGCGTCCACCAACGGCACCTGTGCCACGGTACGCGACTCGAGGCTACCACTACATCTCTGGGACAGAAGCACTGAAGGCGTCCATGTACCTGCGGAACAGGACGCCGACGAAGGCGAATGAAGGGGTACCGTGGTGAGAGGGATGACTCATCACATGTGTTCATTGTTTGGTTCCAGTTCTGTATATATTGCGCGATATGTTTGTCTTCATATACTTTACGGTTTTCTCCCCTGCGTTAGGTTGGTCGTACTCTTTCAACATACCGCTGTATGAGTACTATGGAGTGTAGCTAGACGAAGGGCATATACGTACCTTTGTTTGCGCAGTGAGGGTTACACTACCCAGCCAGACGCTGGGAGCTGGATGACCGGAGAGCCATGGGCAATCCGATGGGGTATAAGTATGAGGGCGGATATCGTGTCTGCGTCCCACGGATTGGTGTTAGGGCCGTTATCTTTATGAAGAATCAACTCCTGTACCGGGCGACGAGAACGACGTTGCTGTGGGCATTTTTCTACGGCATACAACGAGAGGGGTGAAACCAAGGCCTGACGAGAGGTGGAGGATATTGAAAGGAGTGACTTGGCGCTGGTGTCAATTTCTTGTGAGAACGAGAGGCGGCTTCCTATTAACCAACACCGAATATATGAAGAGTGAAAGCCTTGAGAATGGAGATGCGCCGCGAGGCGATAGAGGTGAAAATAACAGTAGGTCTTAGTGTATTGTCCTTCGTATTGTTCCAGATTCGGGGCTTGTGAGGGCGAATACTAGAATCCGTGTACGGTCGACGCGAACGGAACAGAATCTCGACCAAAGGAAGAACAATGTTACTTGAAACTCTGGAAATAACTAGAATGACTACTACGGGATCGAAGCGATTCTTGAGCAAAGCGTTGAGATAGTTTCTGGAGCGGCCGGTAGGTCAGGTGCTGGTCGACCCCACTCCAGCCACGTACCACCATTTGCAATTGCACTTCGGTTTCCAACCTGCCCTGTGGCGTTAATCTGCAGAGATATGGGGAATCAGAAGCAGTTGCCGGATGTATTGGAAAAATGGCTGTGATTGGTTGGCAACAATTGAATTGCTCCGTCAGGGGCTGAGTGAGTGGAACACTAAACATTTTCAACACTTGAGAGCTCAGTTCGTGAATTCTGGGGTGTCAGATCTGTGCGTCGAACCTTTTTGCCTGACCCCAATCACGGACGGGTGCACATGCGGTGCCAAACCTAATTGCAGTGCCCTTCGGTGTATAATCGGTAAATGAGTATATCATACCAGGGTGTGACCAATGCTGCTCCTACCATGACGGCACGCCAAACACATGACCAGAGGCATAAACCGGAGGAGGTTGATAAGGGAAATTTTGTAACTGAGTGGGGTGGGTATGATATATACACACACTAAACTATGGACTAATATTTAAATATGAAATCAACTAGAACGCCGTACAGACTTAGGACTAGAACAAATGGCTGGGACGTGAGCACAAGGTGTGATGAACAACGAGGCAAATCAAAGTGCCAGAGACTATAAAACAAACATGCATGAACTAGGCACGGGCAATCAAGACGGGTGTGAAAGTGCGGAGCTGTGAGAGCCCGAAACGAACGCGCAAGAATAGCCGGTTCCTGGCGATGGGATCTGCTCCATACGCCCCAGGCACACCGGTGTCCTCCTATTGTTGGAAGTGTCGTTCGCTGCGTTGGTGGACCAGAGCAAGAGACATTCCTTTCGACCGGACACCACAAACACGGCATCGAAAGGATTCCCGTTCAATGAACGCGGAATAAACAGACAGCCCCTTCGTCCCAAGTCTGTCCGAAACCCCAGTAGGGTCGTGGTCATGTCCGCCTACAATGGGGTCCGGAAGAGTGGCCATGCGAAGGCGCGACCAGGTTGCCAGCGTACGTAGTTCTGTCAAGATCCGGGCAGTCGCGTCCGCCTCTGGTGCAACCCCAGCCGGAGATACCCTAGAAGGCGGAAAGTCGTATTGGTGCAGAGGATTGAGTTTAGGTTGTTCGGTAAGTGATTGGGCGTACTGAAACGAAACTGGAATGCCATTGGGGCCATCTGAATGTGAGCAGGCAAAGGGTGTCAGATTGGACGTATTGAGCCGCTGGTTCGGGGCCCTCAGGATATCTAGGACTTACAGAATGACGTTGTCAGCGCGCAGTTAAAGAGGGGGACGTGCGAGCTATCGAGTTTATCTTCGTCCATTTCTCCAGCGCGGTTTGCAGCCACAGCTGCTTGCATGAATAAGCCTCCATCTTCTGACGCCCCAGTGAACTGCACGAATGGGAAGGCCGTGCTAGCAAGAGGGCGACTTCCTCCGACACTGGCGACACGATCACATCGTCCAACAGGAAATGACCGATCAACAGATATAAGCCGAGGTGGCATGACGAGGGCAGCATGACGATGGTATGGGATGGTAAGTAGGAGACGTTCGTTGCTTGCGTGCGCATGCTTGACAGAAGCTGCTGACCGGCTCTTGACGCGGTGCTGGCGTTGGCGACGGGGGACAGGTGGCATCTCTGTAGACCTAGACGATATAGTATCTGGAATGCAGCTTCAGCATCATTTTTCATTACTCCCTGGAGGGGGGCGCGCTCCGCGAAGTTGTAAAATCATGCTCCTAGAATTGGTTGGAGGTCCAGGATGCTACTCACCGTTAACAGGAAGTCGCTGAGTATGGTGTGAGCGTATGGTGTGAGCGTAAAGATGAGCTAGTATTTGTCGATGGCGCTTTGCAGCGGGAATGTGTGGAGGGGAGGAAGGAGCTCTCCGGGCTCGGACTCGGGAACACTTGCTTATCAATTATCAGCCCGAGGATCGGACAGATCAGGCGTCTCCTCCACCTTCCTCTATCTCACCTCAGCTTCAATCCCGGGGCAGGGCCATATTTTCAGGTCACACTACGAAAACTGTCGCCCTCTTAGGTCACGAGAGGATGGTGCAGTGTAATCCCCCTCAACGTGCAACGATCTTTGCCTTCTAAAGGGGTACCCCGATGCGGACATTGGGGAACTCAAGGCGACTAGGGCCATGCACGTGCAACGAAGAGCCGGGATTGCTTTGTGGATTACCCGGAAGAGTTTCCGGTTCCAAGGGACTGCACATACTGGCAGGTCGACTTCCTGACTGAAGTGGTCGCCACGAGCTCCGTCCATCCGACCACGTTTGGGCGTTCCATCCTAGTCGTAAGGATTGTAAAATGAACAGATAATCGACCGCATATTACACGGTTGGCCACCTGGTACTTCCATCCGGGATTTGTCAGCGGCTGTTTTAGTCAGCCTCAGTGAGAGAGCCAGGAGGCAACAGGTTTTCTGGTGATTGGGGATGCGAATCTATGCTGCCTTCAATATGGAACCAGTCCTGATATTACTCCATAGGCGGGACTGCTGCGTGCGGCGCTTCAACGGACCCTTCCTGGAAACGACCATTTAAACCTACAAATTGTCATGAACCTAGTCGATCCTGTGTACCCGAGATGCCTTCAAGGTCATATACGTGATCAGGTCGTCGCGTTCCCAAGCCCCACGTCCTCTGTCATGCAATCGCCAGGTCGGACTCCAGCTCGGCAGGATGCACGAAAATAAAGAACCAAAGGTCTATCGAAAAACCCCGATGTTTGTGCTGGTCAACGTAGGTAGAGGCAAGCCTGCGTTGCGCCTCGTGAAGAAGGGGAAAGAGGAGAGACGGCAAAACGCGCGTTGCGTGGCCACGCCGCCTCTTAAACGACAAGCGGGACAGCAATCTCGTGCGTGGAGGGACGGCAACAGGCAAGCGGAGACGGAAAACGGAACCACACGCCAACGTCTCGCTTAATTTATATTGCGCACAGCAAAAGGGGTTGGATCTGACCTCACACACCATTTGAGGGCATGCATAGTGGCAAACGGATATGTGATAATGTCAGCCAGTGCCTCGGGTGTGATGTGGTTGAAAGGAAAGTGACTCGATCGGTCAATTGCCCCTACAGCCATGGTGTACACGCCATAGCAGTAGGCCATAACTTAAGCTAGTAGAGAGGGGCTTCGTAAGGACCCCGAACAGAGTGTGTGGTCTAAGATTGCCGGTTTTCGATATGTGGCGACCGGGGTACCTTCTCCTCAACTTCAAAATGGGCGCAGCTTTCTTTCTAACTCTTGTCTTGCGATTTACTGGTGTGTTGTTAATTGTTGCGAGGTAATTTGGGAATTTGGAGAAAAAAAGTTCGCCGCAAGATGAGTAGGATATATGCCATCGGCGAGATACCCACGGCCTTTGAAGCCCGCGGCAATGTCTTGTCCGTGCAACCCGGGGATATGTACGCCGCGCCGAGGAGCCGGCAATCTTAAATATCGACATACACGTGGGGGATATTAAGCGAGCCATGAATAGATTAGTAAAAGTGTACCCTCTCTCAACAGCACGAAACTTATATGTACACTCCCGGTGTTACCGTGCTAAAGCCGCGATCCAATTGCGAAATATTGACGAGGATACGTGGCGCGAAGGAGGAACGAGCTGGGATTATTTGTATTTACCCTTCGTAGTATGTAGTATTACTGGCCCATAAGTCTGTGAATGCAAATTCCGAACTCCATATATGTACGTGATCTCGCCTATGCAATGAGGACCCAGAAGTAATGTATACAGCACCACAGCCTGTGCAAACATAAGAGAACAATTCAGACTGCCAAAACGGGGGCAGAAAGCAGCAGCAGCACCAATGATGATATACGGAAAATTGGGAGGTGGGTAGAAACCTTCATAGTATATTGAGAATCGTTCTCTGCGATCTCGCTGTTACCGTCTATTTGGTGATCCTGTACTAATGGAGGTAGTGTTAAGCTCGAATACGACAACAAGATCACTCTTACAGAGCCGCTGTGGCGGGTGTGGTTTGAAAGTTGTATTTAATCACGGTGCATGATAACGCGTAGTTGAGTCGGCTCCGTGACTGGACAGACCACTTTACTGCCTGCAATTCTTTCTGAAATCGTAGTTGATGACCATGAACAAATGAAATTCTCGCTTGCCGACCTAGTGCTCGATGCTGGTAATATGTGCACTGAGAACGCCGCCACCTCGTTCAAAAGGCCGTCCCTTGATTGACTGCCTCGAGGCTTTCGAGCAGCCTTGAACCAGTGGAATGAGCCTGCAGGTAACCAAAGGGAGGCACACCAAGACAACCAGATATAGAAAGAGCACAGACCTGAGATATCGCTAAGAGAGGTATTATTGACGCGTGTATCCGAGGGAACAGACCTGGGAAGGATTGAATTGGAAGGCACCTTGGTGGCCAGAGTGGTTTAGCAATGGTGAGCAAGAAATGTACACACCAGATATGACTTTATCATGGTCATTACAAGGGGTCTATAACGCCGATAATATCCATGCGTGGACGGAGATCGAGTCCATACGGAAAGAGCAAGGCCTGCGTGCATGGCGCTTGCACAATGAAGGTAAAAAGGTGAAAGTAAAGTAAAGTCAACAATAAGGCTGTGGACTGACACAGTAAGCAATAGTACTTGACGAGGATTTGTCTTTGAGGCTGGAAACAAACTTGGTCACCGACCACACATTCGGGATGAGCCACCAATGGGGCGGGCAAGCCCCGCCATCGTTTCAGTATCCAATTCAGACTGGTATCCCGTACCAACAGCCCATGCAGGTCCAACCAACCGGCTACCCAGGTCTCATGCAACAGCAGCGACCCCAACAACTTGGAGGACTCCAACCTCAACCAACAGGATACCCGGCCCAGTTCCAGCAGCCTCAAGCTACAGGCTTCCAGCGCCCTCCCATGGGTCAGATGCAGTTCCAGCAATCTGGCACGCTTCCGCCCGTTCCCCAACTTCCCGCAAATCTCGCCGGCCAGAATAGGTTTCTCTCGTCCTCACCTGGTATTCCCAGTCAGCCCACGGGTTTTCCAGGTGCGGGTGGAGGGTCGAATTTCTTGAATGCACCACCCACTGCGTCACCACTCGTTCCACAAATGACGGGGTATATGGACCCTCGGCTTACAATGATGGGGAGTACGTTCATGCCCAGTGCATCTGGCGCTTTCCCCGTTGGCGCAGGCGCAAGCGGTCCGCAGTTTGGTGGCGCTTCTCTCCAACAGTCGATTGCACAGCACAACGAGGCACAGCGTGGATCATCCACCGTCCGCATTCCTTGGGCTCTCTCGAAGCAGGAACGCAAGCAGTACGACCAGATCTTCCGCGCTTGGGATCCTACCGCATCTGGCTTCCTCGACGGAAAGCAGGCGCTGGAGGTTTTCGGTGCTAGTGGACTCGATCAGAATAACCTGGCAAAGATATGGTACGAACTCAGTGGTTTTATGTACAAGTTTTCTCGCTCATTTTCTCGGACAGGATGCTCGCTGATCCGTCTGACCGAGGGAAACTCAACCGAGAAGAATTCCATGTAGCAATGGGTCTCATCTACCGCGGTACACCCATTAATTCTCCCTATGAAACTCGCTGACCTTCCCTAGCTCTCAACGGTAATACTATCCCGGAAGACCTTCCACCAGAGCTCGTACCTCCCTCAGAAAAGAACCTCGACGAGTCCGTTGATATCCTCCGTGATATCCTCAAGAATGAGACATACAATCGTGCGACCAATGGTGGAGAGCTTTCCCAATCTAAGCGCAAGGACCGCTCGCTCTACGGCAACGATACTCAGGACCCGCGCAAGGACGGAACGGTCTATAAGCATCATGATGACGAAGACATCCCCGTTTATCGTTCCAAGTTGCGTACGATCGATCGACAGGCCGTACGCACAGGGAAGGAAACGGCAACTGAAGACATTGCGGAATTGCAGCGGCAGCTTGAGAATGCAAACAAGCAATTAGGAAACTTCTCCGCCGAGCAAGCGAAGCGTACAGCCGAGGACGATGAGCTCGAGCGCAGACTGCACGAATTGAAGCGGCGTGTCAAGCGTGTGCAGGAGGACATCGATTACATCTCGCAAGGACCACGGTCGTTCTCCAAGGACGAGGAGCGTCGCAAGCTCGAACGGGAGCTGTTGAATCTCCTGCATGAGGACCTGCCCGAGGTACAGAGGAAGATTGAGGAGCGTGAGCGGCGCAGAAAGAAGGAGAAGGATGAATGGGCAATCGAGCGTAATCGTAGGAATTATGCGAGTGGCCGCTATGGTGGACAAGATGACGACTATGGACGGGAGGACTATGAGCGTCATGAACGTGATCGCGAACGCCGAGAGGATCGTGGTTACCTTAGGGGCACGTACGACCGGGACGACCGAGACGACCGAGACCGGTCTCGAGACAGGGACCGGGACCGGGACCGGGACCGGGACGATAGAGACCGGTATGGAAGTCGCAGGGATTACGAGCGTGAACGCGACAGAGACCGCGACAGAGACCGCGATAGGGAACGCGATAGAGATCGCTACCAGCGTGACCCCCCTCGCAGTCCACCAAGGGATCGCACTCCTCCCCCTCCACCCCCTGTACCCGCACCAAAAGAATCTCGTGCTCCACCACCAGCGCCATCGCCCACTCCAGCAGCTAAACCAGCACTGAAGAACATGACGCGTGAAGAACGCGAAGCTTTCATCCGTTCGGAAGCCCAGAAACGCCTTCAAGTGCAGATGGCTAAGCTCGGCCTCGTCTCCCCAACGAGTGGTAGTGGGTCTCCGACCCCACTGGATAGCGCTGTTGAGGACCGGCTGGCGAAGGAAAAAGTCGAGGCGGAAGAGAAGGCGAAGCAAGCTGAGAAAGAAATGGAGGAGCGAGAGAGGGCGAGGAAGGAACGTTTAGCGAGTGAGCGTGGGGCGGTTGAGGAGAAGCCGGCTTCGCCTGCCCCTATAATGCCTGCACGTACACCTGTCGTTGCACCTGTCGCTCCCACTCCACCGGCTCCAGCAATCAAGCGTGGACCTGCACCCCCACCACCCGTGAGCAGGAAGAAGCCAGCCCCTCCACCTCCCGCGTCGCGCTCGTCGTCTATTCGATCGCCTGCACCTTCGCCTGCACCACCTGCACCCATACAACCGGCTCCAGTTGCAGCACCTATAGCCCCCGCGCCGCCACCCCCACAAGTCGACCCAGCAGAGGAAGCCCTCAAAGCGCGCGAGGTGGAACTAAGGAAGAGACGTGAGGCTCAGAAAGCGCGTATGCTTGCACTTGAGAAGGAAGAAGAGGAAGCGAGACTTGAA
>Ga0307515_10022094_pt1 | contig 11234 bp, 6 predicted proteins | sample 17_EM_MG_FD_194513 | JGI IMG/M metagenome (GOLD analysis project Ga0307515, IMG submission 194513) | Populus trichocarpa ectomycorrhiza microbial communities from riparian zone in the Pacific Northwest, United States - 17_EM | ecosystem: Host-associated > Plants > Roots > Unclassified | place... | reverse complement strand
CGCTCATAGCCTTCATGTTTATTCCTCTAATCCAACCGAGGTCAAGAAAATAACGGAAGAGTACATGAGGAAGAGGGAACAGATAAGGGTATACGATCCTGACTTGAATATTCTGACCCATAAATTTGTTTACAGGCTGCGAACGCCAACAGAAGCAACATGCTGCTTTGGTTCCGAAGAAGGGAATAAACATCAATTAATAGCTATTCCCTTCAATATCTAGACAATGGTATAGAAGCCAAGTGAAAGAAACATCTCAAATACTATTCAGGATCAGGTATGAGTAAATACTAAAAGATGGATTTAGACAGAATGAAAATATAAGTCATTACAATTTTGAACAATTTCTATAAGGGAAAAGAGTAACCAGCAAAACGCGCTTTAATTCCCCTTTATTTAGACCTCAACTTTTAATGCAGCTCTTGTTCAAGCAAAAGTTCGGCTCGGCTTCCACATTTGGGCACTCCGAGGCGGCGCAGCTTCATCCTTACGGCAGGTTCTTTTAGGTAGCCGAACACCACTTTTCTTTCTTCGTTCCAAGGTTAGTTAGTAAATTGGCCGCTTCTACTTACCCTAAGGTACGTGAGTGATGGCACTGTCTAAAGCCAGGCCGCCAATAGGACGCATGGCCATGCAGAGCAGAGAATAACACTCTTATTTGCTACAATGAAGAGGATAGAGATACGGCGATGTCTAGCCCAAGTCAGTGCGGAATCGACGACGACTATACCCGTGACGTATCAACCAATCTTATCGATGAGGCTGCGAATCTTTCACCCCTCCACTGTAAGAGCCCACTCCAAGGTTTCGAGGCTGTATTCGCGGATGAGTAGTCGCACGTACTCGCGCACCCACGCTAGATTCGTCGCTATCGCCATTATTTTCTACTCTAGACCAAGGATAATGGTTTGGAAAAGGACCAGATCTGACCATCTTTGCAGAACGGAGCGCAGGGGTCGACGTAGAAGGACCAGATCCCTTTGTCGAAGAGCGGTAAACTACCCCTCCACGATCGACCTCAACACAGCCGAACGCACAGCATCCAGAAGAGGCTGGGAGACTCCGCCACGGAAGGCGTCGCGCCCACCGTAACACCATCAGAGTTGGCCAGAATGGCACAGACCTGCCAATATTATCTCACCTCAAATTCATATAATAATTGACCTATTTTGACCAAGTCTTACACCAAATGGACAGTTTCGTGCGAGTTCCTGACCTATGAGAATGCATCAACCACCGAATAAACAACTCGTGAGTTGTGAGTTTGCCGATAATACATCGGACGCAGGGAGCGACCGAAGTGAACCGCACCGCTACCGGAAGCAAAAGATTTCTGTTACACCATCCGCAGCGGTTGGGCTGCGTGATCTATCCACCTCAATCCCCCCGAGTCAGTAATATTGCAGAATGGCTTTTGCGCAGCAATATTAGCCCCACACCCGGCGCCAATTCAGCCTCGCTCAGTCCTCTCAGCCACCGCCATGGAAGCAGTGGCTTTGTGCAACTACAACACACCAATACACGCACTTCTGTTGCAAATGGTCTTGAAACTGTTGGCTTTCGAGGCTGGAGCAAGCGAAATATGCAGCGATGATTATCTACGTTAAGACCTGTAAGTCTCCGTAATTATGACTTCTCGAAGACGTTGGTTACCCTAACTTGTTGATGTTCAGTGGTTGGTCACACTTTTAAACTGGAAATCGAGCCCAGCGATATAATCGAGAATGTTGCAGAGAAGATCCGAGGACAAATCCGGCATTCCTGTATACCAGCAGCGTTACATCTTCGCTGGGAAGGAGCTGGAGCACCACCGCTCGTTGAGGTCTTACAACGCCCAACACGACAGCACTCTACACCTTATCCTACTATTAAGGGGTAATCCTGACACACTGGGGAGGAATCTTCCGAGCGGGTTGGCATTTTCAACGGGGCAAGAAGCGTTTCAGAGGATGGACCAGTGAAAAGCCCTAGCGGAGAAGGGAAGCTTCGACGCAGATACTCATATCGTGGACCCGCATGCACACTACGAAGCGCTAGATTCACTTCAGCAAACGACTGTAAAGTCATCCGAGTTTTACCGTCAATCTGGAGTGTACCACCTAGGTTATACCAGGGAGGCTTTAAATCTACAGCATCTAGTATCAAGACCTCCTACAACACAGTGGATCAGCAATCTGATACTCGACCTCCAAGAAGGTATTTCAGCATCAAATAGGATGGTTTCTAGTCTCTGCGAAACCTATCTCATAGTCCACTCAGTTATCAACAGCTTTGATATCCTGGAGTCAAAGCAATTTTGCATATCATACTTCAGTATTCTTCTGGAGCGTTGCGATGGTGCAGTTGCTGAAATCGTCAAAATCGACAAGGAATTACTGGCCAAGCTTCGGAATTCGCTTGAGTTAGCGATGACCATTGCCCGTAATGACGGAGTGGAGCTAGAGAGCGCTTGTGAGACGATCATAGACTGCATTGGGCCAGCTGCTCAGGAGTTCTTAGACGTCATTGACAGTAGGTAACTGGGAAGTGACGTACTCATCGTGAATACACTGCCAGAGATGCTAAATCTCTACCGTATGGTAGCTTGTATTCTGGACCTTGGCTTAGTCAGTTATGCTGGATCGCACGCGGCGCGATTCGATTCGGAGATCTTTCACCAGGAGATAAACCCCTTAAGATTCGACCTGCAAAATAATCTCTCTTTTAATTGCAGTTTGCGAACTCTAGCCTGCCTTGATGGATTCCTCGATGCGAAATTACTCTGGGTATTCCGAGCTGGAGTGAACCTACCATCAGCAACCATACCGGACAAGAATAAGGATCAGACAAAGCTCTTCATTGTTACTACTATTGATGCTCTCGCCGACATCTGGGGCAGCGTGTGGGCAGAAGCCGGAGAACAGGTTGTAGCTGACAAAAAGCGTGTATGCGTCAAGAAAAACTATGTTTCGAAGGGAGTTATTCGGCGCGTCCGTGAAGATGCTGAGCCTCTAGTTCAAGGGGCGGTGAAATGCCACTGGTATAGTTGGGCACAAGACTACCGACGGCGGTTCTCTACGCTTCTCACCAGATCGGACGATCTGACCATGGCGGTGGATGATAAGCTGCTTATTGGGAACGAAATACGGATCAACAATGGCTGTACTTACAGTCCTCAAGAGTACGAGACGAACTATAGCGACATGACTAGTAGTTTGGGTGCAATACCTTCTACTTGGAAACTAGATGGCGTTACCATGGCCGTACAGCTGACAGCCCCAAAGGTGGTCGCCTTCCAGATCCAGGGAAATGTTAAGAAAGTTCCCGAGACAACTGTCAAGCAGTACTTATGGACAAAGTGGAGCTTCCAACCTGAGCGTGCGAATCCGGGGATCTTGAATAACTACTTTGGTGTGGAGATCAGCCACTGCACTGGAAATGCAAGAAGGGTTCCCCTTAAATACCTTCTCCTGGCGGAGCCTATGCAAGAGCTGCTGGAGCGCCAGATCCCGAAGTGGTCAACTACGACATGGGGCATGAGCTTCCAAAAAGCTCTTATGACTGACTCCAGCGACGCGATATTTCAGTTTTGGAACGATTACGTAGAGCAGAGGCCACTTGTCGGGCAGTTAATCCGATGCATTTTAGATGTCCTCGACAGCACGGGCAAGACTGACTTCGGCTTCCGCGCGGCTTTTTTGCACCAGAACCGAGAACTAGGCGTGGATCTTGCCATTGAAAACAACGAGTGGGCTGGGTTACTCCAGGACTCGTATCTAATGGCGACCTATGCTATCATCAATGAGATCTGCTTGGAGTGCAGGCAGCCTGACCACACAACATCGATCTGTGGCGACGAGTCGCGATACACCGTCCTTCAAACGCACATTGGGGTGAAGATGGAAAACAGAGGTAGCAGTTTCTCGAACGACCGCCTGAAGCGTTTGAAGATTGAACCACATAGCCGAAAGTATAAGGCAGTGAACGAGGAAGCAGCAGCTGGGAGCGCTCCTCACTTCATGACCCCTGAATCGTCCATCAAGCGTATGATGGTCATAAATCTCAACCTCACTGTCGCCAAGGAATTATTAGCTCCACCTTCCTATAGCTTGGGCAATATAAACCGAATCAACCAGGCTGCCAAGGTAATACTCCGCACATCCAGGAGGAGCTATGGCGGCATGAACTATAAACGCAATCGCACGCTGCTAAAGGATGCTGATAGTGGAGGTAGTTTTGAGATTCAAGATCTTATGGAAGCGACTGAAGAGACGTTATCACAGTTGGAGATTGAAGCGATTATCACTAATGTGATGGGGGTAGACCGAACAAATGAGGGAAGCGTGATTTATGAAGGTCCTGGTACTAGCACTAGTACATGAGATGATACAGCAGGAGCGCTTAAATACCTAGTTTCTGTTCGTTGAGTAAGCCTTGAGGCTTAAGATCACCGGAGATTACTTTGAAACTTCCGTAATTGCGATGGATATTGAGTTTTTGCATTTTGCGAAACGCTTCTAAATTGTACGGATACTAGCTTTGAATATTGAGTATTGAATGCTAGTAATGGTTATTTGCAGTTGCTAGCAACCAAAAGACGTGCGTTCGTGCGAAACAGGACCTCATTCTTTACTCTGATTTGATTCTATAATGCGAATATTGTCATCTGTATACGACTATGTGTTGAACTAGCTAGCTTTGGCTAGCATCCATTCCTTCCACCAAGGTTCAACCAGTAGTCAGTTTGTTCTATTATTGGATATTACTTACGTACAGACACACCAATCGCTCGATTAGTATTACCAAACGATTACGTTCATTAAACCCACGCTCAGGAATCATGTGGTAATCGTACCACTACCAGAATGCGGGGTAAATCACATGGTGCGCTGGGAATCAAGAATATAGCTATGGAAGTCATTCCCTTAGTTTTTAATTTTTATGGTGGTACACTCCTGTAATTAGCCATTCTACAGATTGCCAACCCTCAATATATCAATTTTCCACATATAAACCGTTCTATATTTCAACACTACGTCTATGGAGACCGAGCCAGCTCCTAGGGATCCTAAACTAGCGGCCCTTTAAAAACAAGAACTCATTCAAGTTAGGATCCATAACGGCTTAATATCACACGCTGATCCTAATATGAGGGAATTTTGTTTCTTTTTCGAAAGGATCCAAGGTAGGCAAGCGTAAGGATATGAGGTAGTGAAGTTTTTGAGGAAATATGGACTTCATCCCTGTGAACTGTTTCTTCGTCTTGATTAATAGTCGAGATATTTACTTCCTCCACTGCATCGCTGCCCATCCCATAAGTCTTAAGACAGACACAATAGCGATCACGATACCAACTGATTTACCCACTCCACCAGTGTGAAACCCATAGTTTTCCAATACTCCAACGCCATCAATCAAGCACTGGTCTTTCAGCCGCGTCTCAAACATGCAATGACAGCTCTCTCCACAAGCATATACTCTAGATCCGAACTCATTGACAACCAAGCCTTTGAAAACGTAGGCTTGGTAATCGATGTAATAGAAAACATAACGATAAAAAGGGTTGAGACGAGGCGGCGTAACCATGAAGCCGTTGCAACTCATCCAAAGCCCATTGGCGAACGCAGTAAGTGCGAGAGCAGCAACGAAATGCGGAAACAAAGCGGACATGAGCACGACTAAACTCTCGGCTGCGATTAGGTTGAGATACATCCACATAACCCAAGTCATGAATGCGGTGCCTGTGGGACGGAAGTTTGTTATCCAGTAGACGAATGTAGATGATGCGAATGCGATAATAAGGAGAAAAGGTAGTCCGATGAGGAAGTTCGAGATGATAAATGCCGTGCTTCCATAAAGACCATTTGCGCGATCCTTAATATACACTGCGCGGTCCTCGAGAAAGGCTGGCACGTAGACGACTGCCATAAACGACATGAAGGATGATCCAAATAGAATACAATTTGCAAATGGCTGGATGCTGGATTCTATTGGTGGGAGGCGGAGCCAAACGGTGCCCATCATAATGGCAAGGCCAAGATACATTGCGAAGCGGATCCCGTACACCACAGCGTCCCGGTAGCTCTTGATCCAGGACCGATGGAGCAATGTCCAAATAGTTACCGCTATTCTTTTACCGAACGTTTCGTTGTCGCCGTCGCCGTCGGCGAATTTCTCCCCTCCTAGGCCGACGTTTCTGATCTTAGCTGCTTGAGCTGACGCAACCGGAGATAATGCCCAGGAGTTTTGAATTTGAGTGATTCTTTCCTGACAACCCTCTATGTTGCTATCAAAATCCACATTAGTGAGGTCGAGGACGAACTCGGCTGGGTTGATTTGTGGCGGCATGGGAAAGCCAATGCTGTCGAAATACGGCTTGGTCTGGGAGACCAGGCCGGAGAAGCATACTTTTCCGGCGGAAAGAAGGAGTAGCCTGTCAAAGAGCTCAAACGTTGCAGTCGATGGCTGATGAATAGAAGCGATAACAATGAGATTGTTTGCTTGGGCCACTTCTCTCATATAGGACATGACTTTGAAGCTTGCAGCTGAGTCCAGTCCTGATGTTGGTTCGTCAAGGAATAGAATTTTGGGCGCAGAAATCAATTGAGCAGCAATACTTAATCGTCGCTTTTGGCCAGTAGAGATGCCTTTTTTGAGCAGCGTTCCAATAAGGATGTTTGCTTGGTTGGTCAATCCGAAGGCTTGTAAGAGCTCATTGATTCTTCGGATTCGCTCATTAGCCACAACGGATCCAGATAGGGAGAGTTGGGCCGCGAAGTACAGAGTCTCTTTCACCGTGAGAGATCCAATCAACGCATCGTCGCTTTCAACGTATGAGGACAGCCTTCGAAAGGTCAAGTCGGTTGGGATTTTGCCGTTGATTAAGACGACAGACGAGACTTCTGCTTTCGTTGATGCCTTTCGCTGCGCAAGAACATTGAGAAGTGTTGTTTTGCCGCAACCCGAGGGTCCCATGATGGCCATCATTTCTCCTACTAATTGTTAGTTTGTGTAGATACAGTTCCATGCGAAATTTGACTGCATGGATTGTAGTCTGTTTTTTTTGGGTTTCATGCTTTCTAGGGGGGGGTTCCGTCTGGATACGGAATTAAGAAGTATGACGCCTACCTGCGGCAACAATTCCGTTCACATCACTGAGAATCTCCTTAGGCGACTTGGTTTCCCTATCTGGGACTTTGACCGTGACATCGCTCCACGCGAGATTTTGGACAACGCTGTTTTTGAGATACGATGTGTCATGAGCACTCTGCTCAATGTCCACGTCGATAATCGGTGGCAAATCGTGCTTTTGGGGCGACTCCATGATTAATGATTACTGTACTGGGCGCTGGGCGAAGCGATGTTTAACACTCTTTTGTATGAAGGGGAAAAGGTGACTGTATGGCTGGGTTTTGGCCGTCTCGCGAATTTTTACTAGAATAAGGTTAACCTTACCAGGGATCCATTTTGCGTGGCAGTCAGGCGCACGACTATTTGATTGCTTCCAAACGCGGCGAGGCACAGTCAGACGTGCAGCAAAACGTCAGCCCAAATGGGAGCGACGAGGAACACCATCTGCAACCATCCAGCTGAACTGCACGATGATTGGGGGCTTCAAAAGCTTAAAATGCTGCAATGTTTCGGTTTCTTGGTTTCTTTCCCAGGTCAATAGCGAATAGAACGACGGAGCTATCCCAATCCAGCTCTAAGGACCCCACCTCACCTAGCACACCTAGAATAATCCAATAACCAACCCTTTTATTTTTAGGCTACGTACTCAGCGCCAAGTGGAGCTAACTATTTGGTAATTCAATTTTAGACCATTGAAAATGATTTTAACATAAAAATAAATTCAATGCTTTGAGATTTTGAAGTGTTGCGACTGGGTTAAGCCACGTCGCTCCTCCGGGCTGGACGGCATAATCAACGTGCAGTAGGACATGCAGCAGCGGCTGTGCAGCACCCAATGTCTGCAGACAGGAATAGTGCTGCAATCATTCGCATATAGCTGAATAGTACCCTTCAGCTATGTAGGGTTGCATTAGTTTCAAGATAGGCAGTTGAAAAAGAGCGTGCTTCTTAGTTCTCCGTTGTTGCAGCCAGAGTGAAGCACTAGCTACGCTACAAAGCGAACGAAAATATAAACACCCAGAAAACTGCTCTGGATTCAATGGAGTCTTTCGCATGCTCATCTTTGCATTCATATTATATTTTAAAGACTAGCCCATATTCTCACGAAAACCTGTCCCATCCAACGGCCTTGCAATGGTACACGCTGAGATGGTTCAAATCACAACTCCAGAATCTTCCACTTCGGATGTGACTCTTTCTCAGGCGGAAAAACATCCTGCTTTTGATGCGTTACAAGCTTTGCACGGTGCAATGAGCGCAGTGACGGACGCCTATCCAGAGTATAGAACAACCTCCCGGCTAGATGAACTACGTGCGACGGAATATTCTTACCTCGACAAACAAGACCATGTATATCTTGATTACACAGGATCCGGGCTGGATGCTTACGCGCAGCGCAGCGCGCATGATGAGCGATTGGCGAGCACTTTATGTGGCAACCCACACTCGGCCAATCCCACCAGCGAGGTAGCGACCCATCTCATCGAGCAGGCGAGAGCAAAGATCCTGGCGCACTTGCGAGCATCACCGGACGAATACGCGGTTATCTTCACGCCCAACGCGACTGGTGCTGCAAGGTTGGTGGGCGAGGCTTACCCGTTCAGCAGACGCACCAGACTAATTCTGTCGGCCGACAACCACAACTCTGTCAACGGGCTGAGAGAATTTGCCCACCGTTCCCACACCCGAACTGTCTATGTTCCTACGCAGCCCCCTGAGTTGCGGATCGATACGGCGGTTCTCAAGAGAGTGCTCCGTCGTCGAACTCCTTGGGCCACACTGTTCGGACCAGGGACGGCTCGTCGACGGGGCCTCTTTGCGTATCCAGCACAGAGCAATTTCTCTGGGGTGCGGCATCCCTTGTCATGGGTTAGACTGGCGCAGAAGCAAGGCTACGATGTACTGCTGGACGCGGCAGCCTACCTGCCAACTGGGAATCTGGACCTGTCCATTGTGCAGCCAGAGTTTCTCATCGTGAGCTGGTACAAACTGTTTGGCTATCCGACTGGAGTGGGCTGTTTGATCGCCAAGCGCTCTGCGCTGGCGCGCATGTCACGTCCGTGGTTCTCTGGAGGCACAATCAAAGCTGTAGCTGTTGGGGTCCGGTGGCACGAGATGGCCCCCGACGAGAGCGCTTTCGAGGATGGTACTCTCAACTTCCTCTCTATTCCCGACGTTACCTTTGGGCTAGACTGGCTGGCGAGTATTGGCATGCATGTCATTGCTACACGGGTACGGTGTCTGACAGGCTGGTTTCTAGACCGTCTAGGACGATTAGAGCATAGTAGTGGCGCCCCGATGGCCAGGATCTATGGTCCTAAAGACACAAAGGCACGGGGAGGCACCATAGCCTTCAACTTCCTTGATGCAGTAGGAAAAGTGGTTGACGAGCGTCTCGTAGCTGCAGAGTCAGCTGCGGCGAGAATATCATTGCGCACCGGTTGCTTCTGCAACCCCGGAGTGGCCGAAAATGCGCTGGACCTGCGTGTCTCCAACTTACGCCAACTGCGTCATTCGAAGACAGCTTCCCTCGACGAAATAATAAACCTCATGGGCCTCCCGTCTGGTGGTGCTATTCGCGTGTCATTTGGTCTCGTATCGACTGCTGAAGATGTGGACCGTTTCTTTGCTTTTGCCATAAAGACCTACCGAGACCGCGTGACCACTCCTGCAGGCCTCCCACCTCGGGACCGTTGCTGAGATGTCAGCTAGGACGAAGTTATCTCTCGAATTGTGAGTGCACAAAAGCGAAAAATGAGCTGGATGGAATCGGGAAGCTTAGGGATTGCGGTTGCTAGGAATAGAGGAGTAACAAGTAGTCGTTCTAAGTACGCTAGATACGAAAATAAGGCTCTTTTACATACGGGACTGCATTTGAAGACCTGAAAAATTAGATCATCTGTGGCCACAGATGTTGCATCATTGTAGTATCAGCGAAACAGGAACAAATACCACAAGTCAATGAAGTGCCGATAAGCTGACGAACTGTCGTCGCAAGTTTTACTCCTGAGCCCCTGAAATCCTCGCTTATATAAAGCGATAGGAAGGTTCCTGTGCCACCACACAACCTGCTTCAGCGCTCAAATTTTTATTTGTAAAAGTTCAGATATGGTTAATTAACCCCTCGCTTGGACTAACAGATTACCCTTGAAACTTTTTGGTATTTATCTGGCTATTGAGAACCCGCTATTTTAAGTACGAAACTTTATATCAAGCTATTGCAACAAGGTAAAGGAACTCTCAACGCTTAAGCAAGGAATAGTCATATCCCATCACCAGCATCCATTATGACTCCCAAAGTTCCAACATTCATCAAACAACAGAAAGAGAAGTATCCGGCCCAAGCATTTTGCTGTCCCACACCCGTTTCAACCCACACTCCTCAGAGCAAGGTGTTCAAGTAGAACAAGTAGTCTGCGCAGTGAGCGCATTATCAATCAAAGTAATAGCTCCATTAAGTGCACAAAACGTCCCTTCATTGCTCGCCGCAGAATTGACAGCAATACTCGTATACGCTAGAATATTCCCCTGCATCTGGCTCCACCCACCAATGGTAGCAGAAGAACCAACAATAAAGTAGACATTGCAGGCCTGGGCGCCACCAATCAATACGACCTGCGAAGTGGTAGCGGAGGCCGAGAACGTGGTCGCGATCTGGAAGATGAATTGGCCGTTGGCATTGGATGTCCCGTTGAGCGTTAGTGTTGTGGAGAGGGCGGCGTTGGAAGTTGGGAAGATGTAGACTCCTGGGTCTAAGGTTAGGCCGCCGAGGTCGGTGGCTGTGAGAGTATTGGTGTGGACCTTTGCTGCGGCGTCGTTGTAGGCTGTGAGGCAGTCGGCTTCTGCGTTGCAGGCGGCAGTGTTACCAGCGCCAATGCTGCCAGTGCATACTCCGGCTCCGGCGCCGAATCCGGTGATTCCTGTGCCGGGACAGGTGCCACAGTCTCCTGTAATCCTGAAATCATTGGGTTAGTTTAATGTTGATACATTATGAATTTCTCTGGAGTAAAGGCAAAGAAGAGAGAGAGAGAGAGAGGGTGGGGAGGGTTGAGAATGGAAATGGACCTACACTGTTGCACCGGTGGAGGTGAGAGTCGTAGCGGCGATCGCACCGAAGGTTATGG
>Ga0307515_10022092_pt1 | contig 11235 bp, 3 predicted proteins | sample 17_EM_MG_FD_194513 | JGI IMG/M metagenome (GOLD analysis project Ga0307515, IMG submission 194513) | Populus trichocarpa ectomycorrhiza microbial communities from riparian zone in the Pacific Northwest, United States - 17_EM | ecosystem: Host-associated > Plants > Roots > Unclassified | place... | reverse complement strand
GCAGCCAGCTGAGGACCGTCGCCAGAACCAGACGACCGTCGACCGTCGCCAGAGCCAGACGACCGTCGCCGGAGCCAGACGACCACCGTTCGAATATACAGCCAGCGAACGGCCGTAGAGAACGATTTAAATTAATGCAATCAATCGATCAATCGAATCAGGCGGAGCCTTCGATCAGGCCGACCTTTCCCCCAAATTACAGACAGGTAGGCACAGATAGTAGGCACAGACAGGTAGGCACAGACAGTAGGCATAGACAGTAGGCATAGGCAGGTATAGACAGACAGATAGACAGATAGACAGACAGGTAAGCAGGCAGACAGACAGGCAGGCAAGCAGGCAGGTAGGCAGGCAGGCAGATAGACAGGTAGGCAGGCAGGTAGGCAGGCAGGCAGGCAGGCAGGCACTAGGCCTAGTTAGGAAATCAGTACACGGCTGGCGGATTATCGGGAACACCGCCAATTGACAATTTGGAGCTTTTGCGAAAGGCTTCCCCCTCCTAAGTAGATAGCTCTGTATTTTATATAGTTATAATATAAATATATTTAAAAGTATATTATAGCAACCTATGGGGATATAGTTACGATTTATACAGTTATTACAATTTATATAGTTTATACAGTTTATACAGTTCGTACAGTTCGTACAGTTTGTACAGTTTATACAGTTCGTACAGTTTATACAGTTCGTACAGTTTGTACAGTTCGTATAGTTTGTATAGTTTGCGCGCTATTTATTTATAAGGTAGCAAAATGCTAGCATTTGTTTAGTAGTTAAGCGTTTTGCCGCAATTTGCTATCGGATGCTGCAATTTTGTTGCAAAACGTACGGTTTATGCGAATCGCTATAGACCATATACGACCACCGCGATCGTACAGTTTGCGGCGATTTGCCGTAAACCGCAACAACCAGCCACAAAAAAAATTTCCTGATGACCTATCTAGCTATACTATAAAAGCTTTCTAAAACCTAGCCTAAAAAGTAAAAAGCTTAAAGGCGGAAAGGAAGAAAACTTAAAAGGAAGTAACTAAATAGTGTAAACTATAAATATAGCCTAAAAAGGGTTAGGAAGCCTTTTAGGAACTATATATAAAGTTTATAAAAGCTTTACTACAACGCCATTTTAACCCAGATTAGATACTAATAGTAATTACTAATGTATTAAATTTTACCTTTAATAATATCCTATTATAATCTAATAAAGATTTAGTTACTACCTAACTCTATTTAATACCGATAGTATTTTATAGCAGAAAATTATAAAAGCCTAAAGTTAGCTTTCTTCTAACTAAAACTCGAAAATAGCTATTTTAAACCCTTCTTTAAAAACAATAGGGAAGGATAAAGAAAGTAGATACTTTAGGAAATATAACGTTATCCTTTCCCCTAGTAGGGTCCTACGAGAGTTAGTATATACGCGAATACCAGAATTAAAGGTACGCGTATAGTTACAGAGCTTTAATCCTATTAGTTCTATTTGCTAGCCTTTATTAATAACTATAGGACCCATTTTACTAGGGGAAGGGATATAAACCCCTAAGAATCTATTACTTGACTATAGCCTATATAGAGAGAAGTGTAACGCTTAAGCTATTAAATAAATGCCTTAACGGGGGCTTAAATAAATACTCCAAAGGTGAAGCGAACGAATGCTGTATTATAAAGATATTAAGCTAAGGAGCAAGAGAAGGTAGTAAGGCCACGTCTATATATATATGCTAAGTCTTAAGCGAACTCCTAACTAGGTAACGCACTCCAGCGCCGTTATAAGAAGAGAAAGAAAATATAAAGGTAACTAAGCTCTTCTTTTCCTAAAGAAGTTATTATATACAAAAAAAAAGGTACTTTTCTATTTCTAAATAAGATAGAAATAGCTACTAGAAAGTAGCTAATAATATTAGATAACGAAGTTACCTTACCTATATATGTTGTTCCGTATAGCCGTACCTAGCATCTTACTAGCCACTCGCTTACCCCCTATAGGCCTATGCTATAGCTAAGTAGTATAAAGCTTATTACCTTATAAATAGTAATAAGATCTTTAAATGGAGGTAACTCCTATTAGGCCTCCAGGAGATAGATAATAAAGAGTAAAAGAATAGAAATAAATTATAAAAGGGTAGAGATAGGCATTAGAATTTCTTATAGTCTTTTTACTATTTTCTTATTACGTAATAGTTGCTAGCAACTTAGTATTTTACTAAAGAGCTATAAACTTCTAAGATATAGTTACTAGTATATATTAAGCTACCTAGGCAGGATTTATATATATAAAACTATAGCGCTATAGCTTAGAGGCTCTATATATACTATTATATATTATATAATATAATAGATATAAAAAAAGATATATTAGATAGAGAAGCTAAATTGCTCCTACCTTATAGTTTTTTTTATAATAATTAGATATGTATAATTACAGCACCTGTCGTACTAACCGCGTGCTTACGCGGTCGGTACGCCGAGTACGCGTTTACGCGTTCGGTGCACCAACCACCCGCTTACGCGTCTGGTGCACTCCTGGGGCACTGACTAATCAAGGGGGGAGGACGCATCAGTATATAGACTACGTAGTCTGCTTTAATACAAGAGACAGTCACCACCATCCAAACGAGCATACAATACTATACGTATTTCGTGCCCCTGGATATGACTCAATTGTATCATTAAGTTGATACAAACAAGATATTAAATAAAAGATAAACTACGGTAGTAAAAATGGTAAGCTTTGGGTATATTTTAGGCTTAAATACTACTAAAGCTAGGACTATAAGCTCCTAGGCCTTCTGTAAAAGATTTATTTAAATAAGGAGTAGTATATCTACATAATCTGCGGAGTCTAATTTATAAGATAAGCGCTTAAACGAGCCTCTAATACTACCTTATCTATATAAGGGATAGAAGCTTTACTATAATATTTTAAGGGAAATAGAACTGCTAGTTATTTAAAAGCTCTTTAGCCGGCAGCCCTAAGCCTAAATCTAGGTTTAAAATCCGTCTAAAAAATTCTTTATTACTAGATTTAAGTCCTTTAATATCCTTTTATAAGTAAAACGGTTTCCTAAAAGTATTAATATTAAAGCCCTAATTAAGATATAGTATTATATATAGCATAGAGAAGCTAATGAGCTCCTACCTTGTAGACTTTTTTAAATAATAATTAGACATTAAATAAGAGACGAGATACGGCAGTGAAAAAGGTAGTCTTTCGGTGTATTTTAGGCTTAGGCACTACTAAAGCTAGGACCATAAGCTCCTAGACCCTCCGTAGAAGATTCGTTTGAATAAGGAGCAGTATGCCCACACAAACTATCCGCGGAGGGTCTGATTTATGAGATAAGCGCTTAGCCGAGCCTCTGATGCCACCTCATCTGTGAAAGGAATAGAAGCTCCGCTATAATATTTCAACATTCAATAGGAAGAGAGAATGAAGCAAATAAGGATTCATTTCAAGGGGAATGAAACCACTGGTCATTCAAGAGCTCTTCAGCCGACGGCCTCAAGCCCGGATCCAGGTTCAGAATCCGTCCAAAAAATTCCTTGTCACCAGATTCAAGCCCTGCGATATCTCTCCATAAGCAAAATGGTTTCCTAGGAGTATTGATGTCGAAGTCCTGATCAAGCCCTATAAGAACCTGACACCATGGACTGTCCCTGATATGTTCTATTAGTCCCCCGGGGAGAGGTCCAAAGTACGAAAGCATATTAGAAAGTACTTCAACCTCGGGCAAAACACCATCTTCCAGCTCGTCATACGCGAAGATGGCCATTTTGGTAATACCGTAGACGGCCTGTGGTAATTGCGGGACTTATATTAGTGAAAACTTCAAAGCGGCACATAAATGGAGGATCTGAGCTGGTAGGCAAGAAGAGGGGCAATTACCGTGACTCCAAACGACCAAACATCTGATGCTTTACCCACGCGAGTGCCGGTCTGAGCTTCGGGGCTGCGCCAGAGGACGTTGCCGACCTGGAAAAAGATGGCCTCTCCGTTGTTCACTCTGGCGGCGTCCTCTGTGTCGGATAAAGAGACGCCGTCAATCTCTCGGACGCCGTCTGGCCTGGACGTATACGAGATCAAGACATTGTTGGGCTTAACGTCTGTACCCCAACACCAATCCGTCATCAGCAATCACACCAATTATCCGAGGTCGCGCAAATGATGCTGGGGAAATCATTACCACAGTGCACCCAGCCTTTGCTGTGACAAGCAGCAACGCCCTTCAGAATGTCTAAGAGGATCCGCTTGACCTGTGGTCTGGAAACAGGCCCGCTCTGCATAAAACTCAAGAAGTCTTCGTTGTAATACTGGAAGATAAGAGCCATGTTGGCATCGTTCCCATCAACTGGCAGGCGAACGAAGGGACTAAATGGCAAGTCCCTCTGGAGCCTGAACCCCTGACCGTACTCAAAGGTGGTAACAGGCTTAACCACGTAGGAGTTGTTTTTAGACCTATGGTCTGTTAACAAAACATCCCAGCAACTAAGCTGAAAGGTGGGAGATGCGTACTGAGCGAGCCACAGTCTGCGCATAATGTCTTCATTTTTAGTGCCTTGTTCTATCCGTTCGTAAAGAACCTTCTGGAGACGATAGGAAACCCCGGTTCGACCAACAAGTGTTTGGCCTACTTGCAGGGAGGAACCCATCCTTGCCACTGTTCCTCGCATCTTTTATAAGAATTCGAAAAGTGTGGAGTGATTTCGCCTCAACGAACAAGAGGTGATAGATATCAGAAGTGGGATATGATTTATTGCGTGACACTAAAAGTTCGGCTAATCTAGCCGAGGGCCAGGTGATCCACAAAAAGTTTAAACGACCTTAACCTCGACTAGTAAATAGTTGCTACTACTAAGGTAAAAGAAATAATAGATTTAAAAAAAAAAAGCTAATTAAGTAAGTCTAGGAGTATAATATAATAATATAGAAATATAAAAGATTAAAATAATATCTATTAAGTTGTCAGATAATCTGTATTCTCGGTGGCGTAGGACGTGCACTGGTCACGTGCACTAGTCACGTGTATTGTAAATATCTTCGTCTAAGCCCAGGGGCCCTAGGTCAAGCAACGATCAAGACACGATCAAGATCATCAATAAATTAACCCATTTTTATTAATGAATAGCTCTATATAAACTATCTGACAGTTATAAGCCTAGTCCGCCGATATAAGAAGCTATTCAGCTATTACTTAATTATTTGAAGAAATTCTACCTTATTGTTAGACTCTGACACCTTATCGTCATAAGACGACCCTAATCGAAATCCTACCTCAATTGTTACAGGACGAGATTCCACGAGATTCCACAAGATTCCACGAGATTCCACCTTAATCGTCAAAGGACGATTCTAACGACAAGGACGATCCTATTGACAAAATACCATCTTAATTCCTCCTTTGCCTATTAGTCAAATGACTTCACCGAGGTCAAGTTTATCTACTATAATTATCCTTAATAAGCTAGAAGACTGGGAGCAATGGATCTAGCAACTACAAGCCCTTATAGATAAACGAATTTAGGCCCACGTTAACCTAGATAAGGAAGTACCTTAACGAGGTCTATTATAAGAACCACCCTATTTAAAAGTTATAGGTTTTAATAAAAATGCAACCTTATATATACAGCTCTCAATAAATTAACAGAGGGCGTACAAGAATAGCAGATAATACTATAATTAGGATATAAAGTATTTCCTAAAATAAGAAGAGTACCTTTAATAGATCCGCACCTAAATTACGTCTATAGTATTAATTTAGAAGAAGCTACTGCTTAACCCTTTCTTAACAGTTAAAGAATGGCTATTTTAACTAAAGGAGAACATAGAACCTACCTTATTATTTATTAAAAAAGGTATAACACTAGTATATAGAAGCCCTTAAGGGGTTTAAACACTTATTAAAATTAAATTAGTAGTTAGATTAATGGGAATATATAATAGTACTAGGAGAGAAGTATAAGATCCCTTAAATGTCCAATAGAATCTAGCTTTAAGAATTAGTAGAAGTTATTTAACCTTTTAGTAACGCCTATTATATAAAGTATACTACTAAGTTAAATAACCCTTAGAAGTTAAGATCTTCTAAATACTATAGAGTAGTAAAGGAGCTATAAGAAGGACTTAGAATACCCTTAAAGAAAGCTAATACTATTATAAGAGGGAGTACCTTTAATGCAGACTTTATAGAGTAAGCTATAATAGATTACTCTAATACTACTAAAGGTCTAGGGAAAGGAACCTTAGTATATACTAGACGCTTAAAGAAAGCCAGGTTACTAGTAGATAAGGAAACGTCCTATAAAAAGCTACTACCTATATACTTAGCGTGTAAGAAATAAGGACATTCCTTTTAAGACTATTAGTATTTATTTAAAGATAAGAGACCCAAAGGAGTTATAATCGGAGATACTCGCATTAAAAGGGTGCTAAAGAAGGTAGAAAAGAATAAGGATCTTATTAACTAAGTTATAAAGATTAGACTTAAAGAATAAAAAGATAAGGCTTAATAATAATAGGGCGAGAGCTAGGAGATAGTTAAGATTAAGGGAGAAGCTAATGCGATATTTCTAGAATTGTATTATACTGGTTAACTCCATTTACTAAAGCTATTAACTATTCTTAACTTAGGAACTACTCTCTATATATTTAATAACCTCTCTTATTTCTATAACTTTAGGAAAGCTTTAAGATATAAATACGTTATCGCCGGCAGCTTAGAAGTGCCTATACTAGGCTATAGTAACGTTACTATCTAAGTTATAAAAATAAACAAGAGTAAGGGAATCCTATGTCTTAAGGACGTTGCCTTTTATATAGACTTTAATACAAATCTAGTATTGTTCCGTCTACTTTAAAAATAAGGGTACTACTAGGATAATAAAGGAGATAATAATCTTTTAGTTTAGAAGAATAATACAATCTTATATTAAATAGAAGATCATTATAGATAATAGACTATTAAGTACGTCTAATTAGGAGGTCTATTAGCTTTTAATTTAAGTTAACTACTACGCCTATAACAGAAGCGTAGAATATTATTAAGAGACATTTGTTTAGATTTAAAAAGTAATGCACATTTATAGTATTTGCGTCTAGGATATCCAGGACCTATAAGCCTTTATTATTTAGGTATTAACGCCCTAAGGGTTAAGCTTTAAGGCCTTAAGATAATGGAATATTAACACTACAGTCTTGCTAAAATTAAGCGTTAGGTCTTAAGAAGGGTTTTAAAATAAAAAATTAATAAACCCTATCTTAACCTCTATATTGACTAGACTAACCTTAAGAAAGCATATACTGGGTTTATACGAGTTATACTTATCTATAACACCTACTTAAGAAGATCCTTCCCGTACTTTATAATAACGTATAGTAAGAAAAAGGAGACACTATAAGTGCTTAAAGATTTTATTAAGTAGATTCGTCTAAGGTATAACCTTAAAGTTAATGCTATTAGATTAGATAACGAGCTAGGGAAAAGGATAACCCTTAAATGGCTATAGTCCTAAGGGATTATATTTAAGCCTTTAGCGCTATATACCTAAGCTTAAAACAGTACTACTAAACGCTTAGAGGGTATAATTATTAAGAGAGTATAGGTAATAAGAATTGCTACTAATCTACTATATAACTTATAGGACGAGATTATTAACTATATAGTTTATCTTTAAGATTAAACGCCATAAGAAAGTAACGGTTAGATATTGCTATATAAGAGGTTCTATACCTTCCTAGCTAATAGGAGATTAAGAAAGCAGTAACTAGTGCACCTAAAAGCCTACGGCTGTAGAGTATACGCGATAACGTTGGATACCTAGTTAAAGAAGAAAAGGCTAAGCAAGCTAGATCCGCGAGCCTATATTAGCTATCTCATTAGCTATAACTCTACTAATATTTATAGGATCTGGATCCTATATAAAGGTATTATTATCTCTATTAGGGACGTCATCTTTAATAAAAAGATATTCTTTAACGGCAAGTAAACAGATATCTTAAAGGACCTATACGCCGAATTAGATATACTAATTAAGAAGATTTAACTATTTAATACTTAGACTAAAAATAAGGTCCTTCTAAAAGATAATAAAAAAGTATTTAAACTATTAATTTAAGAGGAAGATGACAACGTTAATAAGCTAGTTTAAGCCTTTAATAAGTTAGCAGATCTTAAGCTTATAAGAGCTCTTAAAGATATATATTATACGCCACCTCTAATAAAAGAAGACAAAGAATCTCCATGTGCCTTTTACGTTAAGTATCCTATAAAGTTAGATATATAATGTAACCGACTACCAAGGCTTGCATCACGTCGTGACTCACCACCTCGTATGTCTCACTACCTATGTCTCACTACCTGTTTCCATTACCTATTACCAACTATAAGCGCAGTCCTTTTGCCACCATTTTATGTATATATACCACTTGATTTCCATAGATTTACAATCAAGTTGCTCGTTCAATTCCCACACACTGTAAAGCTTACATATAATATACTAATTAGGACATTATTTAACGAATAGGAGACGGGTTTTATACTTAGGGGGTGTCTAATAACTTAGTTAAAGACTTATTTAAGGAAGCCTATAATAATAGGTTTAAAGACTTTATTATTAAAAGGATTACTTTAGCCTATTACGGCGCCTTCTTAGCAGGAAGGAAGTTTAACCTTAATAGTCGACTTAATAATAGCAAGCTAAAATTAGGTAAAATACGTGATATTAGATTATATAGGAAGAACTTACCTTCGCTACCTTAGATAATCCGTAACCTTAATATATATCCTCTTTAAAATTATTTCCAAGAGGCTTAATAAGCCCACCTCTAATCTCATTATTAAATAAGGTTATTTTAAGAAATAGATAGGAAGTATGCAAAGGGATAGTAGATCCTTAGCTTAATATAGGTGTTTATCTATAAGACGGATAAGCACGGATTCCTCTAAAAATGTAAGGCATGCTTAGTAGTATGCGGAAATTAATAGGCCCCAGGAGACCTACCTATAAGAGCTACTATATTAGTAAGTACGACCTTTTAGACCCTAATGGCGATCACTACAAAATTCGACCTAGAGATGATATAGATAGATACAGTTAACGCGTTTATCTATTACGATCTTAATAAGGTCGTCTATATAAAGCTACCGCTAGGGTTTAATAAAGGAAAGACAGATAAAGTACTACGCTTAAAAAAAGCCCTTTACGGACTATAACAATCCCCTTTATTATAGCAAAAGAATCTCATAAGCTTATTAAACGAATTAGGTTTTAAAGAGGTTCCTTAAAAGCTGTATATTATGCTAAAAGGTAGAATAGTTATCTTCTTCTATATTAACGATATTATCTTCTACTACTAAAAGATAGACAAGAAGAAAGCTTAAGAAGTAATTAAGGAGCTAAGTAGGGAATACTAGATAAGTACCCTTGGCGAGCTAAAATAGTTCCTAGGAATCTATATACTACGCGATTATAGCTAGAGGCTCCTATAGCTATCCCAGGAAGCCTATATTAAGAAGATAGCTAATTAGTATAAGATAGATCTTAAAGGGCGTCTTCTAAATACTTCTATGGCAGAATTAGAACTTCTTCCTACTAATTACCAATTAATCCGTCTAACGCGTCCGTCCCTTAATATAGACCTATTAGTCCGTCCTATATCCCTACCAGCTTCTATAATGCTATATTAGAGAAAAATAGGTTTAGTACTTTATACAGCCACCATAACGCGTCCGGATATTGCTTTTATAGTATTATAGCTAGTAAGGTTTAATTAGAACCTAAGCTATAAGTATTATTAAGCGGTAGACAGAGTAATCTAGTACCTGTATAGTATAAGGAGTAGAGTAATCTACTATAGAGGAGATAAGGAAGGAATAAATAGTAAAGGGAAAGACAAAGGAATACGCGATAAAGGACGAGATAATGGAGGAAACGGTAGAAGTAAAGCGTAATTATTTATCTATACTAGCAACGCATTATTTATAGACAACTTTGTCAATAGAAAGAGCTTATAAGGATACATTTATAAAGCTATTTAGGGGACCGATTACCTGGAGAGCAAATAAGTAGGGTACTATTACGACGTTAAGCACAGAAGCTGAGTTGTTAGCCCTATTACAGATAGTAAAGGAAGCTATCTTTATTAGCAGGCTATTTAAAGTAATAACGTTACACCTAAATAAGCCCTTAATTATTAACTGTAATAACGTCTAGACACTCTAACTAATTATAAAAGATACGGCAAAGCTAATTACGAAGCTCTAATACGTTGATATCTATTAATACTAGTTGCGTTAAGAATATATAATAAGACGAGTGCTATTATAATAGAAAGCGACGAAGGAGATAATTGCTAATAGACTTATAAAGGCCCTGCCTAAGTAGAGGTTTAAGAGCTTCGTTAATATAATCGGAATAGTGGATATTAAGGAGTGGCTAAATAAGGAGAAGCAACTGGAGGACCTAAGGGAGAAGGTTAGGGCGAGAAGGAAGGATTTAGATAAGATTACGGTTTAATTAACGTATAGACGGACACGAGAAGGTAGCTAGCTTCGTCCTTAACCAGGTCGAAGCTAAGGGGGTGTATTAGATAATCTGTATTCTTAGTGGCGTAGAACGTGCACTGGTTACGTGTACTGGTCACGTGTATTATAAATATCTTTGTCTAAGCCTAGGGGCCCTAGGTTAAGCAACGATTAAGACACAATTAAGATTATTAATAAATTAACCTATTTTTATTAATGAATAGCTCTATATAAACTATCTAATATAAGTAGTTTACTAAATAAAAGTTAAAAGTTAATAAGTTTCTTATATAAATATAACTTAAAGTCTATTATAAAGAAGCCAAGTTACTAATACCTATAGAAAAAGTAGCGTATGTAGGTTTGTTTTTAGTAGGGGGAGTATATTAGGAAATATTTATACCTTTTAATAGTATTAATAGTTCCTAATGGCCCTTATTAGGGCTACTAAAAGCTTTAAAAGATATCTATACTTAACTTTCTATTAAAAGCCTATTAGGAGGCCACCTGGACTATATAAACTACTAGGGCCTTAAAACCTTTAAAATTATTAAAATAATAAAAATAAAAGGTAAGGAATAAGTTAGCTACTTAAGTACTTTCCTTATTAAGAATAGCCCTACGTATTCTATTATATCTACTTATAAGAAATATTATTATAGTTACCTTAAGTTACCTTTAACACAATATCTAAACGCCCTCTAAATAGCTATTAGTT
>Ga0307515_10022091_pt1 | contig 11235 bp, 16 predicted proteins | sample 17_EM_MG_FD_194513 | JGI IMG/M metagenome (GOLD analysis project Ga0307515, IMG submission 194513) | Populus trichocarpa ectomycorrhiza microbial communities from riparian zone in the Pacific Northwest, United States - 17_EM | ecosystem: Host-associated > Plants > Roots > Unclassified | place... | reverse complement strand
TCTGGCCGTACATAGATAATATTTGGTCTCGTCAAAAGAAAGGAGAGATTAAGAACAGACGCGGCAACGACTATTATCTCTGTCAACTATGGCGCCCGCAGAGCAAAAAAGTAAGGGCGCAGGTAAGAAGAACAAGCCTATAACGGTCGCGAAGGAGTGCAGTATGAAGATGAAGATATCGATGTGCTACTTACAAGATTGTGCTATTCCTGATCGCGTTAAAATTATACGGTATGGCGACTGCGAGGAACATAACCACACGCTTGAAGAATTAGACAGGTTTAAGCGTAATTCAAAGCTACAGAAGCTTGCTGGCCAGGAGGTGAAGAAAAGGTATAGAGCGCGCGATATTAAGGCCGCGATCAAATCGAACAACGATCCTACTGCCAGCACTGAACTTGAGGCTGCTGGTGGTCAGTTTTTCAACATTTTTGAGGTCCACAACGCTGGCAAGAAGTGGAAGATGTGATCCTGCACTGCTTGGAGCTAAAGCTTGGCGTAGAATCTTAATGAGACGTGACGTGTAGTGCACCAGAAAATCTATGTACAATTGATTCCTTATACATTTGAATAACCTCATATTTTGATGATGCTTGGTGAACCTAATGGATATGAGCGAGGAAGCCGCGTTCCCCGTTGATTACTATGAGTAAACATCGGGGATCGGTGCCTGCGAAGTCACCGACGCATTCGGGAGCGAGCACTTTGCGCGCTTATGTAATTCTGCACTTTACAAACACCCCCCGCTGGGGCTCACCCCCCAGCAAGAAAATTCTTCGCACCACCACTACGTCGCGGCGCCGGCACTGCGCAGCCGTACGCACGTCTCTGCGTTTGCTCTAGTAGTCTATCAGCACGATCCTGATGGAACGCTGATAGTACTGCTAGGTTCCCGGGCTCCACCGCGTGGAGGTGCAGAGGCCGATTTCATGGAGCCCAAATATCTTAATTATCATTGTATTACGTGACCTATTTGTTTCCTACAACTCCACCACCTTCACCTTACCCACGGCAGCCTCAATATTGCATTGGGACAGATGATTCCCTACAATCAAGGAAGCTTGGGGTTTGAAGCGAATATACATAATCGTGAAAGTAGGCAAAGAGTGGAGTTATGGGCCACAAATTGATATTTTCTCACGTGCGTACAGAAGTTATTAAGCGTAAGTGATTGCATGGTTATAGGATGAATCATGACCTAGAGGGCTGTGATACGCTACCATATTTAATGCCGACCACTGTTCGCCGCGGCCGTCAACGGACTTTCCCGGACTAGAGCCTTATTAAGTATCCTTTGTCTCACGCGTCCAAGTTATTTCCTGAGTCTCCTCTGAGCCTTCAAGACCATATTCACTTTCGGGCTCGAATCTCGTCTGCTGAACTTCAGAGGGCTCTGCTGGTTTCGCCGGCTGCTGTCGGTTCAACCACATACACAAGCAGGCGCCCAATTCTGACAGCTCCTTGAGCAGCTGGCGGAACATATCGAACTCCTGAAGCTGAGAGATCCTTGACGAAGCATACCAGAATATTTGCGCTCTCATGGGATCCTCGGTAACTCTCGCCGTTATAGTCGTGCACGCTATTTCCAGGAGGTCACATATGCTGAGCTCCGGGATTTTGGAATTGTTATTTAGCGATGCTGTAAATCTCCATAGGGCGATCGACTGGAATTTGACGGCGCCGAGTCTCTCTCCTAAAGCATACAACCGGGCGACTGTGATATATTCGGAATAGTTGGCCACGTTTCGAGAAAGTAGAGAGCAGTCGCAGTAAAGGTATTCGATGAAATAGCCAAAGAGCTCAGGATCCTCATCAGGTAAACTAATCTTCCAACTTTCGGCCTCCATGAAGTTGCCCTTTAGAGAATTATAGAGTTTCTCTGATTCCCCATTGAGCAGCCCGGAGTGGAGCAAGAATGTCCTTCGGTTTCCGACAAAAATCGATACTATAGGCGAGGTAAGAAATCTGCCTAACTTCAGTATCATTCTCATTCAGATTTATAGTAGGCTGCTGACTCTGAGAATTTTAACTTCCGTCCCTTTGCTATGTTGTGCACCATTTGTCGGCCACTTGACGACTCGGCCTTTGCTGATTTGAACTCGGTGTCCACCATTTTTGCAGTGTTAAGAAATTATTAGGGTAAGGGTAAAAGGTTGAGAAAGCGAACGGGCTTTAAAGTTACCTCAGCGAGCTCAGACGTGATTTTTTTGGCTAGCGTCGGAATAACAGCTGGGCCGTCTTCCTTCTCGCTCAATCACGTGTGAGGCACTTTGGCGAGTTTTGTTACAAGTACCTCGTCAAAAGTGTCCGTGCCGAGGCCACACCAAAAATGACAGTGTGGCCAAAAATTACGATAAGCGAATTGAAATAAATCGATATCGAATATTGGTTTTTCTCACTTAATATATATTGGCCACTCCTAATTACTGCCCGTATACCCCCTAATTAATATATACATACCACCCACTAAACAGGCTTAGATCCTTCTACTTTAAGTTAGAATATTATATATACTATCGTTTCGGAAATATCGGTAACTCGCATCTCCCACCCAGGTTTACCCCAGGCTCGCGTTTCTTTCTTTTTATTATCTCCTTCTTTTGCAATGGATCCGATGTAGGCTTTTGAAAGCTTACAGGCCCAGGTCGCACAGCTGCAGGCGGAAGTCCAATTTTTACGTTCTAATACCACCCCCTCCCGACCGAAGCCTCTGAGTAGCCGTGACATATCCAATATAAGGTCCGTAACAAGGCCCGAAGGCCCTAATGAGCCTTTTTAGCTACTAGATGTGGTACCAAGCGTTGGTTGATTGATCTATCTAGGGGCTCGGCTGCTATAAAAGTTTGTTGTGCTAAGAATATACTATATACAATTGGGAAATCACGTGAAAAGAACTACACAAACGCGTACCAAGTTAGGGAGGAACGGACCTTTTCTGCTGCACTTTCATGAAGTTTTGCAACCACACGAGCCCTAACTAAAATCTCATATTTCCAGGTATGATCTGCCAATTCTGTATCCTCCCAATGTAGTTTTCCGTTGTAAATGCACCGCCTGTATCTCAATGCCATACAAAAACTCCATAAACTCCAGACTCCACAACGATTCAGCTTGTCAAACCCCAGAAATTTAATCATTTCCTCGAGTTAATCGTGATATTAGCGATCCTCAACTAAGGGTATCTCCTCAGCTGTCTTCTAGCCTTGCAGCTATACTCCCATCTCGCCATTGTAGCGGTTATTGCCGTTGTAATGGGTCTCGCTATTGAAGTTGTTCCCAGCGTTGTAACGGGGATCGTTGTTGAAGCCATTCCCGCCGTTAGGGGTGGTTCCGTATGCTGGTGGGGCCATGAGATTCATGCTGTCCTCGCGGATCACCATCTGCTCTTGCTCCCGGACCAGTCTCATAGGCCCACGTACGAATGCGGAAAGGATATCTGTCATGTTGAGAGCTTCCAAGATTGCCTTGCCACCCATGAAGCCACCGCGGAAGCCAAGCCTGAGCTTGGTGGATTCGTACGGCTTGGAGGAGTATGCATAGAGCATGAGGAGGGTGAAAGGCGGCATCTCCAAACTAAGGGCAAGGGCAGGGATGCCAACGGTAATGTCACGATAGGTGAGGTGATCTGTAGGCTTGATGACCTTTGAGGATACAAGGATGGTGATGAGGAGCTGTGGATTACAAGTCAGCTCATAGTCCTTAGAGATGTAATGGTGGCAATTCGGCTGTGCTTACTGTTTGGAAAATGTTCACAAAGATAACGCCCTTGAAAGCCAAAAGCTTCATCATAGCTTTATGAGAACCTAGCTGGGCCTTCATCTTTCTAGTGAACTTGATAATAGTCATGACTGCGGCACCGGTGCTGAGACCTTTGATTATAGTGATCCAGATGTGAGCGAAATACGGCTTGTTTGATGTAGCGCAGTAGGTGCCAACAGCCATAGAGATCGCAGTTGCAATCCAGAGGATCGCACTGACTGGAACGAATTGAAGGACCAAGTACCAAGTTCTCTGCAATTGCTGTTAGTACTACGTTCTCATGTTCTGAAAGAATTTAGAGCTCGCTATACCTTCAGCCAACTCGGGCTGCTTGTTCCAGAGCGTCCACCTGCAAGCGCGCCTTCGCCGAATAGATCGTCAAAGCCATTCGGACCGGCCATGACATAGTTGCAAAGCAGCAGGAGAAAGCAGGCGATGGCCATAGCGGATCCAAGATCAATTGCAGGCAAGAAATATCCCGCGCTGCTCTCAAGCCATGTCGCAAGGAAGCAGATGAAGGCAACCCACGGGGTGAGGAAAGCTATGCGAATGATCCTAGGAGGTCAGCGCATGAAATATGGCTATATACTTTCTGCTACTTACTGGCGTTGCTGCTTAGGCATCGAGTAGTGAGTTGCGTGCCTGAAGATGAGATAGGCGGCTACGCTCAATGTGACAATGCCGGTAGCACCTGAGATGTACATGGCGAAGGTGTGGAACGTTGTTTTTCCAAAAATTGGCTGGATCTCTGTGAGAGGTTAGTCGTGTTTTCTTATCTCCTATTTAAAGTATTTCTAGCGTACTAGGCTGTTTTATAATAGGAATGGGGCAAGTATGATTTGATGAGCCCGAGCTATGGCTGAAGAGCCCGCGGGCGGTGATAGCGCTCATCATTGCAGTGGGAGACATAGCTATGGAACTAAGGGTTTCAGCGGGTTTGAAGGTGTTGTGGTGTAGGTATAGGTGTGTGTGTACGAGGATCAGCGTTGAGGATCTTCGGCAGTCGAAGTGAAGAAAAGGTTGCTGGAGGAATGGTGTCAAGAAAGGCCAAGGTCCGGACAGACACGCCCATATATATGTAGTGAATCCTTCTGCACCAAGGTCATGGTATGTATGGGCTGGTCATGGACATGGATTTTCCGATGTATGGAGGCACAGGGGCGTTGGAGCACGGAACTCGTAGCCAATCACGCATGGGTAACTCTTTTGGGCCGCAAGGGTCGAGGACCGACTACGCGACTGCAGGGTTAGCTCAGCATGCAAATCATGTCTGATTAAGAGGTGCCCAGGCAGTCAAGCCTCGAAGCCCACTTTTCCCGCTGTTTGTCCGGGGAAAGCGGGCGTATGACAGCCCCTGCTTCGTTACGCAACTCATGCGGCTTCAGCTTTTTCCTGCAGCCTTTTTCGACCCTCCTGGCGTCGCATACGGCACCACCTCAAGGCTGTGCAAGAGAGGTACGCCAATTCCTGCTGAAACTGTCCTATACTCTCTGTGAAAGACCCTCACACCCCCTAGAATTGACATCGGGCCCCGCAATATCCACTGCCCGACCACACCACGTCCACCGCCTTGAAATTCCCATCCACCAGTTGCAAGCACAGCTGTTTTCCCTGAAACCCAACGCGCCAGCCAATCGGCGCCCTGCAAAACCGAGTTCATGTCGCCTCCCCACGTGCTTCAGCGCTTCAGCGCCTCAACTTTGCTGTGCCGCAATTATCATTTCTAAATGCAACCACAACCATGGCATTCGTTGCCTGGAACTAGAATCTGTCACTGTCATTGTATTGTCAGGAATTCCGTCGACGGAGAGAGCAAGTCGCGGATTTGGTGGATAATCAACCATAACGGACCGGACATTTTAGCTCTGCGGGGTAAGCCTAAGAAGTTAATGGACTCTACGGCCTACCTGTCTATACAGCCAGCTCGCCAGGATACTTCCCAAACCTCGTCCATACAAATTAAGCTATCTAAGGCGACGCCGAATCAACTTCTTCGAGCTTTGCCTTCAGTCTTTTACATCGATTCTTAAGGACATCCAATAACAGTCTCTGCAGCTTGAAGATCAGCGACCATCCAAATGGTTTCTGATACGAAGTTTATGCCTCCCCGATCCCTTGTTCATGTGTTCAGTTCAGCGTCCTTCCGCAGCTGGTAGGTGCCTGGGTGGTTAGGGCAACATGAGGATCTTTGTGTGACAGATAGCCTCCCTGTCAACATTCTGAACCACCTTTTACCCAACCGGCTGGTGAATGCTGGAACCATGTCAGGTCTCGTTTTGAGTGCAATGCGATTGGCTGAATCTAGAATTACACCACACAGCCGTGAGGCTGAAGGGTGTCGCAAAAATCAGGATCGGGCCGGGGTTGACGTGTTGCCCGATCGGCCGTCTTCCGAGGCCTTTTCAACCAGCCACGGTCGCACTGCCTCAGAACTTCTTGCTTCGTGTAATCGAAACCTCTACACAGACTCTATATACACTTTTGTGGAATGCTTGAACTGATGAATTGTTCCTTCTCACTGACAACTAAAACTGTTAAAAGGCGTCATGTTCATCGACATTATGGGACCGCAATGAAAAAGCTATCGCACGATCTAGACTAACATCCAACCTCTAACAAAAAACCCCGAGGAGCCGGCAGGAAGGTCTAGAATGGCGGTTGAAAACCTCAGCTTCTTCCTTTCTATATCTCTGCAATTGTCATCATACAGCTTGCCAACGTTTATGCATTCCCCGATGCTCCCTGTGCTCTAGGGGCCTGTCCTTCCCTATCGGTGGGTACTTTTCTCTTATTATTGTCCCTACTGACTGTCTTCTAGCTATGCGCGACGATGACAACCTATCAAAGCCTCTTCATTCCATGTCACTTCGCGACATAGCCGCTCATAACTCCTACGCCGACCATGACCTGCATCGTATGCGCCTCCTCGATATCCTTGACATTAGCAGTCGTCCCATCCTGATCTTCGGCCTCTCGTCACCTGTCAGTGCAGACGGTCTACTTCAACCCACACACTGCAGCCCTTCTTTGCTAGCATCGGAGGTGCTACTCAATCTGATCGTCAGAAAAATATATGTAGGCGATGTAGGAGCATTCTCAATCAGACCTTATTCTAGATTCAGGCAATGGCTTGTCAAGAAGGGTAATGATCCGATGAGACAACTAGAGGAAGCTCGTATATGTTTGGGAGTTTTTTCTGGTCCGCTACAACGATTGGAAACAGATGGAAGATCGTCAGTGGGTTACAGAGTTTTCTTACTCTAGCCAAAATTTCGGCGGGCTTTCTGCAAAGGCGTCTGGCTAGGCAGTACAGCCTTCAGAACATAACATAGAACAAGGAGCGGAATAATGCTGCATGCTTCAAGCGAGATGTAAAAACCCGAACTAGTGGACAGTCGGTCCTTATCGTAACTGATTTGGCGCACAATGCGGTCGATGAACCTATTCGCTACGAACATTACAACTGCACTCTCAGTATCCCGCCGGTGGAGATGTCACAACATGTTCAGTACTTTGGCAGTATAGACTGGGCTCGAATTTCTCTTGGCCCCATTGATAGGTGGTCTCCCCAACTCCGCTCAGCTGTAAACGCCGCTATGATGGGCATGCACCCATCCGTTCCGCTTTGGGGAGAGGGCATCGTGGTGGTCTACAATGAAGCGTATACTCAGATCCTGGGCATTTTACACCCATGCATGGGATCCAGCGCTCGAGTGGCTCTCCGTGACTATTGGGGTCATTTTGAACCCATAATCCAGTACAACAAAGCCACCGGACGCACAATGGCAGAAAACGATTTACCTCTATTTCTCGATAAACTTAGCTATTTTGAAGAAATTTTCTTCTCTTTCCAATTTATAACCGATATTGGATGAACACGAAAGTGTTGCCGGATACTATGAACCTATTGCTGAAACAACAAAGTATTATTGTCTATTTCGGTCCGTAGAACACGCACGCGACTGACTGTTGATATTACAGAAATAAGTTGCTCGAACGCAGAGTATTAAGCCTGATGGATATCGGTGCTGAAACCACGAAAGCGCGAGATCTCGAAACTTACCGGAACCTCGTTCTGGATACACTAGCGACGAATGATAAAGACACCCCGCTCGCTATTCTGTATTCTGTGGAGCAGCAGGACGCCGTCCCTGAGATCTCGGAATCACTTGAGACATCGCGCAAATGCTTCCTCAAAGGAACTTTGGGGTTGCCATTTAATCACCCTGTAGCGCCCGCGCGGTTGGGCTTAACGCATTGCTCTGTTGGCTCTATACCCTATCTTAGAAATGCGGCGAAATCGAGGGAGCCGACCCTGCTGCATATCGATGATACGCCGTTTTCTCAGTATTTGGCCCATGACATTCAGTGGAGGGGCTACGGTGATCCCTGTAGATCATTAGTTATCTGCCCAATTTTACCGACTAGTGAAAATGTTCTAGGATTTCTCATCGTGGGCTTAAATCCGCGTCGACTATACGACGAAGACTACCAATTGTTTATACAAGTCATGAATAGGCTCTTTGCGACGTCCTTGGCCTCTGTCGTTCTTTTCGAGGAAGAGATTTGGCACAGAGAAAACATGATTGGTAAGCGGCTAAGGTTCAAGAGCAATTCTCGGAGCAATTTCTCAGGTCTCAACGAGAAGTTAAACTTACTGAGAAGAAATTCCAGCGTTTCGCTGAGCGAGCAGATATAGCGATCTTCATTGCTGATATGACATGCCACACGTATCGGAATCAGAGATGGTTCGACATATTCACATCTGCGAGAGGTATCGAAGACATCACAGAGACTTGGCAACGCATAGCCATGCCTGAGGATATGTCTTCGCTAAGTTGATCCTTGACAAATCTCCGGTCACCTTCGAATTCAAAACAACGATACCTTGGCATCCGCCTCAGAGACTAGAGGATCCTAAAGACAATTCGAAAGAGCATCATACTTGGATTCTTTGCTAGGCTTATCTAGAAATAGGCTCAAATGATGAAGTTAAGGAGATTGTGGGTTATGTGACCGACATATTCCGTCAAAAGTGGACTGAAAGCATTCAGAAGCAACGCACCCACCACGCCTTGGAGAGTGAGAGGCAACTAGAGAATTTCATCGATACCACCTCTTAAGAAATGAGAAATCCATTGTCCGTAGTCATGCCGTGTGCGGATGACATTATGACATCGTATTCGGCGTTCACCAAATCACATCCAGGGTTTTCGGCGCCTATTCAGACTTGCTGAATCGCGGGCTCGACACTGCTGAGACTATTGCTCAATGCGCACAGCATATGAAACGCATAGTCGACTACATTCTTACAATCTCAAAACTTGATTCTGGACTTCTTGTTATGGCGCTAGTAGACTCACAACCTGAATCTGTTGCTAAGCACTCAGCTAAGATATTCGAGGGCGAAGCAAGAGCCACCGGAGTGGATATACGGTTTGTTGTTGAGGATTTATATTGCGAACTTGGTGTAGACTGGGCCGGCCTGGACCCAACCAGGCTGCTCCAAGTGCTCATCAAGCTCGTTACCAACGCCATCAAATTCACTAGGCTCGAGCCCAAGCGGTTGATAGCCGTAAGCATAGGCGCCTGTGCAAAGCAGCCAGAGCGCTCTCTGGATGGGATAAAATACATTCTCACTAAAGTCGCAGATGAAGACGCTAGGTTACAAGACGATTGGCGTCGCGGTGAAAACATCTTTTTGCAATTTTAAGTGTGCGATACAGGGCGAGGTCTTTCCGAGGATGAAAAGGCATTGCTCTTTTCCAGACTCAGGCAGGGAAGTCCGCGGACACACATACATTATGGTGGATCGGGACTTGGGCTTTCCATCTCCGCAGAAATGCATAGTGGCGCCGTCGGCCTCGCGTCCGAGCTATAGAAAGACAGTACTTTCTGATTCTACGTGAAGGCCCGGCGTACTCAACTATCCCCTACGGAAACGCGGCTTCCAGATTTTTTCCCGGACAGGAGGAAGGTAGAAGTCAACCACTCTAATCGCAGTGGCACAGTTGAAAAGGTACAGCAACTTTCCTCTACGTGGACATTGCGCAGGCAAGTTCCAGATACGCTTCATGTTCTTGTCGTAGAAGATAATCTCGTCAACCAGCGCGTCCTCGCTAACAGCTTCGAAATTTGGGGTGTGTTGTGTATGTCGCAAATCACAGCGGAGAGGTTCTTGACTTCCTTCAAAAAACCAACCGCTGGAACGACACTAAATCACCTACGGAGGGCCAGGCGCTTTCCGTTATCTTGATGGACTGGGAGATGCCAGTAATGGATGGGCTCGTGGCAGTGAGGATCAGACAACTGCAGGGCGATGGCATGTTGGAAGGTCATGTGCCAGTCATTGCTGTATCGGCCAATGTCAGGCAGCAGCAAAATCTCGATCGCCATACCCGTGCCGCTGTCGCGATCCACTTACCTCGTTACCGAGGTAAGTGCCGGCCAGCTCAACGAGTAGAGCCCACCTCAACGTCAGATTTGCCAAGACCTTGATTTTGAAGCCGCAGAGCTCTACCAAAAAGTCGAATATTTAGAATCTTGTAGTGTAGTACTGGTTTCTTAATGGAAGGAGTCTCTATATACAATAGATCAAGGCTCTGGCCGCCTTGTGGCGTCCTGAAGAAGCTGCTTCGCGGTTGCCCGTTCCTTCCTCAGTAATGCACGTGCAGCTTTTAGAGCCTCCTCCTGCTCGCGCTTTTGTACAATTGACCGTGCATTTGCTGCATATATAACCCCTCCCTTCTGTACAACCTTTCTGTTAGTTTTTTGGCGTTGCCGACGAGCTCTGGCAACTGCTTGTGTATTTGCAAGCTCGCGTTCGGCTTGTAGTCGTGCATGCATATTTGCCGAACTACCTCTTGCGAATTTCATAAAGATATCCATGGCCTCCTTATTATCTTTGTATACCTCCTAAGCTAGCGGTAAAACTTTCTTCCAAACTGTACGCAAAGATCTTGGTGTATATGGTGTAGATGGTGGCTCACAAGGTGGTGGAGGGGGGGGGGTAGTAGGACGCGCCTCGCGCATAGAATTAAGGATGATTTGAGGGTTGTAAGGAACGAGGCCTGCCTGCCGGAAGGCTGATTTAATTGTACTCGATTTGAACGTTTGGCGACGAATTGATTCAATCGCGTGGAGGAATTCAACTTTATTAAAGTTGGTGCAGCCCGTCCGTGTCGCTTGCTCAACTGCCTCACTATGGTGGTGTTTGTACGGCTGAAATACAACGACATTAAGAGGCTGCAAAAGGTGGCTTGTATGCGGAGGTAAGGTAAATGGTATAATCTTTCGATTGTCGCAATACTCAATAAACTCCTTCGTGAGGTGAGAGCCGTGGCCGTCAAAAATCAGGAGCCTATATGCACCCAGCTGGCGCCGAGAGCTATACGCGTCAAAGTGCTTAAGCCAATCAAAAGCTAATTCGTCATTTGAATAGCCTATTTTTGATAGGCCCAATAGATAGTGGTTAGG
>Ga0307515_10022090_pt1 | contig 11235 bp, 13 predicted proteins | sample 17_EM_MG_FD_194513 | JGI IMG/M metagenome (GOLD analysis project Ga0307515, IMG submission 194513) | Populus trichocarpa ectomycorrhiza microbial communities from riparian zone in the Pacific Northwest, United States - 17_EM | ecosystem: Host-associated > Plants > Roots > Unclassified | place... | reverse complement strand
CCACCAATCCCTTGCATATTCCGCACAGCCCCACTATTCCCCAACCTTTGGCACCCAAACAAACCACCTACCACCCCCTCAACGCACCCTGGGCTTTCCATCTACACAGGATCTAGTTCAGGACAATCAATACTACATCTTGTCACACAAAATGGACGCTGTGTGTTCAAACTCCCTCCACACCCCTTGTATTCAGATGAATGACCTTCTGCAGGACGCCAATGATTTCCCGCAGGACAGGCAAGACACTTATGATGACCTCATAAGCTATCCATCAGCATCTGATGACTTGCGAGCCCTTTCCCATACCCTGCGGGAAGACCTGAAGGCCACTGCACGATTGGAACCTCTCCCAAGGGTTTGCCATACCCATCTATCCAAATAAAGAGTCCTGAGATGTACTAAAACGTGTACTATGGATTAGGGAATACCAGGAGATGCCAGGATGGCGGAAGCCCACCCTGCTTCTTCTGGGCAAAATACTGCACCAGTCCCGTACAATGTCAAGGGGACAGAAGTCCAAGGGTTTACAGGGTCTGGCATGGTATGAACCTCACTCTCCTTGACACTCTACCACTGATGCCAATACGCTCTGTCCAAGTATTACACCCCTACCATCCGCCCTGATGTCCCATTCATCCATAGTGTGCGCTGGGATAATGCAGAAATAAGTCTACTTCATGTACGTAGGCTATATAACACTTCTGGTGTCCTGCATAACCTTGACCCTCAGATCTTTGTACACGTCCACCTACTTGGGATACGGGGCACAAGCTGGCTATCCACAGGCTTCTGGGATATACCAGATGACCCAAGTCTCCCCACATCCAACATACTTATTCATGGAAAATGGCCTGGACTCAGCACGAAGCCAATCACTGATGAGTCATGGGAGGGTGTCCGAGGGGTCTTCTACCGATCATTTGAAGATGCATTGAATGCTGGCGTCTATCCAAGAAGGTTCATTGTCAAGAAACTTACAGAAAATGCAGTAAGGCTTGCATTTAACACATCAGTCGCCCTTCAAATCAAAGTCCAGGAGGAGGGAGATATTGATAGAAGTGCCTTGGGGGCAAGTACTGCAATGCGGGTGTTTGCTGGGCGGGCTGCAGTGAGTGTTCCGCATTGTTAACTCACCTCTGACACTCACCATCGCAGAAATGGCTCATGGCTTGCTGTGTTGCTGCTAATGATGAGTTTTGGAGAGCAGGAGAGCATATACAAGAGGATATACCCAACAAGAAGAAAGTTGCCCTGGGCATACTGGTAAAACTCCGGGCTGACGGGATGAGCTCTGATGAGTGTCAAGGAACCGCCGGTGTTCTCATGTATGCCCAGAAGACTCACAAGTGGCGGTCTGCTGTGCTCCAGGCACTCCTAAATGACATTCGTCTGTGGTTGAAGAAGAATCAGCACATCACACTCCTGTACAGCGAATCTGAAGTACCCAGTTCACATCCAGCACCAACTGGGCTGCCTGAGTCCTGCTATCATGATCAGTGGCTAAAGGATCTGACACCACAGCAGAGGAAGGACTTACAAATGACCAGATAGAAATGGAACAAATTTGTATACAAGACTACCACTTTCATGAGTGGGGTGTGATTGAATCAATTGGGTCGCGTGATCCCAGTTAGAACATAGTTTTGTGGGGAAAAACAACAAACTTACCGTATGGCTCTCTGTCTGGGAGCATTGGATGAAGAGTGCTCTGCACCTGCCTGAACAGCTGGGAGAGACTGGCTTGTTTGTCCAAGTGAGGGAGTATGAGTCCGAAAAGCTGCTGGGCCAGGTGGAATTGCTATACGTGCAGCATTAGGGCCCATCAGGTCATATGTGGTAGGAATGCCATGTACAGTTACCGGGTGTTTGAGTGTGATTACATTTGCACTGCACGTGAGGGCAGAGGACCACTGTTCTGCCCAGGTCTTGAGCAGCTTCGCACTTTCAGTTGTGGCTGCTTACACAACTGGCTGTTTGTTCTTTAGTATTTGCATGCCATGAGACTGTACGCATCTGGTCTTGTCGATCGTGGTGATTGCTTCATCGACCTTTGCCTTCAGCTTCCTGGCTGAGAGCTTAATGCACTTCCAAGGTGGAATGTTGGGAGCGAACCTCAAAATGAGCATAGATCATGTACGCCATTGATGCCCATTGATGCCTGTCACCTGCCAGCGTGGCTGGGACCAGTTGAGAAGAGCCTATGACAGATGTTAGATTTCTGGGTATGTGTGAGTCTGGCGTAGGCACAAAAAGGCAAGAATGACTATTTACCAAGTGTGGACATTGTCCAGGTTCATTAGCTGGCATGGTCGAGGACAAGAAGGAAACAAAGACACCATTCCTAAACCCGAATCATCAAGTCAATGCGATGGCTCACAAAGACGACCAACATAGCTTCAGTGAAGAGAAGTTTCTCGCGCTCCTAGATGCCAAAGCCGTCAGTTCCACCACTATGCTCTGTCACCGACTCAATGCCACAACTGCCAAGAATTCAACTTACATGTCCCGCTCGTGCCCTCTACTCAAAGGGTCCCAAGCATGGTCTCAGTGGACAAGGCATGTCGCCTCCCACAGCACCTGAGAATACAAATGTCATACATGCTGGCCTCACTCAACCTATGCAGGCACAAATACATCAAACTGCACTGTATGAGCTGCAAAGGACTGCATAAGCCACTGCCCAGTAAAGCAAGAGTGGGGTTGTCGAACCTTAGCACAACATCACACACAGACTGGCCCCCCAGCCCCGCAAGGGGCCGCACACATGACGAATGGGTATCTTCCTATGCCAAACTAATAAATATAGACGCCAGCTCGACCAAACCTCTCAGTGTGATATCAATGAACTGCCAGAAGAAATCTGTTATGATGCGCTCGGTTCTAAGTGACCAAGCCCTATAGATGTATGACCTAATCGCAACGCAGGGCCTGCCCATTTACACGGAGACAAAATTGATCTAACCACTGCCTCCACCCACCCCGCAGACCAGACACACATGGAGCATAATAATATGAAACCATGCATACCCTCTGAAACATACCAACAGAGCTCCTACAGTGGGAAAGTTGAATGATAAAAGGGGTGCACAGAACGTATTGGCTCAATCTATATATCAGCTATGGCTAGAATATCAATTGAAAGTTGCGTCATGTTTTATGCATTGCACGTCCCTCATGATCTGGCACAAGACCATTGTACTACTCAAATTCTCTTCGCTTGCAATGAGCTAATTTGATTTGTTGTGAGAAGGCGTGAGCGGGCAGGACCATCCAGTCCCTGGAGATATGACCTGGAGTAACATCTGGGGGGTAGACCACATGGAACAAGATGTGATGTAACACTTTGTGCTTCCTTTGGGTGTAAGTCCAAAGCACCAGCCGGGGTTGTGTGCAACTCCCATAGTTCTTCAATCAGTTTTTGAAGTTCGGCAGACCTCCAGATTGCATTCTTTCGTCTCAAATTCATTACCATTCCACCCTGCGAGCTGCTATCATCACTGCTCATACCGTCTGCTCCCATATGGCGGAACAAGTTAAAGTGCGCTGTTGAGAGCTTTCGCTTCTGGACTAATAGAACGCATATGATCTGCCATTTCTGCACACCGTGAGTTACATGCACTATCCTCTGTCAAATCCTGTACTTACACATATGCGCCTGGCCATGCGTCTTTCTTTCTCAGCTACCAGCGCGATTTCTGGATCTTCTTTTGCTTTTTCCTGCAACCAAATCTGAGCCTCTAGGACCTTGAAGAAACCATTGAGGACCATTGAGTCTGAGATGCGGTTTGGGAGGACCCTTTTGTTGTAAAGATTCCCCTGCGCTAGGTTATGAAAGTGGGAGGTATATTGCTGAGCAGCTTCCATATTGCTTGGGCCTTGGATCACCTGCCGTTCTAAGAGTGAGAAATTGGCATTGAAAATATGGCCTGTGCCAGAACAGGGCTGTGCCACGAAGGGAATGGGCCATTGCCGAGTGAAGAGGTAAGTAGCTGCACGTAAACCAAGGACATCAATGTAAATGTAGCTCTATATAAAATGTTGTTTAGATTAAGCTTGGTACCAGATCCACGGGCCTATCTCACCAGAAGATGACCAGTGGAGCTTGATTGTGGGCGAGCACTCAATAGGGAGGGGTTTGTTGTATGAATAAATGCCTGCTGAATGTGATCAACGTGTGATCAAGAATATGATATACACGAACCAAGGGTAGCTCAGAAAACCCCTGTACTGGAACAATCGGTTTTGGAGGAATTGAGCCAGAAGAAGGGCTGACAGCCCCTGTAACAAACTCCCTGAGAAGTGCTTTTGATAGACGCCCAAGAGGGCCCCGGGCAACATGATCTTTGGCCCCAGGATATGAAGTGATTACTGTGGATAAAGGCGGTTGTTCTCCTGATCCTTTCTGTGTTTGGAACAATTTGGCTCCTGTGTTCGGTGGATCAATGGGTTTCTGGAGTGCACTGGGGTGTAGAGGCCTGAGAGAGTCCTTGACCTTGACCAGGATATTCACTACACCAGAACCTTATTGGTGCAATGGCACTTACTAAAGGGCAAGGCCGCAAGGCAAAAGTCGAGATATTTTTAATCCCTTCCAGAAAGATTCTCCGGTAATCATCATCCACTGGGTGGCTGTTGGGATGTATACTTTCATCCAAATCCAGGATCTCAGATGGAAGTGGTGGCAGCTGCGTTCCAAAGGACCATTGGGTTGGTGTCTTGTCACCATCTTGAGGGCTTGCAGCATGTTCTGTGCTTGAGCCATCATCTCGAGGACTTGCAGTATGTTCTGTGCTCAAGTCGCCACCTAACAGGAGACTCTCAGTTGGAGTCTCGGACCGAGGAGGACTGAGGGTGGATGACGAAAGTTCAGGACCTGAGAGGGCGTCCCTGGGTGGAATATAGAACACGAAGGAAAACTTTGGGGGTGCATGGCATGTATTGGACACCATCCTTTCCAGCTTCCGGCGCTTCTGTTTTTTAGATTCCTTCAATTGCATTAGTCAAGGGCAGCAGCAAGAAGTGCATAAAATACCCGGGTACTGTGCTCTGTAGTGTGACTACCATCTTCCGAGGGGTCATCTTGCAAGGTAAGCTCTTCAGATGAGCAGTGACCTCGCTTACATTTGCGAAGGGTCCGAGGTATATGAAGTGAGTCACAATGCTTTCCTGCTTTCCTGCTCATAGCATATATTCCTCCTGTTCACTGAGTAAAAGAGTGGTACTGTTCCGCGGATGTGGCAAGGTTGCAAATATGGCACTGGGCAGTAAATATAGAAAAAAATAAGGTGTTTGGTACCCCCTTGCAACCTGTGACTGGGCACACTACCACAAAACTACTGGGCACACACTACCATAATGTAGGAAATTCCAGAAAGCGACACTCAGACCTGGGTAAGGCAGTGAACAAATAATCAAAGCATACATGAAACACCACGATGAACCAGGCCAGCGATTGATAGGGCTACTATTGGGTCAGGTTTGATCTTGTTGCCGGGGTAGTTCTGACCATATTTTAAGTGCTGGCTGGTATGCCCATTGATGAATGGGATGGCAGTCATCAGCTCAATAGGGTCTCCCAATGTATGTATATATATGCACTGACTGGCCGTCTTCTTTAACAAGGTCTTTGCGTCCGCGGTAGTCTTCCTTCCCAAGCAATCCTACTCTCCTCGCATATGACAGGACGTGTCTTGCAACTCTTCCTGATGTTGTACCGCACTAGTAATCCGACGTTTGTCAGGAACCGATCTTCCCCAAGGTCTTCCATACCGACAAGGCAGATCGAGAGTCCTTCTTGTGCTCGTCGAATCTTCAAGAGAAGACTTCTAGTCCAACCAAAGAAATGGCCTGCAGAAGACCTGGATGGAGGGAAAGGAAGGAAACAAATGGACGCACAAATGTGTGACTTGCCTAGGTAGCAAGGTCAGTGCATCCACCTTTCCCAATCCTTGGCTGAGATCTCGGGGTCTGGGTTTGAGGGTGCTGATTGTGGTAAGCCTCAGTCAATTGACGGCCCGCTTCATCGTCAAAGGCTGTAGCAAGAATCCAATCGGACAGGTTGCTCGAAACTGGGTAGCCAAGTTGATGTTTATGCCGAGTTGGATTATATTTGGAGTCTATGATTCGTTCAATATTGCCTGTCGACAATTGGGGGTGCTTTCGGAGGCTAACATGACCATCGAAGGTGTTGGGGCCCTCGGGTTCCAACTGGGATATGCGGAACACAGGGTTGGATGCAAAGGTTGCTGGGAGGCGTAGAGCGAGGGCATCTGCGAAATAATTGGAGAGGGACCAATCACCTTTTCCGTTAGTTACCGAGTTGTATGGTTAGTATAAATATGACCCGTTCGAACATATATACAGTCACCTACGTGGAAAGGTAGAGGTGCGATTCGCGTAACGGAACATCATCTCCTGAGCGTCTGGTATCACCTGCACAATGGAGAGTTCAGGGGATAACGAACCTCAAAACGAGCATCAAGTATGTCATTGGTGTCCATCACCTGCCAGAGCGGCTGGGACTGGCGAGAAGTGCGGACGACAGACGGTAGATTTCTGGGGTACTGTGGGTATGTGTAAGCTCAGCATAGGCATAGAAGGCAAAAGAAAACTACTTACCAAGTGTTGGACATTGTCCAGGCAGAGATAGGTTCATCAACTGGCATGGTCGAAGGACAAGAAGGAAACAAAGACAACACGAAGCTTGGACTGCCCTCTTACTTAGACAACCTGGTCGGTCTCTCCCAGCCACTCAGGCAGGTGCAGAGCACTCTCCTCTGCAGCCAACTGCCCGCTCGTCGCCTTCTGCTCCGCTCGCCGCCTTCCTTGTTGATTTGCCCGGTTTGACCAAAGGGAGTGGGGGTGGAGCCATGGCTGGTGTGTTGAACGTTCCCGGTGTTGACTTTTATACTACGTGTCGATTCCTGTTGGGGACCAACCGTCCGACATTGAGAAGCAAATACGAAGCCTGGTACTCGACTATATCTCAAAACCCAATTGGTATATCATTTTCGCACAATTTATCTTTACTGTCCTTATCCCAACTTCTCCCACAGCGTGGTTCTTGCCGTATCTGCAAATGTCGATCTCGCCAACTCCGACTCGCTCAAACTCGCTCGTTTGGTCGACCCACAGGGCAAACGAACCATCGGCATTCTGACCAAACTCGATCTGGTGGATGCAGGAACGAACGCTGCTGATGTTCTCGCTGGCCGCGTCTACCCGCTCAAGCTTGGGTTCATCGGTGTCGTGAACCGCAGTCAACAGGATATCAACGTCGAAAAGCCCATGCAGGAGGCTCTGGAGACGGAAACAGAATTTAAAAAACCACCCTGCGTATAGAAATCTTGAACATGAGAATGGGACGAAGTACTTAGCTAAGACCTTGAACCATGTGCGAGTGTTCGGCTCCACGCGGTTTTTGATGATGCTGATGCGGTGGAATAGGTTCTGATGAGCCACATTCGAGAGAAACTGCCCGATATGAAGGCAAGGTTGAACACCTTGATGAGCCAAACCCAGCAAGAGCTCAACTCGTATGGGGACGCATCCTTGTTTGGCGACCAGTATCAAGTACATTCTCTTCCATTCTCTTTCCTCCTGTAATGCTTACATTCGCTTCACAGAAAGGAGGTCTAGTCCTCCAACTAATGACACGATTCGCCCGGAACTTCGTCTCCTCAATCGAGGGTACCTCTCTTGAAATCTCTACTAAGGAGTCGTCAGGTGGCGCAAGGATCTACCACATCTTCCACGAAGTCTTCGGCCAGGCGCTCGATACTCTCGACCCAACTGCCAAGCTCTCTTCCCACGACATCAGAACTGCCATACGAAGCTCTACTAGACCTAGGCCGAGCTTATCCGTCCCGGAGATAGCGTTTGATCTGTTGGTCAAGCCTCAGATCAAGTTGCTTGAGGCACCGAGCTTGAGGTGTGTGGAGTTGGTATACGAGGAGTTGGTGAAGTTGTGCCATAATTGTACAAGTCATGTGTGTGTTCTCCTCATGGCTCCTCCCCCAACGGGACATCTAAATCGCCATTTACAGGAGCTTGAACGCTTTCCTCGGTTACATAGCCAGATCATCGAAGTGGCCTCTGACCTACTACGAGAGCGCCCGAGCCCGACGTCGGAGTATGCGCAGAGTTTGATCCAGATACAGGCTGCTTACATCAACACCAATCACCCGGCGTTTGTGAGCGGCTCTGCACAGGCGGTGCGGGATGCACAGGATGAAACACAGCAAAAAAAGGTGCGGTTTTGGTGTCCGTACAAGCCATTTGACGGCACTCATTCACTTCCAACAGCGCGCAGCGATCGAAGCTGGCGACGGCTCCTCATTAGAAGACGACATTGACGACGAAGTCCCCGTTGTACCGAATGGAACTCAACGATCCGCCTCCTCGAGCCTCCCGCGCTCACGGACGCCTATCGGCGGAGGCATCGTCTCGACCCAGCCGTTTTCTTGGGATGTACGCAATGTACAACGGTACGTTTCCCTTTCCCTTTCCCTTTCCCTTTCCCTTTCTATTTCTAACCTCCCTACCCTTCTCATCAAAACCCGTACAACAGACGTCAAACCCCTATACCCGTTTTTAAAGCCTACGGCCCTTCCGGGGCAGCCACCGTCGTCCTTTGCATGGCTGTCATCTTAGCTCTCCCATCTGCTGCCCCATTGAGCTCCTCGGACTTGGCCGTCACCGCGTCCCAACGAGCCGCCCTTGTCACCTTTTACATTCCATTCATCTTCGTCCCAGCCTTGATCGCTGTCGACTTGGGCATTCGAACAAGTAACGCGCTTCAGGCACATGCACATGCACGCGCAAACAAGGACAAGGATAGGAAGACGCGATATATAAATATATAAATACAGCAATCAATCAATCAATCTCATATTCAAATATACTCAAAATATACTTTCTTGGCGTTTAGCGTCATTCAGAATTCTACAACTCCTTGCAAATTGTCGGTCCAGCCCTGAGGCCCCAGAAACTGAATACGCCAGCTTCGGATCCGCCGTGTGTGATCGGTCATATACATTGCACGAAACGAGCAACAAAACAAGGTACATGAACCCCAACCTCTATGCCGTCTTCCGCTTGATAGAGATAGAGAGGGCCTCTAAATTGACTTGACGCTCACAGGTTCCACCAAGTACTGGTGAATGTCCCTTGGTCATTCTTACATTCCTGCGAAGATGCAATAACAGGATACGTACCCAACGAAGTACACCGCATCCACCCCTGCAGCCCGTTGTGGCTTGTTAACGACCATGGTTATGCGAGCGGGTCCTTCAATACAGATTGTACACAAATTTGTAACATTGCTACCAAATCATTTGTAGGTCCCTCCTCCGCTGTAGTGTCACACCCTGTAACCATAGCAGGACCTAGTTGGTGGTGGACGCTCGCTGAGCGCGGCGGATTTGGTGTAGGGGAGGTTCATGTACTGCTCGCTCTCTTCAACCACAAGTGTCTTTTAGGAGTGTCTGGACCACAGCTGATTGCCACTTGTGAACCCTCCGGACGTACCTAACGGCGCCGGTGGTTACTTGATGCTCACCGGAGCTCATCCCTTCAACTCGGAGTTCACCAGTACGCCCAAGGTGCCTTCCTTCCTATTGGGTATTCCTGTACCATCTGCCCTTTTTCTTTCCAAAAACTATCGCTGATACCCAGACCCCAAGGTAACAGACCTACGGGCCCGACATGTTACGGTCGATTTATGATGTTCACAACTCTCTTTGCGATCGTATGAAGGGCGCCCAGGAGACGATATCCCGTGCCGCAAACCAAGATCGAACCGCGCCCCCACCTTCCACATGGGTTACCGTGTACGTATCATATTCGTACCAACTGCACGGCTCGGAGACTAATGGAGAAGATGATCGGCCCCTTTCCAATTATCGCTTTTTGGAATGTTATCCAGTTGTGTTAGTGAAGCAGATTGCTATGGCTGATGGAAAGTGGTTCCAGTGGTGCATACATCATGAGTAGCTTCTTTCCCTTGTAATCTTCCTTGACAGGGGTCTCTTGAATGGTACTTTATGGCTCGGTGTTTGGCCATTTGTGTGTGGCTCCCTTAGCTGGTGTTTCCCATTGTACACCTCTACTGCACCATAGGTCTTGACATGGACATTATGGTATACTCGGTGCTTTTTATTTGTCACTTGTCTACTGGAAGGCTAACCTCCATCCAGGCCCCTGGAGGACGAAATCCCCGCTTGGATCATTGTGTTCGCCAGGAACTCCAAAAGTTAATAAAAGCGTCAACAAGCTGCTGGGCGACAGAACCCATGATTGAGATGTTCATGGCAGATCCTCAAAAGGGTGCCATCACGGCAAAAAACTGGAGTTACGCAGCCCAATATGGAATAGCCCACCCATATAATATTCAATCCCAGAAGGTGGCCTTGGAGGTCATTTGTCGTAGCAAGACTGTCGAAGGCCACCCCGTTGGGACAGATCTAGCTCCAACCATCGACCATATTGCCAGAAAAATTAAAGAGCATATGAAATATCTCACCAGGAGAATGAGGGAAGCGACACAAGATGTACACGACTGGGAGGTGTGTCTGGACCGCCGACTTCGGAATCGGCGAAGGGCAAGACTGTATGGTCAGTGCACCTCAATCGCTGGCCAACCATGATTCACATTTCAACAGCTGAGGAGAAGAAAAAGCAAAGACGGCCAGACCGACAAGATTTTCTCACTCAGCCGTTGATCCCATAATGCTCATTTCTGCGTCTGTCCCCGCTCTCACAACGGGTGGAAGTCACTATTCCTGGGTAAACAAATTGGGAATAGTACTTCCACTAATCGATATACATATAATAATCCCAGATTTTTGCAGAGTAATCCATTTGTCAAGCGATAGATTCGGGTTTCTCACTAGGCTCCCATGGACGAAAGCGCACTACCATTCTAAAGACCGAGAGGTACTCTGACTGGCGGGCTTGACGGCGCGTGGGTGTCTGCTTCGTCGAGAAATCCTCAAGAATCTTGTAGTTCGCGACAACGTCGGTCGTGTGGACCTCAGGATATTCGGAATAATAAGTATATCGACCAGGTAGACGGCCACAAAATACTCAATAGACCCTTGAACACGTCGTTCATGGAACGTTGGAACGACGTAGGGGCATTGGCGAGCCCATAATGCATGACCAGGAACTTGTGGGATCCATACCAGTCCAGAATACGGTCTTCTACTTGTCGCCTTTGGCTGCGAACCTGGT
>Ga0307515_10022089_pt1 | contig 11236 bp, 6 predicted proteins | sample 17_EM_MG_FD_194513 | JGI IMG/M metagenome (GOLD analysis project Ga0307515, IMG submission 194513) | Populus trichocarpa ectomycorrhiza microbial communities from riparian zone in the Pacific Northwest, United States - 17_EM | ecosystem: Host-associated > Plants > Roots > Unclassified | place... | reverse complement strand
TTTAAATCTTTTTATAAGGTTATGAATTTTAAATCCTCCATTTGTAGACCATCCACACTCCATAATGCAATCCAATGTAGGATTATCTGTCAAACTAGCTGAATATTGATCATTAGATGATACAACATGTTTCTGTCATGCATGCAATAAACTATTTGCGTAATTCCACAAAAAATTAAGACAAGAATTTGATCAAGACAAAGTGCATTATGCATGGCAATCACCCTTTCGTGTGAAACAAACTGGGGGCAACAATAATAATAAATAAAGAGATGCTTTGTGGAACACATGATGTGTTGTGGCTTTGCAACAATGGAATTGTCATGTTGCAGTATCTTTCGTGTACTCAAATTAGACGACGACAATATACTGCTTCTGTGGGACCGTAATCCAATATGGCCCAGCCATGGCACGCCTAAATGGCCGAAACCTTGATGTTCTAAGCTCAACGATGAAGTAACATGGCCCATTGTGAGCACACCTTGAAGAGACCAGATACAGTGTAGAGAACTATAGATGGAAACAATTAAGCATGGGACCCCATAGCAAAAGAGAACAGGTCATGTGCAATCTTGGCTTTCAGACAGTGAATGCTCCAGATTGTACTCGACTAGGTTCGGAAAATGGACAAAATAACAATAAATTGGTCAATCTATCTCCTTGAACCTGTTGTAGAGAATTGATTGGACATATGTATATATGCTACAGATGACAATGGCCTTCCGTTTATCATTTTTCTTTATATCCATACTTTATTTATTATTTATTACTCATCAAATAAAAAATATATATATTTACAAACTATTTATCATGTTTTGGATATCCAATTTAATATTGAAATAATATATATTATGTCAATATTAAAATATGCACACATTATATTTAAAAAATTTAAATATTTTATAAATATGTATTTTGAATTAAATTTAAGCGGTTTTTGTATACCTTATTTATTATCCATTAGTTTTAAAAAATATATATCTATTCACCACGGTTGAATACATATCTATAAAATTCAGATTAAATTATCCTTTTTTAATCGTTTATGATAAGCCTAACATGCATTTTAAGATAAGAATTTACACAGCAGTCGATGTTTATATCAAACAAGTTATAATTAATATAGTTACATGAACCAAAAAAATAACTAGCCTCTTCATTTATTTATTTTTTAATTTTTCTTCAAAAAAGAAAAAGAAAAAGAGAGGATATGCATGTGCAATGTTTGAAATACTGATGGATCAATCTTCCCTGCCTTGATTTGTTCTTTTGTTGGGTTGATAAAACACAATTAATGCCCAAGATTGGCTCGGCTCATATTGTTTAATATGATTTGCAGATAAAAAGGAACATAGCGTATACTACACCTAAATCTAAATCTTTTCTTAGATTTACATGTTGGTATCGAAGCAGTAAGAATTGCCAACATTACCAATTAAGGCTACTGAATTAAAAATAAAAACTCTTAGCAGGTGGTTTCAAGTTTCCATACCCTCTGTACTTTGTTCCCAGAGAGATAGGCATTTCTGACAGTGCTTTCATCAAACAAAAGAGCTTTTGGAGCTTCACTCTGGCCAAAGGAGCACGAAATTGTAATTTCTTTAAAATAATGCATCTAATTAGGAACCTGTTGAAAAGAAAAAGAGACAAGGCCTGGTACTTGGCTGCAGTTGAAACGCAATTTTATTATTATTTTTTATTTTAAATTAATTTTTTAATATCTTTATATCGTTTTGATTTGTAAATATTAAAAATTAATATATTTTAAAATAAAAAATATTTTAAAACATAATTTCTACCATATACTTAGATCCAACAAAATAAAAAAATTTCTCACCCCTTTATTCATTAATAAAAGAAAATTAATAATTATTGCATGTAACACACTTTAAATAATTAATACTACATAAATTCAATATCTAAGACCCACATGAGATGGTCCAAAAAAATGTTCAACTTCCCCATGTGAGTCTCTTTCTCCTAACTCGATAGACTAATTATATAATAACTTTAGGTCACTGTCAGTAATGCCTCCAGGCAACAATGGAAGAACAAATCAAATATTATAGATGAACAAAAGAATGATATGGGTTTGGCTTGATCTTGGATTTGAACTATTCAGCAAAGCTCCATAGACGAAGATCCCCTTCGTATAAATCATCGATCATTGGTGGATTGAATGAGACCCAATTGAGATCAAGATACTTCGGTGATTGTAAGCCATCAAAATTGTACCAAGAATCTAGCATTGAAACTGGTTCATTGTTGGTCTCAAAAGATTCCATCAGTGATATATAATCATCAAGCTGAATATCGGACGGCGAGGAAACCACTGATGGGGGTGATGAGATTGACGAGGAGGAGGAGGAGGAACAAGGGAGAGGAGGTGATGATGACTGTGGGGTGGTGGGATTGTCTACAAAACTATTAGCGGCAGCTGCAGCCACTCTTTGAATGGACTTTGGGGACATAACAGTGTCAGGAATGTAATGCGAGGAAGTAATAGGAAAGTTGAGAGCGGCTGCGGAGCCCTTGAGACAAAAAAGTGCAGCATCATAGGCTCTAGCAGCAGCTTCAGGAGTTGAATAAGAGCCTAACCATATTCTTGTTTTCTGATTCGGTGCCCTTATCTCTGACACCCATGAGCCCCAACTTCTCATTCTAACTCCCTTGTATTTCCTCTTCTTGCATGCTGACGGTGAAGGCGTTGATGATATGGCCACTGGTTTTGAAGCCTCTGACTGGATTCTGTGCTCGCTCTTCACCATTGTTAGATGGAGCAATATAGATTTTGCAACCTTCAAAAACCAAATGCTCTCTGAACCAATAAAAAGTTTGGAAAGGATCGGTGTGTGGCTTTGCTGAAGGATGATGAATGTTTTGGCGAGGAAAAGGGTTTGAAGGAGACTTCTGTTTTACTCTAAGGGTAACTTCTTGTTCTTTTGAAAGCGAGGCAAGGAATAATGAAATGAAGTAAAAGTGTGGAAACAGAAGTTGGTATTTATAGATGGTGGGGGTTTGAGTTTCCAGGTTTAGCAGATCCCTCTAGTCAAGGAACAGTACGTCACACACATGAATGTGAAATGGGTGACAGATAATTTCAAGCTTTTAAAAATGGAAATAAGTGTCCCTCTTGATTTTCTCGAAAATGACCTGTCTGTCCAGCCATTGTCAAAACCACACCAGATCATTAATATTCATACGCGTAAAAAGAACACAATGAAGAGGAGAGAAATTGTTGATCAAGTACCTGTAAAATTTAATTATTGGCAAGAGTCTCCCTTTTATATATATATATATATATAAAGGAGAGAAATTCGGTTCCCAAATGTCTACTTGATGGCATGATAATTAAAAATTAACTTCAAATCAAGTTATTTATCTTCAGAAAATCAATATTACAGCTAGATAGTTTTGGAAATGGTCAAATTATTTACACTATACATATCGAAAAGAACATGGAGTCCTTTATCAATTATTTCTAGCAGTGTGGCGTGCTGTGACGTCCCAAGAGTTAACAATTTCTTTCAAAGATCAATAATACAGTTTTATGACTTTTTGGCTGGAAGTTTACCGCAAGTAATTTAATTTTTCCGTAGACAAACTACGCAGTAACTTCAAGAAGAAAAGGCATCGATGAATCCAGCCATCCAGGCATCTAGCAGACTACAAACCCACATGCACCAATCAGAAACCAGCATGGAAAGGCTAGTAAAATTAAAGCCCTTGATCTAGATCAGTAATCTAATGACTTCCATAGCAAGTCACCCCTACGGTACGATCCTAACCCAGTTGACACCCAGAGAATCAGATCAAATGAATTAAAATAAAAAGGTCAAGGGCAAATATGTACTTCCCACACAGCATTCTGTATCAAAATTTAGGCGTCCGAATTAAAAAGAAAAATATGTGTACTAAGTTGATAATATATTATAGATTAGTAATATCAAAACATAGGATTCTGTCCGAGAGGCAACTTCCAGGATCTTCAAGTACTGATGCTTTAAGTTATTATTACTGGCTTTTGTGGTTGGCTGTGATGAACAGAAAATGATACTTAACACGCGTAGTCTAACAGTAACACTTGGGAAGTGATTGCCTAAGCGAAGAACTCAGACATCAGACCCAGCTGTTGCTCCTCTGTCATGCAAGCTCTAGAACCGCGTCGTGCAAATTGCCCTCTAAATCTCAAAAAAGTGTTTACTAAAGTAATGTGTAGCAATAAATTATAGACATACCCCATCTCAACCGTTTTGCGGCTTTTTGCTTAGCTGCTGACGCTTGCAAGGCTTGACTTTAAGTAAATCACATTAATTACTATGTTTTTTTTTTTTCCTGGAGAAATTCTATGTGATTCTGTATTATTGAAGGAAAGCTACATTTATTTCTACATTGCCTCCTACATTTTTGCTGATTTCTACATTGTCTCCTGTATTATCTTGCAAGGCTTGACTTTAAGTAAATCACATTAATTACTACGGTTTTTTTTTTCCCTGGAGAAACTCTATGTGATTCTGTATTATCGAAGGAAAGCTACATTGATTTCTACATTGCCTTCTACATTATTGCTGATTTCTACATTGTATCCTATATTATTGTTGTTGCTCCTCCAATGTTGTCGATTCTTCCTTTTTCTGTATTCTTTTTGCTGCTGTCGTGTAAATAATTGATAGAATCATTACGAGTATATATATGATTAAGATATACTTTGATATGCCAAGATTACATGAGATTGATTAGCACCTTTACTATTGTTAATAGTTATGCTCTTTATATGTAAGGCATTCGGTTGCAGCAAATATTATTCATCAGAAATAACAAAAAACTTTATTCCTTGTTTCTTCATGGTATCAGAGATGGTTCTTATTGCCCTATTGTTCGTTTAAAATTCCCTATGAAAAACTCTTTTAAATTTGAAGGTGCCAATAACACCAATAAATAATCTAATATTTTGGAAGGAGAACCAAATCCTAATCAACGTCTAGGCTCATTATTGTTAAATGAATTTAACTATCTTTCTTGGTCAAGAGCTGTGACAATTGCTCTTGGTGGAAGATCAAAACTTGGCAATGTCAATGACCATATTATACCCCTAATCCTTCTTCACAACCCTATGAAGCTTGGCAGTGCAAGGATCAACTTGTCATGTCCTGGCTACTCAACTCTATGGCAAATCATATTGCTGAAATATTCAGCTACTTAGAATCCTCATTAGAACTATAAGAGGTTGTGAAAGAAATGTATGGAAATTAGAATAATGTGGCTTGTGTTTTTCAAATAAAAAGAGATCTTACTAATCTGCTGTAAGATGCAATACTGATGTTCGGTTGCTTAGGACTCTGATAAGTATGTGGAGTGAACTCGTATTGTCATCCTCACACTATTGATGCAACAGTATTGAAGAAACAAGAAAAGGAAGACAAGATTTTTCAATTATTAGCTAGTCTTGATCCAAACTATGAAGATCTTTGTAGTCCGATTCTTATGAATCCTGATCTTCCATCTCTTACTAGTGTGTGCGTATTATAGTTCAATGAGAAAAAGCTCACGGGAAAGTCATGAATCCGGAGCTTAAAATCTCTTTATCAGAAACTTGTGCTTATATTGTTAATAAACCGATGAAAAATGATAGACCTTACAGAGGGAAACACCCAGATTTGAAGTGCCATAATTGTGATCATAATCTTGGTCATTCTATCAAGCGGTGTTGGATCTTTCATTCAGAGATGAAGCCAAATTTTGAAAAGGAGAAGAGATCTAAAAAAGGCTATGGTTATAAGGTTCATGTTGCTGTTCACTCTATTAATTCCCTTCCTAGTAATGTTGAGAATTTTTCTACCAATCTATCAGCTCTTCTTAATGACTTTGTTGCCTATCTTTAGGAGAAGGATGATATTGTCTTAACAACTTTTGGTTTTGATTTCATAGCTCTTTTTGGTAGGTTTGTTGGTTTCCTAGTAGACTCTACTCACCTATCATAAAAGAATACAAACGTCTTGCAGAAACAGCCACATGACTTGTCACATTTGAGGGTATTTGACTACATTTATTTTGTGTATACATAAGCTTCACACTGGGACAAGCTTGATCCAAGGGCTGTTAATTCTGTTTTCTTAGGATATTCCTCAACAAAGAAAGGATATAAATGTTATCATCCTCCCTCTAGAAGGTTATTTATATCAAGAGATGTGCGGTTTGAGGAAGGAACTCCATACTTTGATGACATGAAGAAGCAGACAGCCTTAAAAAAGTTATTTCCTTTACCTTTTCCAGCCTCTACAAACTTTGCTGCATCTTTAGAGATACTCCATACTGCCAGTAACCCCTATTCATTTCTGGTCATATGTTTACTGGTGAAGGGAATGTCAGTCCTGTTATTTCATATTCTTCAAATAGTCATGAAGATTCTGAAACTGGCGACAACAACAATCACGATAAAAATTTATTTATATTAGTTGCAGATATGCCTTCTAACTTAAGGGCTATCAATCTTATTATCAATGATTTTGAGGGAGATTCTCATAAGTCTCCTATGCCACAACTTCATATAAATCTAATTCGTAATCGTGTTCCCCTAAGAAAGTTGCAAGATTTTATCATTTATATAACAAGACATCCTATCTCTAATTTCCTTACATATCAATGTCTCTTATCTACTCATACTGCTTTTTCTCATTGATATCTCTAACATCCATGAGCCATAAAATTTTCAGGAAGCCAATCCTCAGGTTGAATGGAGACAAGCTATGCATAATGAGCTGCAAGCTCTTGATTAGAATAAAACCTAGAGCATTATCAAACTTCTCCAAAGAAAACATGTTGTTGGCAACCGGTGGGTTTATAAGACCAAGTTTAACTTTGATAGATTTGTTGATAGACACAAGACATGTCTTATGGCTTAGGGATATACTTAAACATTCAGCATAGATTACAAGAAAACTTTCTCCTATGTTGCAAAGATGAATATTGTTTGTGTTTTGCTATCAATTATCATGAATAATGGGTGGTTAATGTGTTAGATGGATGTCAAGAATGCCTTCTTGTATGGGGACCTTGAAGAAGAAGTTTACACGAAGTTTCCCCTGGTCGCCCTCAAAGTTTAAATCCTACCTTAATGTGTCAGCTTCATAAATCTATTCATGGGTTGAAGCAATCTCCACATGTTTGGCTTGCTCAATTGAGTGCTGTTCTTGAAGAAATTAGTTTCAAAAGAAATAATGTCAACTCCTCTTTGTTTGTTCATCTCAAAGCAAAGAAGAAATTATCGGTTCGTATTTATGTTGACAACCTTATTATTACAGGAAATAATGGTGAAACAATATCTTGTCTCAAAACTACTCTGCAACATCGTTTTCCTATCAAGGATCTTGACAATTTAAAGTATTTTCTTGGGATTAAAATAGTTGTTTCTTATAAAAGGTTATTCCTTAACCAACACAAGTATGTTATTGACTTGCTTAAAGATGCTGAGATGATGGATGTCAAACCTGGGGGCCCTGCTCCATTGAATTGTAAGTTGAAGTTTGAAACAACTAGCGAACCTCTTTGATCTTTCAATCATTATCAACATCTTGTTGGTAAGGTCATTTATCTTACTATTGCACGACCTGATATCACCTGCGCAGTTAGTCTTATTAGTCAGTTTATGCATGCTCCCACAATCTTTCATTTGAGTCTTATCATGTGAATTTTGCGTTATCTAAAAGGTTCTATTAGATGTGGAATTGTTATGACTAATAATGGTCATACTAAAATCACTTGATATAGTGATTCAAATTGGGTTGGCAATGTTATGGATCACAAGTTAACCACTGGTTATTGTATGTTTGTTGGTAGTAATTAGGGATGATCATTTTCAGTTCGGTTCGGTTTTAAACTAAAAAACAAACCAAATCGAAATTTATATTTTTTAAAATTATAAACCAAACCGAACCGACTAATTGACCATTTCGGTTTGGTTCGATTCAATTTTTTTTTCTTTCAAAACTGACTGGACTTGTTTCAACTACAAAAGAAAGCTGATGAAGGATTTTGGTAAGTCAAAGGCAAAATTCAAGACCACAAAACAAGATTATGTTGCTGGTTTTGTTAGAAAAACAAGACATTTTTCTAGCAGGGAAGTGATAGTTGTAAGTAACTTCAAACAAGAGTTTACTACCAAACTATAACAAAGGAATAATTTCCAAGTGAAACTTCAGCTAAAAAACCAGTAGAAGAGGACAAAAGGCAACATAAAAATGCTTTCCCTGCTCGAAAACCAAGTTATTCCTCCTTTGTGAGTCCAATGAACCAACAACCTTCAGACACAAAGCTGATGAGAAATTCAACATTAAGCCAAGTTGTGGAAACCAAAGCAGATTTTTGGGAGAAAGTATTCTTCTATCTATTCACAAACAATTCAAGAAACCCATTTAAAAAAAAAAACATTTAAAACCCAAATCGATTTTCTTAGTGAATACGAGCAAGTAAGCGATTAAAAAGTACTTGGGTTTTCCCATCTCTAACCACACAAAACTAAGAAATCAGGGAGAAGAGGGAAGAGAGGGAGGAAGGGGGGAGGGGGGGCAGGGGGCAGGTGGGGGAAAGGTGAGCAAACTAAAAAGGGAGGGGAGGGTTGGCTGTGGGAGAAAATGAAATTAGGGGAATAAGGTTTTAGTAAAAAAATAAGCCTTTTATACCTAGGTTTGAATTGGGGTTGAAACTTGAAATTGAACCGGTCCAGTTAGGTTTGGTTCAATCTGTTTCAGACTTTTGAAACTGGACCAGATTGTTTTTAGTTTTCTAATCGGTTGATTCAGTTTTTTTCTCGTAATTTTTATTTTATTTTCTCAGTTTAATCACTTTTTTGGTTTTTTTTTTATCATCCCTAGTGGTAATCTAAAGATTTTGTTTTTTAATTTGTTAAATAGATACAAAAATATTTTGATAAGTTTTTTTTATAAAGGAATTTTTTACAACATATTTTTTATAATTATCCCTAATTTGTTTTCCTACGTGGTAAATCGCCAATATCACCACCAGTTAAGTGTCATATATACGAGCAATAATTATTTAAAAAATGGTGGTAGAATGAGCATGACTGATGATGTTAAATTAATGCTGAGTCATTTCATGCTAGTTAGAATATTTTGTTTTTTGCAATAATTAAGAGTATTTTAGAACCAAATTACATATTAAAATTGAAACTAAATCTTCCACTACAACATTTAACAGTTTTACCGATGGAATTTTCCATCAACGTGAGATTACCATTCTGTCGGTGAAAAATTTACCAACTAATTCATCGATGGAATACATCCGTCAGAATAACGTTCATTTATAATTTCATCATCTGTCGCTAATTCTGTCAGTAAAAAAAATAAAAAACTGATGATTTTACATACAAAATGCGTGCAAAAAAACAATTCTCGCTTTATTCTGTCGATATTTTCCCCGGTAAAATTGTCATATAACCAAAAAAATATCGTATGCAATTCCATCGGTGATTAATTAAAAATATATTTTTAAAAAATATATTTAACAAAACTAGGAAATAATTAAATTAATATAATTCAACACTCATAATACTCAGAATTGAGTTGCTTGGAAAAAACAAGAAGAAAATCAACTCAAAAAATTTGCAACAAATAAAAGACACAACAAAATAAAACAACAACAACATTTATCTCATATGAAAAAAAATCCTACAACAATATTCTTATAATTATTAAGAATAGAAAAAAAAATTAAAAAAATATATAATGAAAAAAACACAAAAAAAAGAAAAAAATAAAAATCTTACCTTAATATAGTTGTGAGTGAAGTTGAGAAGAGAAAAAAAAAACAAATTCATAAAGTATGTTAATTAAAAAAAATCCAAGAAGAGAAAAGAAAAAAAGGAGAAGAAGACATACCTGAAAGTGGAGGAGAAGATGAGTTGAGGAGAGAAGAGAAGAGAAAGAAAGAAAGAGATGTTGATGTTTTTTACATAAGAGGAAGGAGAAGAAGAAGAAGAAGAAGAAGAAGAAGAAGAGGCTTGTCTGTTGTGAAATGAGGGATTCTATTTATTGGGGTATTTTATCGATGGTTTTATCGACGAATAATTAAATATTAATATTTCTAACTATTCCATCGGTGATTCTGTTTGTAATATTTAATATAAAATTTCAATTTAATAAAAAAATTTCAGAAACCACCAAATATCACTGACGACTTTTTCTTTCCGTCGGTGATTCCGTCTGTAATATTAAATTTAAATTTTCAATTTACTCAAAAAATTTCATAAACCCGTCAAATAACACCAACGACTTTTCATCCCGTCAGTGATTTTGTCTATAAAGAACAGTAATTAATAGTGCAATCAGAAAGTGAACAATTCTAGTGCTTTTTGAAAAATACCGACGGACTGTTTCTCCGTCGGTGATTCTCTTTGTAATTGACATGATGAACAGTGTCAAGAAGAAGTGAACACTTTATCCACGGATAAATGATATGTCATCGTATTTTTTGGCTTTGTTGTAATTTTTTTTTTCCCACCGTAGTATATACCGAGAGACTATTTCTGTCGATAAAATTCACTATAATTTATTGACGGAAATATTCCGTCAATATTTCTGTTTATATTTATTAATTTTTTTTGTAGTGTTATTTTAAAATGATTCTCCGAACATATCCTCTTTGTATTGGTTTTAGAAAAATAATTTTTATGATAATAGTCTCAAAGTTCAGATTTAGAAAATGAAGAAAGTAAACATTAATTTTAGCCAACTCACATATCCCCCAGGCTAACAGTAATAATCAACAATTCGTGATCATCTCTAGGTATACTGCTTATATTAATACAAAGCTTGTATTAAAGAATTAGAACATCGTGGTTAATAATACCATATCATTTATAATATATTTTTCTACATTAAAGTCTTAGAGACTAATTAATACTTTAATTTTTGAAAAAAAAAAAGAATTAGAAAAGAGAATGTTGGAGCTTCATATTCAAATACAATATTTTTCCATTCAAAAAATTGAAAAACTAGTTTTTTATATATATATATAAAATTTATACTGAGTTTTAAAATACATTTTAGAGATTTTCTATAACTTTTCTTTAAGAGTAAAAAGCTAAAATAATAACTAATACAATATATATTTTTTAATATGGACGCACTTTTAATTATTACGGGATCTTGTAGTCTAAACTCCAAAGCATCTCTCCTCTCTTTATTGTGGAAGGTCGTAGGTAATTAACTGACAAAATAAA
>Ga0307515_10022088_pt1 | contig 11236 bp, 8 predicted proteins | sample 17_EM_MG_FD_194513 | JGI IMG/M metagenome (GOLD analysis project Ga0307515, IMG submission 194513) | Populus trichocarpa ectomycorrhiza microbial communities from riparian zone in the Pacific Northwest, United States - 17_EM | ecosystem: Host-associated > Plants > Roots > Unclassified | place... | reverse complement strand
ACACAGCCACATACATGAAATGGTGCAAGCAGGCATTATATTCCTCCCAAACTTTGAGCACCACTACTTTGTTGGGATTACGTGTCTATTCAAGAGTGTGGTATAGATTTCGTGTTTATTTAAAATTGTATTTTAAAGTGTTTTTTATTTATAAACACATTAAAATAATGAGTTTTTTTTATTAAAAAAAATTAGTTCTTTACGTAGCACCTCAAAACAATCTAAAAATAATTTTAAAAAATAATTTTAAACAAAATAAATAAAATTTAAATAAATAACATTTAAATTTTAAACAAATAACGTTTTAGCCACAATGCTAAACATACCGGACACCAGTTACTCTCCCATGTTCGTTCTGAGGATCATCATAAGGGCGAAGCCTACCTCTATCTGCTTTCACTGCATCTCTCTTGTTTTCTTCTACATTACAACAACGGCAAGCAATACCCAAAACAGAAACTTGTGCTAAGTGCATCACCAACATCACATGCCGAAAAACTAATTTAAGAGGCACTACTTATTAATCTTCTGAAATCAACCAGGGATGCTACTGTTGCCAAAACTTCTTTATACAAAAGGAAAATGAAAGATATTAGAATGTTGGATTAGACAGAGTAAACTGTCAACCTTTTGTGACTGAAAATAAGTTGGCATACGAAAAATACAAATCAGAGAATGGCCCCTCCTAGTTACTCAAAGGCAGACACCATCATTGTGATCAAAAGAGGACATTTTTCTTTATGTGAATGGCAACCTTGTCCAATGATTACCATGTGAAGGTCATGTTACTCTTGTCTTTTGAATTTATTTATTTCTGACCTCGAATGTTAGTGTGCTACTCCTGCCTTCAGAACACTTAATACAGACAAATCAGTAAGGAGTAAGGACTAAGGTGATGCAACACCATCCCAATTGCCTACGACAACTTCAGCCATCTGCAACTTTCCACTGAAAATCATCCGAGAACAAATTCCTATTGAACCATTTGACAAGTTAGCCTTGTTGAGTTGGGGCTTAACTTGATGAGTTGGTTTAGGTTGGATTGGTAATTGCATGATGTAGTGTCCTAAACAAGAATGGAATGTGTTGATATATTTTGTTTAGGAAAAGAGACTTTCCTCCTTGGAGTTGGACTTGAAGCATTTTTCCTTGAAATAAAAAAAAAAACTTATTTTTCTAATGAAGGACTTTGTTGCTAGTATAAATAGAATGTGCAGTTACTAGCTTGTGTGCCTCCCATATTGATGGTTTGTGGTGGCAACCAAAAAGAATTAGCGATGTGGTATTTTTTTTGTTGTGAACGATTTCTAGGATGTAACTGGGTTTTGGCTAGTGAGGTGGTTGTGTGTTTAATTTGTTCTTGAAAACCCCATATTTGATAGTGGAGTTTTGTAGAGCAGGCTTTGCCGAACCACATTATATTTTGTGTCCCTTTTATTTTATTTAATTATTTGGTTTGCTTGGGTTTTGCACAACAATTGGTAACAGAGGAGGTTGATGGAAGTCTTGTGCAAAACAATTGAAGATGGCGAGGGCACAAACTGGCGAAGAAATTTGAGACAGAATTGTTTGATGGGAAAAACAATTTTGTTCTTTGGCAAAGCACCTTGAAGGATGTTCTAACAACTCAAAGAGACTAGCTTGAACAATTAAAGGACATTGATTATAATTATTATGTAGTCTGTTTTATCAAATTCTAGACCTATAATGGATTACAGTAATTGAGAATGCTTCTATTGTCATGGAAAAGGCCATATTAGTAAACCACTGTGGCCATCTTAGTACCATTGTGAGAAGATGAAAGCCGAGAAGGCTTGAGAAGCTAAATAATAGGTATCTAGCATTAAACTGTTGTGAAGGCATCAGCACACTAGAGCACTATGAACTATGAAGGCTTGAGAATTTGCCTTGCCAACTCGTAAAATCAGCCTAGTATGACATACCTTCTACTTAACCATCCTTTTCTAAGACATGCATACATCAAGCAACTTTCTAACCATTTGCTATTGCAAATCATGAGATCAGAACAGAATTACAAAGTAATTTCTCTTTTCTGGTCATCAAGATACTAAGGCATGCATTGTTAATAACATTCACCCATAATACTTTGGTCTTTACCAAAATTAGTAAAGAAAACTAGAAAACTAAAACTAGAGAGTCCCTAGATGTGGGTTAGTCCACGTTTTTTACATCTAATTACCACTAGCGATTTGTCTTCAACCATCCAAGTTCGATGATGAAACGCCAAAGTTAGTGTGTCGCAATCATGTACATTCAGATATCATACCGTAGGCTAGTTTTGATGGTTGAGGTGGTCCATCTAACATGCTCAATTGTCTTCTCAGCTTAAGAATATGATCTTGCACCTATCATATTTCATATACCATCAGAAAAGGTATCCTAGCAAGTTCTAAACACTGAAGCAGTCTGTCTATGAAACAATAGAAACAAGCATACAAGATAAAGCACCAACAACTAAATAGCATATGCAATTAGGAAAAGCTTATAAAGTAAACCAATAATACATAAACAAAATTTGGAAAATGATATAGATCCAATATTGCCTTTTTTCTCAAGGACACATTTTGGAATGGAGAGGGGTCTAGCATTTTCCAATAGCCTTTAAAGTCCAACCAAGAAAGAGCATATAACAGAAAGTAGCAAAGAGACGGGTAGTCATGGCTAACCCCCCCTCAACCTAAATGTACATACAGAGCTAACATTCTTAAGTAAACATCTCAGATTATTCAATTATACAGCATGCACATTCATAACTACAGGTAAAACCACACACAATGACTGTAAGCAATTATGAATCATTTGATAAAGTTAATTAGCTAAGACTAACCTGCTGACGAGCAGATGCAAGTTTCAAAAGCTCATCTGCCTCTGAAAAATTTATGAACCAGTGATTCAATGGATGGTTTTTGGTATCATCTTTCCCTTTCACATTCATATTTGGGCTTGGAACTGCAGTAGTCCAAATGTTAAAATGTAACCACGTAGAAATCACTGCTGAGAAAATTTACAAAGCATGAAATTTTACCAGGAGCAGGCAAGTTAAATCCAGCAGGAAGTCGTGGCACATATACAGCAGGATGATTCAGCACGCGAGCCAAAAAGTTCTCTGAGGGGTCAGGAAAGACAATCTCATTATAAGTTTCCACAACAACAGGTTTCTTGGTTGACTGTGGACCACTTTCAGCATCAGGATACAACTTCAATAAGTGGAACCTAATTAATAAAAATTAATCCACCATTAGCGAGATAATCTCCCTCCCTGGTCAAGTAAAAACACCAAATTAAAAACTTAAACTACTCACAAGTCCACATGCTTATCACAGACATCGTCATGAAAAAGTATGGAGATACAAATTTCAAATTCACCCCAACCACATTCAGATAACTCAAATGGTGGAGATTCAACAACTCTTATAGGGTTATCAAAACTAGGATGCAATTGAAACACGACTTGCTTTATCACTACACCAAGATCCTCATTCGTCGCTCCGCGTACATACACTGTCCATTTATGAGACTGTAACCTAATTCATAAAAAAAATAAAGAAAGAAAAAAATAAAAACAAAAGAAATATCCAAAAACCATTTAAGCAAACATAAGAATGCAACTTACTCATTGGCCTTTTTACCAAGGTAAAATGCCATAGTTCCATATACCACCGGAACACTGATTTCAACATCTTTAAGCCTCTTGTTTTCATCCTAAATCACAACATCAAAATTAATACACCTAGTTTAACTAAAAATAAAATAATAATTAACACGCTTATTAATTCAAAATAAATAAATAAATAAATAAATAAAGAGATATTATAATCCTCACAACAATGCATGGTCCATCAACAACAAATTAAACTCTCCACACATCTATTACACAAATGCAGCAATTTTTGACAAATCACGATGCCCGTGATCAAAAGTTAATCTTACTGACTGTAACTGTGCGCGCACACTGCTTTGATTCGACACTTGCAAATATGATTAACTATAAAAGTAGTACATTTCTTTACATGGGATTTCATAAAAAGAAAAGGGATTTTTTTTATGGGTATGATCAGCTATAAAACCTGGAATGACCTTGAAAAAATGGGATTTCAAAAATGGAAAGTGAGAAGCTGTTATGTTATGGGTGAGTTATTATTACCTGGTTTATGTTGTTGTCGGTGTAATCAGTGGGTTTGATGCGTTGAGGTTTTGCAGCAGACTCAACATCTTCTAGTTGAATGCCTGTTTTCGAGGGTAATGGAGTTGTCGTGTGGGGCATTTTATTACCACTTTGTAAATGGAAATTTGCAGGAGTTAGGCTTTAAGGATTACGCACTACCATATTTTTGGGTTTTGGATGAAGTTTTTGTTTTTCTCGAAAAGAAAAGGAAGTGGATTGTTTTACTAACTATCTTTTAGTCCTTGATATTGAAGAACTCTACACTTGAGGCCCTATATTTAATTTTCATATGGATTCTAGCCAATAGAATTTAACGAGACCCTTTTTTTTCATTTTATCAATATTCTACAAAAATATTTAATTTTTTTTTTAAAAAATAAAGACTTAAAAATGGGCATTTCCTATGAATGTTTTGATCAATTAACAATTGGAGCCTTATTGGTTTTTTTTTAAAACTGTAGAGTTGAATTTTTAAACTATAGACACTAAAGTAAAATATTGTTTGTTACAAGGAAGGGTCTAAAATATAGTTTTTCCACTCTTTTTTTTCCCTTCCCTCAGACGTATGCTGACATGTCGTTCGCTAGCGTTGGGATCACTAAGAAAGCTAATGGGGCTAGCACTAAGAAAATAATGGCCATTACTTGTAAACCAAAAATAATCAATGGTCCCACCAATAATCATAGAAAAAAGAACACCGCATCCAATGGCGATTTATCATAATTTTTCAAACATGGTATTTTGTTTGGCTATTTTTACTTATTAGCAAGTCTTTTTAAAAAAATACCGGCAAAGTAACACTCTAAAAAAATAAAAAATAATAATACAGTATAATAAGTATATACAAGTCGTAATTGAAAAACGCAACACTCATATCTTGTCTTTACTGAGAATTGTGATATTTTAAAAAAATATCAAATGACTGCACATGAAAGGAGAGAAGAGAGAAATAAAAAAAAAAGACAATGAAAGAATATCAAAAACTTTGATTAAGATATTATCAGTATCTTTAAAAAAATATTTATAACATAAATCTAATTATATAAAAAATAATCACCAATGATGACCTGAATATATTTTACTTGTCGTCTAAAGATGACAAGTAACTCACTTGAAGGTAAGTGTTGCCTACTCGGGTCATCGTTGACCTTCTATAGTATTACTTGATTTATCTCATCAATATATTTTTTATGATACTGGTAGTGGTGTTATAATCCAAGATTTGGTGTCTTTCAAGTATTTTTTTTATTTACTTTTTCTCTCTCCACGTGTGCAATTCATATTCCGAATAGCAATAAGCTTTTATTTATTTCCTCTCCCTTCTTATGTGTAGCCTATTTGAATAGAAACAAATTATGAGTGTTGTGTTTTAATCGTGATATATACAAACTATATTATTTCATTAATTTTTTTAGATTGTGTTGTTCCACTAATATAAAAAAAAGTGCTAATTTAAAAGAAAATCATTTTATTTCCTATATATTACTATAGAATTTAAAGCTAACAATATGATAACTAAACATTTTTTTTTAGTTCAAAATGATTTCATTTTTATTATTATTATTTTTAAAAGCCAAACAATTTTTTTGACCGGGTAGTAAATCCACCCAAGTTTTTCACTATATTAACTCCCTTATTTATTGTGCTCAAGCCAGGCACGAGTCAACCTGGGAACAAAGGAGGCTGTCTCGAGTCGTGAGATACGCGTTTTGAACTTGACTTCCATATTTTTTAAATCCCAGAAGGATTCTTACGCCAAGAATCGACATTTTGATTAGAGCAAACTGTGGATTCCTATTTTAATAGCGAAGGTCCGATTCCATAATTTGAAGATTGTCGAACGTAGGACGGCCCCTTCCACCGATTGACTACTCCTCTCAGCTTCTTGGCCGTCAAATCAAATAAACAAACGGACTCCAGATATCATAACAGGGTTAGAAATGATTATGATAATATAATTATCATGGCTAGCAGTATAGGCTAATGATCAGCCAGCACTCTCCGAGTCATCAGAGATCAAAACACGCAGTAATCTAGATCACACCATTGACTTATGATAATCTCCTATTATTAACTCAAAAACATGCATCGCAACGGGCACCACCACCACCAAGAGCCATGAGAAATTAACTGGGTAGAAAGCAACATCATCGCATCTTCCTGCTATCTGAAAATGAAAGGAAACAGGATAGGATAGAAACCTGAAACCATTATCACTTGACAAACTTTGGTGAGGTATCAACTCTATTGAGAGTGTAACAACCTGAGGAACAAAAATTTTAGTTGTAACTAGAAATCAAACAATAAATGATTGTAGGAATGGCGTAAAATAAAATCGAAATCCCAGATGGTTACTGAAAAGATGAAAAGCTTGTCAACATTTTGATTAGCAGGACAAATCACAACTATGATCAATATTTTTATCACTTCGATTTTACAAAGCACAAGAATGGTACTAGAAAAAGAGTTCACTGAGCTCTTAAGAATGTTACATTTTGGAAAAGGAATCTGAGATGCTCCGTAATACAGAACCCTTCAATCTCCGAGACCATTGAGCTTGAATGAAGCAACCATTCACCCCCGGCCATCTGGTGTAGCAGGATAGCACCACCAAATCAAATATTTGAAGCATTCAGGGCCATTAACTTGCATTGTTCATTCATGGCCAGAAGTTGAGCCTCTTTCTTATCAAGAAGGGCACTCAACCTCACATTCTCTTCCATAAGTTTCTGAACTTCAGTCTCTTTCTGCATTTTCTCACCCTCCAATTGTGTTGTCTTCGCAACTAGCCTGCTTCACAACAAAATGAGATGCTAGACAAATATGGTAATCCAGCAGAAAAGCTATAAAGGAGACCAAGAGAAGGGATAAACTAATGTTGAGAGAGGCAGGGAGGGAGGGAGAGAACTAGCCTGCTAACTTCCTATGAATCAAGTGCAGACAACAAATACGAGAGTGTAAGCATACAATTCAAGTAGAGGACTTTTACAGACTGGAAACCCTTGGACTGTGAAGCAAAGTGATAACACAGATAGTACCACCAAACATACAAGTCATTGGCTATTTGAAATGTGATAAAAAATCCATATAGATTAAGCACTAGGTTGACTACTAATCATAATCCAGAATGTACTTGAATATCCCAGAAAAGTACATTGTAAAATCAGTAACCTAATAACATCATCAATGAAGCAAGAGCTGACATAGACATCATTATAATTCTAAACAACCAGAATCATCACCAATAGCCAACAATTTGTGTTATCCAAGAAAGAATTTACAAAACCATAATCAGAAAAGGTTTTGAAATTTGATCACAAGTGATTAATGAATGTGCGTGATCAGCAAACCGTTCAGGTAAATATCAGTATAGGTTGGCCATGTCACCATACCTAATACTATTAGTAAAATATAGGTTCAAATCTCACACTTAGTTATCATAAAATCTAGAACTACACTTGTTGATAAAGAAAATGTGTAGTGAAGCTTATCATCTTATTTCAGGAATATCTAAGTACACTGACCGTTCAAAAAGCCTCTCAATAGTTTGAAATTGCCTCTCTGATGAAAGAAGTGTCTCTCTGACACTAATGAGACTGCTAACATAGGATTTTAGAGACTCGAAGTCCCTTTTCACTCGGCAAAGCTCTTGCTCATTTTCTGCAGCACATTGCCTCTGCCTAGATGTTTCTTCAACCAAATCCTCAACCCTCTTCCGCATATCATTCAAAATACCATTTGTACCCAGAGCAAACCGCTCCATCTCCTCTAATTTCAAAGACATGTTGTCAATTTGGATTGCTTTCCTTCTAATTTCTTCCTGACCTAAAGTTACCTTATCTTTCTCCAGTGCAGTTTCAGATTCTGCCATTATAACTCTTTTAACAAGACCTTCCATCACATCGGATACCATCTGCACAGACTTGAGTAATTCACCAATATAAGCTTCGTCTTGTTCATCATAGCTTCCTTGTTGCTTTCTAAGTCTAATACATGATTCTTCATCCGGGCCAAATGAAGAAAGATCAACATCCCGGGACCAACTGGACAATGGAGTTCCATTCCTGTCAACAAGCCCCACTCCTTCTAATTCCTTTATTCCACATGATGTGTGAGCTAACTCAGGAACAGCAAAGACTCGTGCTTTTGCTTTTAAATAAGTCAACAATGTCGAGGTTGTTTTCACTCTTCGCCAAAGAACCTCCATCTCCTTTGCATGTTCCTCCGACCCTTGTACACAAGCCTTCACCTCCATAAGCTTCACTTGTAACACATCCACTTGAGACTGTCGCCTTTCCATCTCCTGCTTCCACGTTTCCTGAGTTTCTCCAACTTGCAACGTCAAACTTGACAAGTCGACATCCTCTCCTGCCATACCTTCCCTGAGTTGCAAAAAAAAAAACAAAAAACCAGAAAAACAGAAATTCAAATTTTAGATTGTATAAACCTCATGCCAATCGACAAACCAAACCCGTCAGCTTTAGTGCATAACAACACATGATAAACCACAAACTCTAGTACCAACTACCAACCACGTTGAAGATAATTATCAAGCACCAAGCGTTGTGAACAACAATGCAAATTCAAGCTCATAACAAGGATATTAAGCAGCAAGATCATGCCTTTTTCTTGTTAAAAAATCACCATACATTAAAATCACTCCTAATTCTCCAAAAAAAAAACAGTACCTTGAACCTTAATTAACAAAACCCCAATTGAACACGGGTTACCACTCACTGACCCTGATACAAAAACCCACAAAAAAATTCACAGATCAAACCTCAAATCACGACAAAATCACAAAAGGGTATTCTTGCATCAAATGAGACAAATAAGAGACAATTTTAAAAGACAAAGCAGAGATTTTTAAAGGGTACAATACAAAATGTGTAAGAAACAAAAGACAGAGAGTGAAAAATAAGAGTAAAGAATTAAGAGAAAGATGAGACCTCTTTTCCGGGGTGCTGCTTCGTGGAGAGATTGACTGCGTACAGCTAGATTGATAAAGGAGTGAGTTTTGGTTTTTGTTTAAGGTATAAAAGAAGAAGAGGAGGTCAAGAAAGAAAGGCAAAATGGAAAGTAAGTTGTTTCATGTCTGTGTAATAATGGTTTTTTCAAAGTAATTTTTATTTATAAATATATTAAAATATATTTTTTAATTTTTAAAATTTTTTAATTAATATCAAAACTATTTAAAAATATAAAAAAAATAATTTAAAAATTGCTTTCCAACGGCGTTCCATGCAGTCACTTTATCTGCCTTGCTTTGTCCTCACCGAATCAATAAAACGATGCTGTCTTTTGACGTGCTTTTATTTTCTTTCCTTCTTTCTTTCATTTCAACTTTTCTTTTCTCTGTCGTCTTCTACCTCATAAATCTATCTTTTGCTATTAGTGGATGATTAAAAGCTCGGTGATTTCTGTTTTTTTTTTTTTATGAATTTTATATAAAAATATATTAAATTAATATTATTTTTATATTTTTTATGATTTAGATGTAATTATATTAAAAATCTTACAAATAACCTTACAAACTTTTTAAATAAAAATTATTATACATCATAATAACAAATACACACTTAATTTTATATTCAATCTTACTTGTTTTCAACATAATCTGATTTTAATAATCCAATTATTTTATTTTATATAATCAACTTTGTTGAAATATTATGGTAACTATATAATTATTTTTATTATTACTATTTGGATAGTATTTGAACAATAACGATAATTCTTTCTCAGTGAAAGAAGGTTATCGACTCAAATATAAGATTTGTATATTAAAGTATTAAAAATCTAAATTATTTCTTTTTAGCTTAAAACGCGTTTTACATTATACTTATTAAAATCAATTAAAAATATATTATAATAAGACGAAAAAAAATCAATTTAGGATTTGTATATTCCACATTATTAATCAACATTCAATTTTAAAGTAATATTACAAAGTTGTACTAGTCAAGTTCATGATTTTGTTGCTAAAAGGCTTGATTGAAAAAATAAATAAAGATATAAACGACACATAATTCAACTATTATACTATTACTAAACTTTTAAACAACTTCGAAGATGATGGGTCAAGCATTGAGACAATTTCCCTGCTTTTTTTTTTATTTCTCTTTTTTAATGAAAAAATATTAAATGTATCTCTTACATTAAAGCGTATAATAAGAGCTTTTGATTGGTTTAAACAAAAACAAAAGATATATATATATATCTCTCATAGAAAATTATGATCTAATTTTTTTTATTCAAATTTTTTCTCTTGTTTCATTTTTTTTATACAAACGGATGACATAAGGGATCTAGACATGCTTACATAGTTATTGTAAATTATTATCGTTTTATTTTTATATTGTTCAATCGTGATTCATGCTATAGAGGTCGATTAATATTTTAGAACAATACTTTAAATATTATATAAACCTTTATACATTTTAAATTACTTTTATAAAGATCCTTATACGCAACTTTGAACAATAATTTTGGATAAATGTATAAGCTATTTCAAAAAAATTACATTGGAAAAACCACATAGCACTCTTCATAATTGAAGAAATTATAATTACTAGAGACCTAGCCGGCTGCATTCACATTGCAAGAATTAATTAAAAAAGAATGCTAGTATTATAATGTAAGAAAAATCATAAAAACAATGTGTGTGTGTGTGTGTGTGTATATATATGATATTCTATATATTTGCTACATATTTATTTTAAATTCTTGATTATACTCCACATTTAAAAAAAATACCACATAAATTATATTTTTATTTAGGCCTTATTTGAAAAAATAATAAAAATGTAAATGAAACGGAACTCAACTTATAGATTAAAATAATTTAAGAGACCTTAAACTGAACTGTTCTGATGTTATAATTATTTTTCTTGTTCAATGTTAAATAAAAAAAATATGTAATATACATCTTAAATTAAAGCTTATAGGATATTACATCTTAAAAAAAATATTCAAAGTATTTTGTTGAAAAAAGTTGTGTAATTTCTCTCTCATAGTTATTAGTGGGTGTAGAATTGACTAATTGTGTTA
>Ga0307515_10022087_pt1 | contig 11236 bp, 10 predicted proteins | sample 17_EM_MG_FD_194513 | JGI IMG/M metagenome (GOLD analysis project Ga0307515, IMG submission 194513) | Populus trichocarpa ectomycorrhiza microbial communities from riparian zone in the Pacific Northwest, United States - 17_EM | ecosystem: Host-associated > Plants > Roots > Unclassified | place... | reverse complement strand
TGGATGCGCGATCGATGTTCGATCGAACTCAGGTCAAAAGCTCGCTGTCCGCTTCAGTTGTGCACTTGATTCAAGGATTGTAGACTTGTAGTTGAGATCAAATGTGAAGGTGGTGCCTCTCGAAATCGCAAGGGAGTTGTGCTTGAGGAGAAGGAAGACAGGGAAGAGGATTCTATTGAAAATTCTATTTATTTTTCTGTTTTAAAAGTGTTTTTAAAAAAAATTATTTTTTTTAAAAATTAAAATTTTCTTAGTATTTTTAGATTATTTTAATATTTTGATGTTAAAAATAATTTTAAAAAATAAAATAAAAATTATTATTTTGATGTATTTCCGATAAAAAACTGTACTTTAAAAACCAACCATAATTATATTTCTAAACACCCTCGAAATGTGGTTGGTCAAATAGTACAACCAGAACCAAAACTCGCAATCTCAGCTAAACAATACAGTTTTGATTTATCACCTATCAAAACAGGGTTTGCTCATGGCATGCAGCTGTATTTAAAGCGTGGCAAGGATTCACAATCTTCGTGGGGGCACAAAAATGAGATTACTCATGAGTGAGAGCATTGATAATTCTGAGGATGGAAAATAAACAGAATTGGTTTGGTTTCTACAGCTCAAACAGTAGCTTCCCTCAAAGCCAAAGGGAAAGGGTAACAAGAAAAGAGGTTTAACCAGAGCATAAACAGGGTTTCTTGATTCGATTTCAAAGCATGTTATTTGCTTTCAAGATCAAATTTACTTGTAGACAGGTAGATAAAATGCAAAGCAAATACCAAACGAACACAAAAATATTTTATATCACCCGAGTCTAACCCAGTGCTTGTTTGACGCTGCAAATTGTTTTTATTATAGAATTATATATATAAAAAATAAATAAATTTATTTAATACAATTTCAATTAATTCTTTTTTCTTAAATGGAATAGAAGCATTAAAAGCTGCATATACTGTGAACGAAGCATCGTTTGTCACCACATGAAATCCCAAGATTTTCGTGTTCTTTTTTTATTTTTCGTGATTGATGGAGTAGAATACAGAAGTTGACCACTATCTTACAAAATCGTGACACAATCAATGTGAAGCGGAAGTTGAAGGCGGCTATCCATCCACTCCTAATCCCCTTTCCTCCAAGTTCTTCCCTTTCATATTCTGAAATATTGGGTGAAGACAGGTGGCTGCCCCTTCAACTCCGTCACTTCACGTAAAAGACTCGAACTTGGCTGGAAAATCAGAAAATAAGCTTTGTTTTTTTTGTTTTTTTTTTGTGTTTTAAAAATATTTTTTAAATTTTTTAATTGTTTTTCAATTTTTTAATTTTAAATTAATATTTTTTTATATTTTAATACAATAATATCAAAAATAATTTTTTAAATAAAAAATAATTTAAAAAATAACCCCAACTATAATATCAGCCTCACTCAAAACATGCAATCATGCTTTCCAGCCTCTTAACAAAATCAACAACTCCCTCCTGTCCTTGATTATAGCAGGCTTGGATTTGAGTGATAAGGGGCTTCAATTCAAGATTTTCTTTAATTATTTTTTAGAATTGATTCCCAAATGTTACATTGAATGTCTAAGATTTTGTGTTAAAAGTATTTTTTATTTAAAAATATATTAGAATATTTTTTATTTTAAATTTATATTAAAAAAATACTAAAAAATTATTAGTAACTTGATATTTTTTAAGAAAAATATATTCATATTGTGAACGTAATCTAAAAAAACTATGGTTAGAAATAAAAGGGTACACGAGCATCATCTAAAGATTCATATTTTGAACGTAATCTAAATAAATCATTACATGAATCTAATTACCTAATATATCATTTATTTAGGATTTTTAAGATTTTGGTTATTTATTTTGTTTTTAATCTTAGAGAATAATCATAGTTCATTGGTTTTTTTTCTTTCTAAACATGACAGTTACAAATCAATCTTATTGTACCTGTGAACAAACACTTAGAATTAACATTTTGATTGTTTTGGATTTATTTCTTTTTATGTAATAAAGTCCTAGGTAGTTAGTTATAAGATATATGTATATATTTTTTTGTCCAAACTACCCACTATAATACACCCATTTCTCCAACAAGGGAAGAAAAGTCATTGCTTCTCTCTCTCTCTCTGTGCACGTTTGAACCACCTTTTAGAGAGAGAAAATCAAAGCAAACCACCCTCTTTCTCTCCAACTCTCTTAAAAAAAAGAAAAAGAAAGAAGCATCCAAGCTCATGTTTTTTAAAGAGAGAAAGCCCCAACAAAAGTAATAGCCAAAACCCAGCATTTCTCATTCTCTACAAATTCGAACTCCTCAATGTTTTTTTCCCAAACAGAGATCGAAGTAGGAGAAAAAAGATTATGGAGTTTGTAGGTAAATCAGTTAATAAGAAGTTTAATGGGTTTGGTGTCTTCAAAGGATATGTCAAATCCTACGACGAGTCGTCTGGATTCTTCGAGATCAAATACGAGGACGGTGATTTCGAAGAGCTTGATTTCTCTAAAGTTGCTTCTCTGTTAGAAGAGGAGAAAGAAGCCGCCGGTGTTTCTGCTGCCGGGCCTGTTGACCCCAAGCCTCGTTTGGGACGGAAGCTCAAGAAGCGTCGGCGTGCTGAGCCTAAGAAGCCTGAGAGCGGAGAGTCAGGTAATTCTGGGGTTGTTGAGGCTAATGGGTATTTGGATATGAATAGAAATGTTGATTTGAATGATGGGTTTGTCGGGGATTTGAGGGGAAATGTTGATATTAATGTTGATTTGAATGAAACCCTGGAGAAAGGAAGTGGGGCTGTGGAGGATTTGAGAGAGGGGGTTTTTGATTTAAATGCCGGGTTCAATTTTGATTTAAATGAGGAGGAAGAGGAGGGTAATCCCAATCCCAATCCTAATTATAATCATAACAGTAATAGTAACAATAATAACAATTTAAGCGTTGATTTTGAAGGGAAGAAGAGAGGGTGTATTGACTTGAATTTGGATGTGAGTGGTGATGTGGATGAGAATTTTAAGGAGGTTGATTTGGAGTGTAAAGTTGTAGGGACCCAAAAGAGGGAATGTGGGTTTGATTTGAATTTGGGGATTGGTGATGAAATGAAGGATGAGATGGGTGTTGGTTTTGAAGGGCAGATGGAAGAGACTACGGATTTTGAGATTCAAAGGATGGAGGAGGATGAGAAAAGTCATTTCGAAAGTGCCATTCCTAATGGGAAATTGCAAGGAGTTCATGTCTCTAATGATTCGTGTTCGGGGTTGGTTGAGAGAATAGAGGAGGTGAATATTGTTTCCTGTGAAGATTTTAGGGCTTTTGATTCTGTTGGAGTGGTGGATGTTAAGGATGTCAAGGAGCATTTTCCAGAGGTGATTGATTCAGCAAGTGTGTATAAAGAGGAGAGCGGAAGTCGGAAGAGGGGGAGGAGGAGGAGAAAGCTTCCTGATAATTTGAATTCTACTCCAGAAGTGACTGTTCTCTCAGATGCTAATGCTGTTGGGGATGATTGTATGGTGGGGAGTGGTAGTCGGAGGCGCGGGAGGCGGAGAAAGCTTGCAGATAATTTGAATTCTACTCCAGAAGTGACTGTTCTCTCAGATGCTAATGCTGTTGGGGATGATTGTATGGTGGGGAGTGGTAGTCAGAGGCGTGGGAGGAGGAGAAAACTTGCAGATAATTTGAATTCGATTCCAGAAAAAATAATTCTCTTAGATGCTAATGTTGTTAGGGAAGATTGTACGGTCAGAGTTGATGGGAACCTTGGTGATATTGGAAGTTCATATAGAGAGGTCAGTGCTAGTGCTAGAAAGAGGAGAAAATTTTTGGATAATGGGAATTCTATGCAAGAAACAACAGTCTTGAGAAGAAGTGCTCGTAGAGGGTCAGCTAAAAACAACTTGCTAAAAGATTTATCAATGTCTCCTGTAGTTAGTGCATTGACAGAGGACAAACCTGTTAAATCACATCATGAATGGCCTGAAGAGCCTGTGGTTCTTCCTCCAAAGTTGCAATTACCTCCTTCTTCACAGAATTTAAATTTGAGTGGAATTCCAGTACTTGACCTATTCTCAGTTTATGCCTGTTTGAGGTCATTTAGCACTTTGTTGTTCTTAAGTCCATTTGGGTTGGAGGAATTTGTGGCAGCACTGAAGGGTAACTCTCCAAGTTCTTTATTTGATTTTATTCATGTTTCAATTTTGGAAATTCTAAGAAAGCATTTGGAGCACCTTTCAAATGAAGGTTCTGAATCTGCTTCTAATTGCCTGAGGTATTCTTTTTGGTTCTTCCTACCTTTTATTTTTGTTGAAGTTGATTTGGTTTACATTTGAAACTTGGGTTTATTAGTATTTATTGTCTAAATTGATTATCAATGTAGGAGCCTTGATTGGGGCTTGTTGGACTTGATTACATGGCCTGTTTTCATGGTTGAGTACCTCCTGATCCATGGTTCAGGGTTGAAACCTGGATTTGATCTTAGTAGATTGAATCTGTTCAGAAGTGACTACCACAAACAACCTGTATCTGTAAAGTTGGAGATGCTACAGTGTCTTTGTGATGACATGATTGAGGTGGAGGCCATTAGGTCGGAGCTTAATAGGAGATCTTCAGGAGCTGAACCGGACATGGATTTTGATCGAAATATGAGTCCTGGGGCTTGCAAGAAAAGGAAGATTGCGATGGATGTCTCAGGTAACTCATGCCTAACGGAGGATGCTGATGATGACTGGAATAGTGATGAATGCTGCCTTTGTAAGATGGATGGGAATTTAATATGCTGTGATGGTTGTCCTGCTGCATATCATGCAAAGTGTGTAGGTGTTGCCAATAACTCTTTGCCAGAGGGAGACTGGTATTGTCCTGAGTGTGCAATTGACAGGCAGAAACCGTGGATGAAATCTCGAAAGTTGCTTCGTGGAGCAGAGCTATTGGGAGTTGATCCTCACAACCGGCTATATTTTAGCAGCTGTGGTTTCTTGTTGGTGTAAGTTTTTCCTTTTGATCATGAATTGGTATCGGTGATCATTCGTGTTGCTATTTTTGCTATCTTTATTGTTTGAGTAGCTGGCATGTAGAATACAGGCTCCAAAGTATTTAACAAAACAATGAAAGCAATGTAATGAAGGTCCGTTTAGTTGGTAGTTTCCTGAAACTGTAATATTTGAAGAAGTGTTGAAGTTCGTATATTCTTATATTGGTTTAAAAATTTAAGATCATCAATATCCCAAGTCAACAAATTTATATGACTAATTAATTGGTAGTAGCCATAAGATTTCTTTTCACTAGTCGATGGCATTGTCTAGCATGCCATTAACAATAACTTTACACTATTGATTTGGTATAGTTTCCTTCTTTTACCTAGGGAGACAAGTTTGTGATTGTGATGATATCCCTTTAATATTAAACTTGCGTGGTCATAGTATTTGAACTACAGTTATTTTATGATCCATCTTGCTTCAGCAAATGCATATCTTTTCATGTATTGTTGACCTTGCAGGTCAGATGCATGTGACTTCGAACTCTCATTCAATTATTACCAAAGGGATGATCTTAGTGCTGTTATTGAAGTGCTAAAGTCTTCAGAGATGATTTATGGTAGCATTTTGGAGGCTATCCACAAGCACTGGGATATTCCTGTTACTTTGTACGGATCAAGCAATTTGAGTTCAGTAAAGCATACAACAAGCTTAGACATGAGCATACCTGCATGTACCTCGGCATCTTTAGAAACATGTGCAACTAAAATTGAGACTGCTGATGGACAAAACCTGGAAAAGTTTGCTAATAGATGTTGTGGTCATCTTGATTTTGAGTTTTCAAAGTCTGTTGTGAGCCCGACATGCATGAGTTCTGAAGGATCAGCTGAAACCACCCAAATCAATTTTGGGGACCAGAACTTTCAGAAGGGGCCTGACTGTTCTAACAGATCTGCTGGCTTCTCAAATGAAACTGAGGTTCCAGAAAAGTCCCCTCTCGTGGGAGACTTTTCTATGACTTCCAACATTTTGGATGTTAAACAAGAAAAGAATCGATGTTCTCCTCCCACCAGATGTCCTTCATCTGCTGTAAAGGCAACAGATGAGGTCACATTACAGGTGCAGCCCAGAACTGAGTACATGAACTATTACAGTTTTGGTTATACATCTGCTTCAATTGCGGAAGTGTTATTGTCTAAATCATCAGACAAGACCACTGAAAACTCCATAAAATCAGACGAGGAAATGGCTTTAGCTCAGATGAAGGTCATTTTAAAGAAATCCAACAGGTTCCGTTGGTCAAGTATTCCTAGTCTAAATGCTGAAGTCCAGAAAGAAAAATGTGGATGGTGCTTCTCTTGCAGAGCTACCACCGATGAGCCAGATTGCTTGTTTAATATGAGTCTGGGTCCTGTTCAGGAAGGGTCTGAGAGTGAGGTGATCAGTCTCAAAACCAAAAGAAACAGGAAAGGCTATCTTGTCGATTTAATATGTCATATTCTCTTGATTGAAGATCGGCTTCAGGGGCTGCTACTGGGTCCATGGCTGAATCCACATTATACCAAGCTTTGGCGTAAAAGCATTCTTAAGGCATCTGATATTGCAACAGTTAAACATTTACTGCTCAAAGTAAGGACTTCTCTTTTACCTTGATGGTCAGCAGACTCAGCACTGAGCAGAATTGATATTGCATTTCATTTCTTCAAGATTTTTTTATTCAAGGTTGAATCCATTTCAAGGTTCAAACTTCAAACTGACATGCAGAGCCTATCTCGTTTGAAAGCTCTTATACCCTGCTCACTTGATTTTAAAATATTATTCAAACTTCTATCTTGCCTTAATCTGGGTTTCAGCAATAAGTTGATTTAGGACAGCCAATGTTGTCTTCGAACCTGGATTTCTTATATTTGTTTGTTGAACTTATCTAGTCTCATTCTTAGCATAACAAGTTGGGATGGTAGTCCTGGACTCCTTGGCCCAGAACAGACCAAGTTGGTCCAAGCTGTAACAATCTTTACCACAGTTATTCCTTGATGCATTATCTTAAATTCAAATGGCTAATTATGCAGTTAGAGGCAAATGTGCGGCGTCTTGCACTTTCAGCAGACTGGGTGAAACATGTGGACTCTGGTGTCACGATGGGATCATCTTCTCATTTTGTGACTGCTTCCTCACGTGCATCATTAAAGAATGGGATTGGCAGGAAAAGGGTTAGGTCCACAGAATGTCAGTCAAATCCTTGCGCAAATCCTGCCAGCGGATTGGGTATGTTTTGGTGGAGAGGTGGTAGGCTTTCTCGCCGGCTGTTCAGTTGGAAGGTTTTACCTTGCTCCTTGACATCCAAGGCTGCCAGACAAGGTCTGCAATTCTTCTTCTCTTTCTTCTTTTTACTTTGGGGTGGTAGTTTTTGCTTTTCAGTCAACTAAGTATTATTCTGAATATGTTTAAAGTTTGAAATTCTGCAGCTGGTTGCATGAAGATAGCGGGCATATTATATCCTGAGAATTCAGATTTTGCAAAGAGAAGTAAACATGTTACCTGGCAAGCTGCCGTTGAGTCATCAGTGACTGTAGAACAGCTTGCTTTGCAGGTACGGTACTCGTTTTTCTTTTCCCTTTCAATTTTTCTTGATCATGGTAATCACCTTCATGGTTTGTTTTCTCAACCTCATCTATGTGGGTACTACATCTAATTGCAAATGTCGGCTGTATGATAACAATGTCTGTTTTCAGCTTCCTTTCTGCTGGTTCCATCTATTTAATTTAATTGTATGACCTTTCCAGGTTAGAGAGTTTGATTCGAACATTAGGTGGGATGAAATTCAGAACACTCATCCTTTGTCTATGTTGGACAAGGAGCTTAGAAAATCTTTCAGGTTGTTCAAGAAGGTAATTATTCGCAGGAAGTGTGTAGAAGAAGGGACAAAGTATCTTCTTGATTTTGGCAAGAGGAGAAGTATTCCTGAAATTGTTTTAAAAAATGGGTCTATGATTGAAGAATCCTCCAGTGAAAGGAAGAAGTATTGGTTAAATGAATCTTATGTTCCCTTTTATCTCTTGAAAAGTTTTGAAGAGAGAAAAATTGCTCGCAGATCTAGTAAGATGAATTCTGGGAAACTCTCTGAGGCTAGTGTGTTAGTGAAGAAGCCCTTGAAGCAAAGAGGGTTTTCTTATCTTTTTGCAAGAGCAGAAAGATCTGAGTACCATCAGTGCGGGCATTGTCACAAAGATGTTCCGATCAGGTAATTTAATTTTAAAATGTTGATTTTTTTTCATTTCTCGGACACTGTTAAAATTTGACAGCATGATTACTTATTATATGCACCTTTTTGTTTAAAGTCATTTGTGTTGGTCTTTTTTGTTCCTTTTAATATTTATTTCATTGCAAATATTAATTTCCTTTCTTATGATATCTAACCAGGGAAGCTGTCTGCTGTCAGAATTGCAAGGGTAAGCAGTTCTTCCTTATAAATGCCACAATAATCACAGGATTAAATCTGAAATTTGGCACTCACTCTCCTTTTTCATTTAAGTTTTGTATCTTACAAATATGATACAATTTTTCAGGATTTTTTCACAAAAGGCATGTGAGGAAATCTGCTGGTGCCATCACAGCCAAATGTATATATACATGCCACCGATGTCACTATGGGAAAAATGCAAAAACGGTGAAGACAAATGCAAAAACGGTGAAGACTGACACTAAAAGAAGAAAAAATAGCATCAAGAGCACAAAAGTTCAGGAGCAAAAATCAAAAAAGGCCACTGTAGTTAGAAATTCGGTGCGACTGAAGAACAGTAAAAAAGCATTGAGGGGTTCACAACCACTACAATCACGAAACAGGAAGGTTACTGTTGTACCACTACGTTGTTCAGCTAGGAAAGCTAAACAGAAAGCATTGCAAAACAAGAAGGTTGTAGGACGCAAGAGAGGAAGACCAGCCAAATCCAAAAAGGGGGCAAATAAGAAACCAAAGAGAGGTACTTTGTTGCATAAGAAGAGAACAGATACTTGTCATAGTTACTGGCGCAATGGTCTTCTGTTGTCTAGAAATTCAGATGATGAACGGGTGACACATTTTAGGGAGAAAAGCCTTATTGCCCCATCAGAGAGTGCCATTGATGATCAACCTAAATGCCACCTTTGCTGTGAAGCAGGATATACATCTATTTCAAATTATATTTCTTGTGAGATTTGTGGAGGTAACTATGTTATTATTCTTTATGTCCTTTTCCATTTAGTTAATTGAATTATTGGAAACTAATGAAAAATATATTATCTGTTGATACATTAGGTTTCCTCCCCCCACCCATTCACCACCCCCCCTTTTTTTTTTCATAGTAATGTTTTCACTCTAACATGCTTTATGCAGAGTGGTTTCATGGAGATGCATTTGGACTTGATGCGGAGAACATAAATAAGCTCATTGGTTTTAGGTGCCATATGTGCCTTAAGAAGACTCCTCCTATCTGCCCGCATGCAGCAACCACAAGCCATGAGGTTGAAATAGCTGAGGTACAAAATGATGTTGGGACTGAATTACCCAAGGAAGAGACTGATGGTACCCTTCATCAAGAGGAGGATCATCCAGGTTCACTTCTTGTGTCTGAGTCTGTTCATGTAGAGGGGCAATTAGGTACTGCTCTGGATTCAAATCAGAGTTTTGTGTCCGAGTCTAAGTTGGAAGCAGAAAATGGGCATGCACTTGCAAATGTGATTGAGAATACTGATGCAATTCAAACTTTGCACGAGAATTTGAAACCAGATTTACTAACATCACCTAATGAAAGTCATTTGGTCGAAGAGAACACAATTAAATCAGGAGATGATGGTATTGTAACTTCAGATGATGCCGCACAGCTCTCTTCCTGCAAGGTTGGTGTGGATTTGATAGAAACTGGATTGGCTTCATTAGGACCAGATGGTGCAAAGGATAGCTTAACAACACCCTCCCTGAAATTACCAATTGATGGATCCTTTATAGAAACCATCAAGATGCAACCACAATCATTCATGGCATCGACTGAATTGTAAGATGAGAGTGAAACAATTGTAGATTAGGTCCACCGTCTGTCATTTAACTGGTGAGACAGGAACAGTAGAGGCTAGAGTTATTTTCAAGTTCAGAGTTAACTGTAAATCTTCTAATGTTCTTGATATTCATGGCAGAAGCTTATAAAATACACTGGGAAGATTCTTTGAAAACTAAAAACAAGGAGTTTATTTGAGGAGGTAGTTTCTCTAACAGCTTTCAATCTCTATGAAGATTGCTCCATGTCATTGCTGTCTTAAAGGATGGAATTTACTCAGTTCGTGCTTGGGAAGCATGTGTAGGAGCATCTTTTACCAGGTCTGATGGCATTTTCCTTTTATATATATATTATATAATTTTTTCTTTCCCGATAGCTAGCAAGTAGGATTAGGTTAATTGGGAGAGCTTGAGGCTTGGAATTGGTAGCAATAGGTTTCGTGAGGGTTTATGAAGAGTAGCACATTGTTCCATAACTGAGTTGTGGTAGCAGTTCTGTATTTGGTTTTTTAACTTCATTTTTTTCAGATTGATTTTCTATTGAAAAGTAGCTGTTAACTCTGTAAACTCGTGTAAATATAACTAACATCAATATAATCAAATGGAATTCATATGTGCATGTTTATTTCAACCACCTTGAATTCGTATCAACTAGTAGAATTGATTTCGTATGAAACAGAGGAACACAAACTTGCATGTATTTACGTGGGATATGCACACACCTGTTTATATGGAACGCATTAGATATGGTAGAATGCTAATGTGCGTGCATAGCTGTGTGTGTGTTGCTTGTCAACAAAGCGCACAAGTAAATTTCATGCAGATACGTACTACGAGTGGAGCAAAATTTTAGGAGAATACCAACTTTTGTAAGCATGTCACGCAGTGGAATTGAACGGTTCTTTCTGGTCTTACATAGTCCTTAGGTTGCTGACCATTTTCAGCAAGGTGACATTAAGAGAGAAAGATGCAAGGAGTGGAGAGAATCACATTCTGTCCATATATAAAAAAGAAAAAAAGAAAAAGATGAGAATTCCTCCCTTCTATTTCTCTTTTCTCCTTGTGTCAATCTCTTTGCCTTTTTATCTATGGTTGATTAAGGTTCTCTCTTGTTGGCTCCCTCTATAGGCAACTAAGTGTTTCTCCTCTCTAAGAGATTTCTCCATTCTCTACTGTTACAAGACAAGACAAGTGGAACATGATGCTTGTATGTGTGTCATGCACAATCGTTCTGTCTATCCC
>Ga0307515_10022086_pt1 | contig 11236 bp, 6 predicted proteins | sample 17_EM_MG_FD_194513 | JGI IMG/M metagenome (GOLD analysis project Ga0307515, IMG submission 194513) | Populus trichocarpa ectomycorrhiza microbial communities from riparian zone in the Pacific Northwest, United States - 17_EM | ecosystem: Host-associated > Plants > Roots > Unclassified | place... | reverse complement strand
AGGAGAGATAAAAGAAAAAAAAAAGAAAAAACACTACTGTTGTCAAACCAGAGTTTTGATCACCTCACGTGTCGCCCAAAAATAGAGGGGTTGCCGAAAAGATTCGATCACCACCCTTGAAGATGGTGTTTGGCATCGGGTGACGCTGTCTGTGTCGCCTAAACAACGCAACCATCAACTATGCTGGTGCGTACAACACAGACGTCAACTATTTTTTTTAATAATATTTATATTTTTAAAATTACTAAATCATCCCTTTACCAATCTAATAATAACAAAAAACCTAAGTGAAAAATACAAAAATACCTCTAGATGCAAGTTAAGGAAAATTCTATTTTAAAAGACATTTAAGTCATTTTACTAGCTTAAAAATGGATAATACAAAAATGTATTTGTACTCTAGCTTTAAGAATTTTTGAATTTAAGTGTATAAATTATAATAGTGATTTTATTGTGCTATATGAAAGTAAAAAGATTTAATTGTCCCATTTGAAATGGATCATTGTGACATTATAATACTACTCCTAATAGATAGTTTTAAGGTTTTGTTTTTGAAGAGCAAAATGAGTATTTCAATTATGGATTACTATACTGAAATATTCATAATTTTTAGAGTTCTTTTAATAGTAAAATAATAATTAATAATTAAATTAAATTAACTTTAATCATATTGATCTCATTCTTTACTTCAAATGGCACACTATCTGCATTGGTTCAAATCTAACACTCCATTGTACAGCCACGTCACTTGTATATGATTTTTATGGGTGTGGGAAAATTTAAGAAATGACCCACCATTTCTACAGATAGTATCAATTTTGATTCTGATATCAATTTTTTGTATTTTTTTTAAATTTGAAGAATTTTTATTTAAATATTTCTATCCCTGTTCAATTATCAATCAAATTGTAGCTTTTATTATAACAATGGACATTATCTTATAGAAAACCTAACATTTTATGTCAAGGATTAACAACAAAAACCCATTTAATATGTCTAAATTATTTTAAAAATATTGATGCATAAATGTTTTTAAAATCATAATTTATCTCAATAGTTGAAGGGAAATATTTGAGGATTGCTCTTTCATTTTAACAGGTGTTGGTAAAGTTCCTTTTATATATACATACTAAAAATTGAAAAGAAAATCCTTTATTGAGCAATGTTAGAACACCAAATTTTATGAATTTTATTTTTTCTTATAGATAAAAAATGAAAACTTGGTGTCCTTAAGATTCGAAGCAACATGCATTGAGATCTTCTCTCAATTTCGAGTCTTTATTATCCCTCTTCAAAATGTTTATTTGGTCATATTTCCACTTTAGACACTCAATTTCTATTTTCACACCCATTTTTCATTTGATAATTTGCAGATTCTGCTTCATATCACAAGGCCATGGATCCAAAACCCAATCCATTACTTAATTTATCCTTCAATTTTCAGGTTTTACCTGCTGCTGATGCTGTACTCTTATCTCCATCTCCATCTCCATCTCATTTTCACCGCAAATTTTAGTGAAAACCCGTTTGAATCTAGTCTTGGATGTGTTAACTAAAAACCCATTTCATAAATTTAGGTAATTGAGTGTGCTTCCTCTTTTGATCAGGTAATTGGAAACCCTTTAATATCAGTTCTTGCTGCTTTGGATGCTGTTTTAGCTCAAGCTCTGTGTTACTCGGGTGTTAATTAAAATACCCGTTTCTCAAATTTCGCTAATTTCATATCTTTGCTTGATTTCCAATCAAGTTTAGTTCACGGGTCTCATGTTTTATGTGCTGATTTTATCATCTTTGTTTACAAGTTAGGGTTTCATCATCAAAGTTTAGAACTTTGATATTATTTGGTTAGTGGGTTTGAAGTAATAAAATGGATTGCAATAGGGATTTTTCTGGTGGAAATGTTGTCCATGTAATTCCAATATCAGATCCAGAGAGTTGGATTCTAAATTCCTCTGATTCCAGTTCTGTTTGGGCTACAGAAGATGATTACCGTGATTGGAACAATTCTGATATCCTTAATGACAACGCTTCGTCCAATTCCAACTACCAATCCTCAACACGATCCGGTAGCGAACCGCCAAATAAGAAATCAAAAAACAATTCCCAGGAATTGAATTCGAAGAAGTCGATTGGGAAAATGTTTTTCAAGACCAAACTTTGCTGTAAGTTCCGTGCCGGCACATGCCCTTACATCACAAACTGCAACTTTGCACACAGCATAGAGGAGCTTCGGCGTCCCCCTCCAAACTGGCAGGACATAGTGGCTGCCCATGAGGAAGAGAAAGGGAACACCGTGGATGTCAGGGAGGAATTTCAAATCCCATCTATAGTGGGATTTGGAGCGGAGACACAGAGGTCTTATAAAGGGAGGCATTGTAAGAAGTTTTATACGGAAGAAGGGTGTCCTTATGGAGATAATTGCACGTTTTTGCACGATGAGCAGTCAAAGAATAGGGAGAGTGTGGCAATAAGTTTGGGGCCTGGAGGTTATGGAGGAGGCAGTGGAGCAGGAGCAGGAGCAGGAGTTGGAGTTGGAGTTGGAGTTGGAGGTGGAGGTGAAGGTGGAGGAGGAAATGCAGGTAGCAATGCAGTTAATGTGAAGCCATCAAATTGGAAGACTAGAATTTGTAACAAGTGGGAACTTACTGGATATTGCCCATTTGGGAATAAGTGCCATTTTGCTCATGGAGTAGGAGGTATGCCTTATGAATTGTGAATTTTGTACCATTGATGATTTCAGTTTTTGGTAGGGGCTAGGATTATCAGCTGGAGACATTTTCTGTTGATTATTTGGGACTGAATAAATGTAAAAGATGGTGACTTTGATCATTTAGAAACAGTTGTTTGGTTGCATATGTTATTTGAGAGCGCTCCAGACTAAGAAAGTTGAACATGTTTGATTGATTTTAATGGTAGACAAATAGAAGAATTGTGGTTTCTGGGATATTTTTTGGGTATGTGGCTGCGTCACATATAATAGATATGCCTATCTTTATAGAAGTATTAGCTGGCTTGAGCTACTCATTGAAGGACTTATATTTCTAGTTTAATGGCTTAAGATGTTCACATGTCTCAGTTTCTGAATAAAATAGATATTTGTCTGTGTTCATGACCTGAAAATGCTTCTGTTTTGAGGGCAGTTTTGAACCTTCTATTGGAAAGTAATTAGCTGCAATTACTTCATAACACAAGGTGTATGATGATTTTCCAGCTAACCTGGGACTTCGTTCGGGTTTTGTTACATTAGTTGGTGCCGATATGAATGCTTAAAATGAGCTATATTGCTGTTGTTTCCTCTAAATAACTATCAAAAGATAGCTTTCTTTTTTTCCCAATTAAATTTAAGGTAAAATGTAATTTTGTCTTTCCTTGTATTAGAAAAAGCAGTTAGATTTCATTCCCCCATTACTTCTGGTCTGGTAAGCTGTGGTTGATGTATGTTGCTTTAACAAATTATAGGTTGGTTTTTTAATGCAAGCTGTTGAAGTATTCTGCATATCAAATGAGAGTTGAAATGCCATTCTTCTCTTATAAGCACCTTAGATGTACATGTTTTCTGTTGTAGGTTTGTTAGATGTCTTGTGGTCATGTTTATGGCCATCTGAGGATTGCTGGTTTTATCCTTTTATTTCTCTTTAGATGGATAATAACATGAAACTCATAGAGCTATTTGTTTAAAGAGGATTGCTAGTTGATGTTCTCTATGTATTAGATTAATGTTGGTTTCAGATTACTAACATGATGATAGAGCTGCCCTTTTTTTTCTCCCCTTTCTTTCTCTGTTTTTCTTTGATGTGATTGAAGTATTTTTTATGTTAACTTAGGATTTGAATTGTCTGGCTGCAGAGTTGCACCGATATGGTGGGGGGCTTGTGGATACAGAAGCTAAAGATTCTTCTTCTGTCCCTGTTGAATCAAAGCAGGGAGGAATGCCTTCAAAAACTCCACCAGAGACTGCGGTCGCATCAGTTACTTCAGTGCCTCATTCAGATGTTTATCACCTAGGAGTTTCATCACAGAGATCATCTATTCTGATTCAGAGATCAGGACAAAGAACTCATGAGAAATGGAAGGGTCCAGACAAAATCAGCAGGATATATGGTGACTGGATCGATGACATTGAATAGAATCAGAATTCTTTTCTGTGTAGCATTCTGATAGAATTGAAAATGTTCAAAGACTTGTGCAGGAAGGCTAAATGGCCAAGTGCAGAGTTTGTTTTCTCAAGGCATGAAGATATTGGGAAGCTTCAGCTCTTAGGTTGAAGAGGTCCATGCTTACTGGCTTCAAGTTTCTGGATGATACCTTGCTCAATGGCCAAGTGCAGAGTTTGTTTTCTTAAGGCATGAAGATACCAGGCCTGTAGCGTTTATGCATGAATTTTAGTTTCCGGTGGAAATTTGAAGCTTTCACTACATTTGTAGTGTAGATCCTTGTAATCAAGCATGATAACTGGATGTCTCACATCCAAGGAGAACTGTTATCTTTGTAGTTGTACCACTTTGGATAAATTTTCCAATTTAGTATTTAGCTCTCTCTCAGTCTCTCTCAAAATCATTGTTGCTTTACTTAGAATGTGCAGGTCAGCAAGTGATCCATCAACATTTATCATGAATTTGCACATTCTGAGGTATGTCACTGCTAGTTTTTGTTTTGTGGATCATTTGTTTTATGTATTTGTTTCATATATTGATTTCTCTAATGAAATTCATCAGGTATTAATTTGCCTCTCCTCTAGTCTAACTCTGCTCTCTTTGCCCCTGGCTGCTTAAGCATCTGTTTGCCTCAACTGATTGCAATGGGGCTCAAATAAAGGTGAGAGCCTCGACTTTTATTTGACCATGGGCAGCAGTTTTCATTTTTAACTCACTATGCTAGAAAGGAGAGTCACGATCCATTAGGCATTTGGACGTGCCCAATTTTTTATGCTCTACAAGGCTGTAATTGCTTGGTAAACAGAAATTTGAAACTGAATTAGTTGGGTCGATTTTGAGATTATATTTAAATGCATAGACCATGAATTCTACCAATGTTGTGAGACATTACCCTCAACCTTTGCTGTGCAAAATTTATTTTGTATGTAATTGTCTCGCCATTGTTTTTGGTGGAGATTCATATGGTTGACATTAGCGATGCATTTGTTGTTGGAGTATGGTTTTTTGATCAAAATTGTTTTGGATATGTGGGTGAGGACATTATTTTTAGTCACCCCCACAGTGGAAAGTACCCAGAATTACAGATGCCTTGTGGTTGGAGAATGGAAGCTTTTCCGCTGCCTGTACGGGGCAGCTAATTTTGTCTCTGAATAAGCTTTTTTCTATACCAATCCTTAAGTAAGGATTCATCATGGTTTAATGAGGAAAATCATGAGACAATCCCAAAAAAAAAAAAAAAATTATTTGTAGGAGAACATGGTTATAATAATAATAATAATTTGGACCATTTTACTGACATAATTAATGAAATCCTAAGCCTAATTACCAATAAAGTAAATATTGAAGAACTAATTCAAAAAAGAACAAAAAAAACCTACTTGAGTTAGTATATTAAATTCCTGATTTGATCGTGAGAATGAGATAACACCAAAAAAAAAATGAATATAAAAATGAAGTTCAACTTTTATAAAGCAAACTATATGATGAAAGGAGAAATTAAAAAGAAAAACTAGTTAAAAAAAAACATTGAAAACAAACCCTCAAGTAAACACAAGTTTACTCGACTAACCTATAATTTGAGACATGAGATCGAAATAACTCTGTAGAAAAAAATTAAAAAAAAAATCATGAAACTCGAGGTCTAGCAATCTAATATTGAATGATAAAATTGATAAAAAAAAATCAATTTAAAAATATGGCTAATCTTTGAAACCCATGACTCAGGTCATAAGACTAAGATTATCCTATAGAAAGCAAACACGAAAAAATCACGAAGCATAATTTTTAATCATCCAAAATTGAAAAACAAAAAACAAATAGCAATCAAAATAATAAAGACCAAATATGATATAAAAACTAAATGAAAGAAAATAATGAAGGATTAAATTGAGAAATAAAATAAATCAAGAAAAGGATGAAAAAATAACAATTAAAAGAATAAGAACTAAATATGATATAAAAATTAAATGAAATAAAATGTTGAAAGATAAAATTAAAAAAAAAATAAGAAAATGATAAAAAAACAAAACAAATAACAATCAAATGAATGATGATCAAATTATATATAAAAATATATATGAAATAAATTATCGAGGGATAAAATTGAGAAAAAAAACTTTTAAAAATATTGAAAGCAAAACAAATAACAATAAAAAAAACAAGAACCAAAATCAATACAAACACAAACTGATAAAACACATTTAACTTTTGAAAGGGCCGACGCAAAATATAAGGCGATGAGAGAGAAAAAAAGGAGAAAAAGAAAGAATGTCAACTAGAGCCCAAACACTGCTCTTTCATGCACATACTCCTGACTAGCAGGAAAAGAATGACGCGACACTTTCAATGTTGTTGTGGAAGGTGGTGTTTAACCACCAGGAGACGTTTAACCATCAGGAGACGTTGTATGTGGCAACAACTTTTATTTTGTGATTATATTTATGTTTATTAAAAGACTAAATTTTCTCTTATTCAAATTGATAATAGCTAAAAAACCATGATAAAAATATAAATAAATCTTTGGATATTAGTTTTAGAGGCAACATAATCATTTTATTATGCAATTAAAGCGGTTAAAAAACCCTAGATTATAGTTTTTTTTAGAGTATTTTAATTATTTTACTGTAATTAAAATGGTGTTGTTGCATCATAACCCCAAACTGCCAACAACAAAAGCAAAGTAATCACAAGTTTGGCGATAACATCACTCCAGATCCAATCTTGTTTGTGTATCCATATTGTGATTTCATGTGATAGGTACAAATGATCTGAGTCTGGTCGGGTTGAGGGGGGTTTTTTGAGTTTGGTGATTATACGAAAATAGGACAAAAGACCTAAAAAAAGAAAAGTGTCCTTGTTTTGTCACAATAGAAAGAGAGAAATTAGCTGAGCCAAATTCGCTACTTTTCAGACAAAACTCCCCATCCTTCTCACAAAGACTCGCTCAGTGGCCATGATCTATTCTGTGTCAAGGACAACAAACCAATCTCTCCACAACCAAGGACAGGAAACTGATCTCTCCACATCACCATTCAAAATTAAGCCACCTTCTTAAATGTTCCTAACCACATTGAACTAACAAAACAAAAATACTCTTTTCTTTCTTTCTTTCTTTTTTCCCCCACCTTTTAGATTCGTTTTCTTACGGTTAAGTTTCCCTTCATCCATGCAAAAACCTGAGGTTTGCAAAATTCCAAGCTCCGGCCAGCCATCTAGGCTAATTAAATTTCTAATCGATGTCATCTAATTCTTCATCATCCTCAACAACTCTATCTATTGGCTCTCCTCTAATAAGCCTACTTGTAACCGTAATTCTTATTGTGGTCTTTTTTATAGGTTTCTTCTCTATATGCTTTTACAGATGTTTTATGGAAGGCATCATGCACAATTGGCATCTCAGGCAGAATTCACGTGGACTTGTAAACCTGGCCAGTTCGAAAGAAAATCCTGGACTTGATTCTTCACAAATACAATTTTTTCCAACATTTACGTATTCAAACGTCAAAGATTATCGACGTGAACAATATGTACTTGAATGTGCTATTTGCTTGGCAGAGTTTTCTTATGATGATCTACTGCGCCTTTTAACGGTTTGCTACCATGTTTTCCACCAAGAATGTATTGATCTTTGGCTTGAAGCTCACAAGACTTGTCCGGTTTGTCGTAGAGATCTTGACTTGCCCAAGGAAATATTGGAAAAAACTCGGATACGAGACCACAGAGCGGACATTAATGTGCATGATGCTGATGTAACAAATGCGTTGCTAGAGCATGCCATTAGCATTCATATTAGAGAAGATAGTGGCGAGGAAGGTGGAGAAGGAAATGACGAAGTAGGATCGACTCATGATGCGGACAGACAAAACGAGGAGCATAAAAAAATGTTGGGATTGTCAAGGTCACACTCGACAGGGCACTCGATAGTTGCAACTAGAGAAGAAGAGAATAGATATACTTTGCGATTGATGGAACATGTGAAGGTAAAAATTACTAGGGGACATTGTGCAACAGGAAGTTGTATTACATTTGGGGACTACTAAAGCTTTATGAATGATGGCTATGGAGAGTTCTCAGGGTGGTCCCATGCAGGGGGGAACCAGGAGGAGGCGAGCAGGGGCTGGCCCTGCAAAATATTTTGAATTTTTGTATTTTTAGTATTTAAATATAGAATAATATAACATATTTTTATTTTAAATAGATAAGTTTTTTAATAATAAATTATATCTTGAGTTTTGACCCTTCCTATTATATAATTCCAGCTCCGTCCCTAGTCCCATGAGGGCATCAAAAGAGAATAACGTTTTGCTTGTCTTTCTTTCTTTTCTTTTCTTTTCTTGCACTATATTTTGATTACCTTATTTGAAATTTCTTGATAAGTCTTAAAAACTATACAGAATCTATTCAAAATCGGCTTGCCATTTTCTGTCTGGTTGAGGCCTCGGAACAATGCATAGAAAGGAGCTTATTGATTCCCAATTAAATTTGGATTGAGGTAGTACTTAGCTTTCTCTCTTGTTGTATATAGTTAGATACTTCCTCTTATGCAATATGACATGGTTGAAACTTTTAAAAATGGATGGTTGCGAGCTTCTTAACTGAGATTTTATGAATGCTTTCTCCTATAGAAGCAATTTCCTCGTTGCTGAAAGACTATACAACAAAGTTTTAGACTGCACTGAAGATCATTAAGTGATTGGAACATATTCCCAATTAATGGTATTAGAATGGGGTAGCCAGGGTAGTCCCTTATTTTTGTTGTTATGGTAACTAACCCTGATCATACTTCTAAGCCAGAGGTTTTTAAAATCCTCCATATAGTTTGAATCAATTGCACATTCCATTCATATTATCAAACCGAGAATTTCAAAAAGGCTTTCAGATTTGTATGGCAGACTAACCGATGCGATGAGATGGATGATTCCTAGCTACCTCGCGAACACTACAAATATCATTGTGATTCGAAGTAGCTTGATTTTGTGAAATTGAGACATGCTCAAATTTACAAACATGGGAAAAAGGAAATTTCACGGAATTCCTGGCTTAATGTTCTTGATGAAAAAGAGAAGAAAATGCTGAGAAGAAGAATCAAAAGGAATTGCCTTGTTGTGCCTATTTGTTAATACTGGCAATGTTTCAATGCGGTCTTATTCCATGATGACATGACCTCGTACTGCTGTACGATTCAAACACACCAGACTCAGGAGTGAAATTCTGAAGAAGCATTTTAAATGTTCCGGCTTTCTGAATAGGCAGGTACTATCTGTCTCACCTTTCTCACGTTCAACCTTGTTTTATCCCGTTGTACTTGTAAAAGCTCATGAACTTAGCTACAAATTCTGACAAGAAAAGGTACTTTGTTAGAGTAAGCCAATTTTATAATTGGAAATGTAAGGTATTAGCATCCAATTTGATGATCTTGTGGGTGATATTGGAAGGAAATGTGAGGGGCCTGCACTCATATCACGTGTGAATTATACGCAGCAACCATGAAGCTCTCAATTACTTACCTTCTATCCTCACAAACCCGGCAACCCTTGTTCTCATTTGCCCACAAAATAACTCTTCTTGGTTTCTCATTTTCTTTCTTTCAATACAGAGGTCTTCATTCTGCTTCATGAATATAGCACATAAATGACAGTGAAATCAGTGATATGCACCATACTAAAAAGATTAGCTCAATTACTCGGCTGTCATTCATACATCATCGTTGTATGTCTGGGTAAAGACTCCGATTTGCATTTGAATTCGGTCATCCAAATGCCTCTTTAGTTCTTCCACTAATGTCTGCAAAACAATCAAGAAAATTGCTTGAATTCATAATTTTCCAATCAAATACAAACGCATCTTGATGAGAGTGCCTTACAAAAAAAACAAATTGGGGACACAAATTGTGCTGCAACAGAATTTGAAGCTTTTGTCTGAAAAGAAACAACCTGCATACAGAAGAAAGATCAGTGAGTAAAAGCCAGAAGCCAGGTATGCTTCCTTAGTTATATCCTCATCTTCCAAATACATTTTTTCTTCATGAGTATTAACAAAAGGTTCGACTGGACAAATTGACTTGGACCGACATTCCCTTCATGTCTCAAAAGTTCTAGTCACTATAGTCTTTGATTTAAATGATCCTATCACTGCAAAAGCTCCTAACCGTTTAGAGCTTTGCTCTTCAATTATACTTGTAGCAATGTCTGCAATTTCTTTTTCCCAGCCAGTCAAAACCAGTTGTTCTTCTTTAAAGGGATAACTGTAACACGCAGGAAATATGTCAAAGCTAGACAGAGTTAGAAAACAAAAGGAGCAAGCATATATTCATTTGTTGACTTGTGTTGTGTTTATAATTAGTTGATTAAGGATAAATGCAGGTAATTGCGGGCTTAGTCTTGCGTACTTCGAATGCCAGGTGGCCTCAAATGACCGAATGGCTTGCTGAAGGCAACGTTTGGACTTCTCTGCTATGTTGTTGGCTAACTGGTCAGGTAATTCAATGTCTTGTTTTTTAGCAATGAAATGCAATACTTCAACAATCTAAAGAACAGAAGGAACAAATCACAGTCCTGAACTGAAAAGAGAAAAGGCAGTGGAACTATCAAATGTTGAAGAATTGAGATTTTATCTCAAAGAAATCTGAAGCAAATATTTACCTGTTCATCTGAAGGTGGAAGGAGTGGAATAACCATGCAGAGGGGACTGAGATCGTGGAGCCTGGAAATATCATAGCAGCAGAAGATGACTTTGCAGTGGCCTCTATAAGTCTGTAGGAAGCTTTTGATTCGGAGTTGGGCATCCTTAGAGAGACGCTCTGCCTCGTTTACAATAATTGCTGTTTTTTACATGAATGCTAATATCATTTTTCTTTTTTATAGATTAAAACTATAACCAATTGACAAGGCCGTCAATTATCTATATTGAAATGAGCGGATGTTTCCACACCTTGGCCGTTTATATATGTTTCCTGGAGTAGATCCAAAATTACTTCTGTAGCATGCCATCTTATTTCAGATAGATCGATCTGAATGAGCTGTGAAGATACTTCAATTTTGACAGGAATGTTAGAAATTGGCCCGCTTCCACTCTGAGATAAC
>Ga0307515_10022085_pt1 | contig 11237 bp, 8 predicted proteins | sample 17_EM_MG_FD_194513 | JGI IMG/M metagenome (GOLD analysis project Ga0307515, IMG submission 194513) | Populus trichocarpa ectomycorrhiza microbial communities from riparian zone in the Pacific Northwest, United States - 17_EM | ecosystem: Host-associated > Plants > Roots > Unclassified | place... | reverse complement strand
CCTATACCCATCAAGGAGCCTTTATTAGCCAGTCATCCTCTTCTAACATTACAGCTCACTTACTTCCTATACCCATTAAGGAGCCTTTATTAGCCAGTCATCCTCTTCTAACATCGCGGCTTACTTACTTTCTATACCCATCAAGGAGCCTTCATTAGCCAGTCATCCTCTTCTAATATCGCGGCTTACTTACTTTCTATACCCATCAAGGAGCCTTTATTAGCCAGTTATCCTCTTCTAATATTACGGCTTACTTACTACCTATACCCATTAAAGAGCCTTCATTAGCCAGTTATCCTCTTCCAACATCACAGCTCACTTACTCTCTATACCCATTAAGGAGCCTTTATTAGCCAGTCATCCTCTTCTAACATTACGGCTCACTTACTACCTATACCCATTAAGGAGCCTTTATTAGCCAGTCATCCTCTTCTAACATCGCGGCTTACTTACTTCCTATACCCATCAAGGAGCCCTTATTAGCCAGTCATCCTCTTCTAATATTACGGCTTACTTACTTCCTATACCCATTAAGGAGCCTTCATTAGCCAGTTATCCTCTTCTAATATTACGGCTCACTCTTACTTACATACTACACCCATTAAGGAGCCTTTATTAGCCAGTCATCCTCTTCTAACATTACGGCTTACTTACTTCCTATACCCATTAAGGAGCTTTTATTAGCCAGTCATCCTCTTCTAACATCACGGCTCACTTACTGCCTATACCCATTAAGGAGCCTTTATTAGCCAGTCATCCTCTTCTAATATCGCGGCTTACTTACTTCCTATACCCATTAAGAAGCCTTCATTAGACAGTCATCCTCTTCTAACATCACGGCTCACTTACTACCTATACCCATTAAGGAGCCTTTATTAGCCAGTTATCCTCTTCTAATATTACAGCCTACTTACTCTCTATACCCATCAAGGAGCCTTTATTAGCCAGTTATCCTCTCCTAACATCGCGGCTCACTTACTGCCTATACCCATTAAGGAGCCTTTATTAGCCAGTTATCCTCTTTTAACATTACGGCTCACTTACTGCCTATGTCCATTAAGGAGCCTTTATTAGCCAGTCATCCTCTTTTAACATCGCGGCTCACTTACTTCCTATACCCATTAAGGAGCCTTCATTAGCCAGTCATCCTCTTCTAACATTACGGCTCACTCTCACTTACATACTACACCCATTAAGGAGCCTTTATTAGCCAGTTATCCTTTTCTAACATCGCGGCTCACTTACTTTCTATACTCATTAAGGAGCCTTTATTAGCCAGTCATCCTCTTCTAACATCGCGGCTTATTTACTTTCTATACCCATCAAGGAGCCATCATTAGCCAGTTATCCTCTTCTACTATTACGGTTTACGTACCATCTAAAGAATAGAAATCAGCCTTTAGTTATTTAATAGCACTCCTAAAGTATTAGCATTCTTACCTTCGATTTACATATAGCCTCCTATACGGCCGTCCCGCTCTAATAATACGTATAGTTAGGTCAACTGAAATAAGCTCTTACTCGCCGTGCGACCTACGATACCAGACTGGGAGGTAGTTTGTACCCCGCACCTTATATAACGTAAGCAACCATACTTTTGCCCTGGACTGCGCTCCCTCTAGCCCCGTTTAACTGTAGCATAATTAGCGACATTTTTGTCTGACTAATTCAACATAAATTCTCCGCATATTGCCTGCGCTAGCAGGGAGGGTGGCCGGAGCGGGTCGGCCACCCTCCCTGCTAGCGCCGGCAAGGTATAAGCGCCTTAATGACTGAATTTATATCATTCTTTGTGTTAGTTTCGTTACAAGCACGTGACAAAATACCTGCGTGGAAGGCACAGTCGTACGCGGATGCTTGGCGTTAATCCGTGGCGTAAGCAATGAGGCGAGGAGCGCAGCGACACGCTGTTCAGCCTTGCTGTGCTCAATGAAAATCTGCGTGATGTCGCCCTCTTCTTTTAGCAGAGCGGCTTGTCAACCGAGTCTTCTATCGTGCCTTTATTTATCGCCGCGGCGCCTCCGTACCTCCCCACCGTATCTCCGTACCTTTCTTCCACATGGACCCGCTTAGTGTCACAGCCAGCATTGTTGCTATTCTCCAGCTCTCCAACAAGGTTCTCGGATACCTCAACGACATAAAGGATGCCCCGAAAGACCGGGCAAAATGCGCCGTCGGCTTCGAGCCTCAACAGTCTTCTTGTCAGCTTGAGGTTCCGACTTGAGGAGGGAAGCTCCAATGAGTCGTGGTATACCGCGGTTCGAACTCTCGGAGTCGAGAATGGGCCGCTCGATCAGTTCAAGCAAGCGCTTGAGGAGCTGCAGGCTAAGATGACTGGCGGAAGCAAACTAAAAAAGGCAGGTGACGCGCTTGTGTGGAAGTTTAGCAAAGAGAAAGTTACTAGCATATTGGCCAGGATGGAACGCCTGAAGACGCTGGTGGAGATTGCGTTACAGATGGACCACTTGTAAGTCTCCGTAATGGTGTTGCAAGACAACATTGCTTATGTGTCTAAGCAAACTATCTCAAGCAATTAAAGACGACACGGGCTTCATTCGGAACCGCGTTCTTACTATAGAATCTGGACTTGATACAATACGGTAAGACCAAGACCGTGTGCGGCACAACAAGCTCATGGGATGGATATCACCAACGGATTTTCCGGCTCAGCAATCTGATCTCATAGGCCGCAGACAAGAAGGGACAGGCCAGTGGTTTCTCGATGCCCCCGAGTTTGCGAGGTGGCTTCATAAACCAAATGAGACGCTGTTCTGTCCCGGGATCCCCGGAGCCGGTAAGACGATGATAGCAGCAATCGCAATCGATTACCTTTTAAAAGTAATGCTGACCGGTGCCGTTGGAATTGCTTATGTGTATTGTAACTACAAGGCACAGGCAGACCAGAATGCCGCTAGTCTACTAGCGGCCATCCTTAAGCAACTAGTGCAGGCTCGACCGTCCATCGCGGAGCCCGTGGAACTTTTGCATAAGCAGCATGCCGACTGGGGGACTAAGCCATCACTTGAAGAGATCTTCGGGGCTCTTCAATCTGTTCTTGCTACTTATTCAAGTGTGTATCTCGTGGTCGATGCTCTAGACGAGTGTCCAGACGAAGACGGCAGCCGTCACCAGTTTCTTGCCAAGCTCCGAGATCTACAAGGCAGGACAGACCTACGTCTGATAGCCACTTCGAGATTTATTCTAGGGGTTGAAACTGAGTTTAAGGGGATGCCAACATTAGAAGTACGCGCAAATAATGAGGACGTAAAACGATTCGTGGCAGGCCAGACTTACCAACTTCCGAAATGTATTCAACGGGACGTTAAGCTGAAGGGCTTAGTGCAGGATAAGATTGTTGAAGCAGTGGATGGCATGTGAGTATGTCGCGCGGCTCGTGGAAGCACTTATGGCTCACAATGCTGCTAGGTTCCTTCTCGCTCGTCTCTACACAGACTCATTGCTGGACAAGGATACTGTTAAGGCAGTGAAGTTGACTTTGAAGCGGTTTTCTAGAGGCTCTAAAGATTCTAAAGCACTCGAGCAAGTCTATGATGAAGCGTACGACGAAGCGATTAAGAGAATAGAAAGCCAACTTCCTGGAAAGCGGGAACGAGCAAGGAATGTCTTGTCCTGGATTACATACGCACAGAGACAACCCACTACTGCAGAGCTATGCCATGCTTTGGCGGTAGAGCTAGGCGAAGAAGAGCTGGATCCGGACAACCTTCCCAATGTCGAAGATATAGTCTCCGTGTGCGCCGGCCTTGTTACCGTGGACGAGGAGAGCGATATCATTCGTCTGGTGCACTACACTACCCAGGAGTATTTCGAGCGGATTAGAGAAGAGTGGAATCCTCGCGCGCAGCTGGACATAGCCTCAACGTGTCTTACTTATCTCTCCTTCAGTACCTTTAGACGTAGCAGCTGTCCTACTAATAAAGACTGCGAGGGCATGCTAGAGCAAAATGTATTCTTAGACTATGCTGCTCGGTACTGGGGACAGCATACACTAACGGTTCAGGATCAGGTGTCTGAACTAGCTTATTCTTTTCTTCGGCGCAGCAGCTCGATTTGCTGTGCTGTACAGGTTATGTCGATTTCAACTTACAGATACGGGAAGTGTTATCAAAGATATCCCAGAGAAACAACAGGATTGCACTTGACGGCACGATTTGGATTGCTTTCTCTATCAGAGAAGCTGCTATCTAAGCCAGGGAGAAATATCATGATCTCAGCAGACCCGAGAGACAGCTATGGACGGACGCCGCTGTTGCTCGCGGCAGAGTCTGGATACGATGCGGTAGTGAAGCTACTTCTTGACAAGGGCGCCGATGTCAACGCGCAAGGTGGAGAGTACGGCAACGCACTCTACGCGGCTTCAGATGGAGGCCACGAGCAGGTCGTAAAGCTGCTGCTTGACAAAGGCGCTAACGTCAACTACCTTGGTGGTTGGTACGGGTCCTTTTTGAACCTCCTTGCCTTCAAGGGGTATATATATCTACTGCGTTTGGTCTATGAGCAATACCATGCGATCCGAAACCTTGCGGATTCCCATGGCAGAACTGCTCTTCAGCTTGCCGCAAGAAGTGGACACATTAACACCTTTAAATATCTCCTCAGCTTAGGCCTTAATCCTAAAACTGAGGACGCGAAGGGAGATAGTCTGCTCCATTATGCTTCTTTAGGAAGCTCATTACAGATTCTAAACGTAGTGCTCGGCAAGGGTCTTACGTCCTCGCCGCAGAGTGGACACTGGACCCCCCTTTACTGGGCTTGTAGGACAGGAAACCCTAATGTTGTTAAGCGACTAATTAAGGAAGGTTTACGCAGTGAATATATCACTCTCCCTCAACCAGAAGGGCAATGGAGTCCTATTTCTATTGCTATCTTCCATGGAAACGGGAAGATGCTGGAAGAATTGTCCATATCCTGTAGATCTCTGCTAGGTGCAGGGGCTGATTCAAGCGCTGCAGATGCCGTGCAACTTAACGGTAGACGTCAAGGTGGTTATCAGTGCAATAGATGCTTTCATGTAAGTAGGTAGCTCGAAGCGGTCAAACAATTCTCATATCGAATAGGACATCTACGGGCCACGCTCCTACTGTCGCGACTGTCTAGACTGGAATTATTGTTTTATGTGTAAGCCTTTTCTCAACTACTTACATAAGAACCACTCGTGGGAATATATCCAGTTTTATGAGGAGTCTTCTACATAGGAGCGTATTAATATATCTGGGACACTAAATAGTTAAAGACTAGGAAGATGGAGTCTGCGAAGAAGCAGCCTTCTATACTGACCAGTTCACGTCAATATACAGCTACTAAAGTTAATAGGAGGAGCCTGCGCTTCCAGTAATTAGCATTCCCTAACATTTATATAATGTTTTAGAAGCCGCATCTATTGAGCTATCTCGCTGTTATGGGATCGTTGCCAGCTACCGCAACATATAGTACACTCTCAGCATGTTAACACAGGTTTCACGTTTGAGGCCTTCCATAATGAGGAATCTAGAGGTTAAAATAAAGCTGCAGTTCACATTAACAATAAGCGTATTAATAGGCTTTAGATAATAGGAATTAAATTTAGTATTATTATTAATGCACCAGAAATAACCCATGTTACGTAATGGCATTAATGTCGAGTTCTTTATTAAGGTGCTTATACCTTGCCGGCGCTAGCAGGGAGGGTGGCCGACCCGCTCCGGCCACACCCTTGTCGAGGAGGTACTTGTCGAGATTGAGGGATGGAGAATGTAGAGTAAATGGGCAGCTGGTTGGCGTAGGAACTGGCACTCTCAAGTGTGGCGTGGTGGCGGTGAAGCACTGCCGCAGTCCCCACCAACGCTATTGCGTGCTGCTCGGCTGTTTAGCGTGGTGCAGTTGCTGAGTCAATTGAAGCCTGCGGAACCTTAACCTACCACTGCTCAACTTCACGATGCGGACCTTCCCATGGCACGACATACGGCTATGTCTACTGCGCAGCCTCCTCGAGAAAAATATTAGCATATCACGCCGCCTTCAAGCTTCGTAGACGCACCTTTGACGCCTCGCGCCAACCGACTAGAAAATCTTCACCCGAGCTCCCCAACTGTCGATCAGGATCGGATGTTGTTACCCCGTCTTACTACTATCTTGGATGCCTGTTACTGTCTTTGATGCCTACTGCCTAATGACTCACCACCCCACCACGTCTTACGACATGGTTCCGTTGCCTTATATCTTTCTCATGTATATATAGAGGCTCTAGAGCTACATTTAATAAACAGAGTTCTCATTCTGATCTGCGCACGGACTATCGATTGACACCTACTCATCGCGCTTTTCAGAGATAATCGAAGCTTCAATAACACCAGTGAATAGAGTTTCAGCTAAATTGGTACAGTCGACATGCAAATTTGCGCTAAATTTAGCTAAATTCGAGTTCTGTATTATTGGAATCCTGTTCGACTTTCGCAAACATACAAGTGTATTTTCAATATGCCAAATATCATCCGCAGACCACGTTCTAGACGACCTAGAAGCTTCTAGACCACATAAGCGCCAAGACTGATGATGCCAATATTCCGCCCTAGAAGCAGATCTCTTGGCAGTCGTCTTACTGAACTAAGTCCAAGTGTCAAATAACAGTACCGGTGGCTCGTGTACAAAACAGGCTAAGAGATTGCTGTCATAAAATACGTTTGCATATAATTAAGTGGCGTTCTCTGGAGACTGGATTTCGCCACATGTGGCTCAGTCTATCTATCAACCATTCTCTCCCGCAGTCCATCTAATTCAGTATATCTCGACAAGGGTATGGCCGGTGCGGGTTGGCTGCCCTCCCTGCTTGTGGTGGCGACATCCAGTTCTAGATCACTTTAATTACCGTTACATATAAATTATAACTATGCTTATATAGCCAACTAGCACTAGACTCATTCTGTAAATTCGAGGACCTATTTAGACGCTGCTGCTATCCTCAAATACGATGTTCCGTCTACATATCCAACCATATACTTAATCTTTTAACAAGCGACTTTTCATTAAACGGTATATGCGAGCCCCATTCGCTGTCGAAAAGAACTGGCAATACTTGTTGGGTATTGAAGCTTACCAATTGCCTATTGTCGAACCTGAAAAATCTATGAAGAAAAGAGGCTACATATACATGAGGTGGGTGGCGAAACGCTGACGACGATTTGTAATTGTCACTCCATTGCCACTTGATCGACATCGCCACTTAGTCGGTATTTGGTAATGGATAGGTAATAGAAACTGGTCGACACCTATGCTCAAGGAGTACGAGAACTTGGCAATTTTGTACCGGTGAAGGAGGAGCTCCATATTGTTCTAATCAAGGGTTACTAAAGCTAACAACCTAGGAGCGTCAATATTTATGCTCTTATATCATATCTCGTAAGAAAACTATCGACTCATAAACTGATAACAAATTCACACGAGCTTCCCGGTATCGCTCTCCTTCGATACATAGCGTGCTTCAACTTCCCCAACTCCGAGTCTTTCATATTCCTTCTTTAGTGGTTTTTCTCGGACAACTAGTATGTAGTAAGTCTTCTGGGGGTCTTCCTCTTGGTCTTTACGCATCCCAACGACAACACAATGCCTGAACTCAATTTTGGTTGCCATATCAAACCATAAAGACCCCACTCTTCCTGAATCAGCAAAAATGGCATGCTCTTTCTCTTTTTGTTCCATTCGACAATATTCAAACTGTCTAATTTTTACGACTAACACCTCTCGATTGGTGTCAAGTCCAAGATCTTTAGAGCGCGGAACCATGAGCGTCGAATCCGACATAAAATCGATTCCTCCATTATATGCCATCCAAGACCAGGATGGCACCCTTCGACCACTGTAAACAATCGGATCCGTCTTCTCCTTGCCGAATCGTTTCCACAGAAGGAGTCTAGAGAAAAAACAGTCAAATACTCCGTATCTTCCTTCAGTGCCCAAGGCACTTTCTATGCGCTTGACCAAGCCAGAGATCGCAGTATCCCTATCGGATTTATTGGTAAGACCACATTGTGAATACTTCTTGAATAGAATTTGGACAAAGTCAACCGTGCGATCGTACCCTGACACCTTGAGCCGTTCAGGAAAATTAGAATCAAGAATAAAATGTTCCCTTCCCAGTGGGCTAGAATACAATGTTAGAATATATCACTCTACTATGACCTTTAACTTTAGCCTTACCATTGTAGTCTTATGAAGTTTTCGCAAAGTACAACTTTCGCACACTCCCAATACGTCTGTTTTGCAGAAAAATGGATAGTTCTGCGGGACAGCACTCGCTCCTGTAGTACCCAAGCTCTCTTATTAAGGGGGCCTTCATCTACATCTTTACTGTAGTCGTGCGTGTTATCGCAGACATAAACCTGTCTGCGGGAGCTACTTTGGATCTGAAAATACTGAGGACTCAAGTTCCGCTCAAGGAAACCATCTCTCCAATTAGGCGCTGAACTCGCGGCAATGGTGCAGTAGGCAGAGGCAAAGACCTGTTCCATGCGCCCAGCTTCTCTTTTCCAATCCTCCTCGTCTCCTTGAATTATGCAAAGAGAATCGATCCAGAGGTACTCTTTACCAAGTTCTCGAGTCACTCGAACCGCATCTTGAAATGTTTTTGGTAGATCATTGTAGATGAATCCCACCTTCACTCGATCACGGTAGTTTTCTGGAGTGGTGCAGAACCGCTTCTTCTCCTTATCCGTTGGTTTACCCCAGCAATGAGAGAGCACAAAATAGTCCTCTCCACTAGCTTGCTCTTGGAGTATCAATTTGTTGGAATCTGGACCTCCAACAAAGATAACTCTCGTCGGCCAGTATTGTGTTTGCCGGTTGCATGTGTGACTTCGGTCACACTCCTGAAGCCATTCACGCAGTAATTGGAAGTATGAAGCACTGGGGATATCGAAGAGATTGATTGTTTGTAAAATAGGAGGTCCAATTTCGATACCGTAACTGCCGTCTGTTGATGGTTCTTTTGCCAACATAAAGTAGTAAGCGACATAGTTAAATATATTAAAGGAGGGTAGAGACGAACCTAGATCGGCACAAAGGCGAATAACACGTGGACCATCTGTAGTAACTTTAAGGGCTGAATTATCTCTGATTATAGGAACCTGTTGATAATCTCCACTATAACCACGCCGGACTAAATTAAGGACTAGGTTGCAGAGAAGACAATTGATCCCTAGAGTGCGTAATTCAAAGGCACTTTCAGGGTGGTCTAAAGACATAAGATCTGCGCAGTATGAACACAATCGAGCAGAGATGGGATTTTCAGAAGGTGTGCTCCAGGGCTGGTTGCTAAAAAACCTCTTGGCAAACTGACTGTTAATAGAAGGCGTCCAAGATATCTAAAGTCAAGCCCTAAATCAACATGACATGTAAAGAAATTAAAGACCTAAAAAGGAAGTGCTTACATTCTACACCAACAAGTAGACCACGGTCAGCAGTTATCGCATCTCATCCATCTCAAACAGGCCAACTTACCAACTACACCAACAAGCAGACCACTGTCAGCAGGTATTGCATCTCATCCATCTCAAATAGGTCAACTTACATCCTACACCAGCAAGCAAACCACGGTCAGCAGTTATCGCGTCTCATCCATCTCAAATAGCTCAGCTTACTCTCTACACCAACAAGCAGACTACAGTCAGCAGTTATCGCATCTCATCCATTTTAAATAAGTCAACTTACAGGCTACACCAACAAGTAGACCACGATTAGCAGTTATCGCATCTCATCCATCTCAAATAGGTCAACTTACATCCTACACCAGCAAGCAGACCACAGTCAGCAGTTATCGCATCTTATCCATCTCAAATAGGTTAACTTACCCACTACACCAACAAGCAGACCACGGTCAGCAGTTATCGCGTCTCATCCATCTTAAATAAGTCAACTTACATACTACACCAACAAGCAGACCACGGTCAGCAGTTATCGTATCTTATCCATCTCAAATAAGTCAACTTACATACTACACCAACAAGCAGACCACGGTCAGCAGTTATCGCATCTTATCTATCTCAAATAGATCAACTTACATCCTACACCAACAAGTAAACCACGGTCAGCAGTTATCACATCTCATCCATCTTAAATAGGTTAACTCACCAACTACACCAACAAGCAGACCATGGTCAGCAGTTATCGCATCTTATCCATTTTAAATAGGTCAACTTACAGGCTATATTAACAAGTAGACCACAGTCAGCAGTTATCACATTTTATCCATCTCAAATAGGTTAACTTACAGGCTACACCAACAAGCAGACCACAGTCAGCAGTTATCGCATTTTATCCATTTTAAATAGGTTAACTTACAAGCTACACCAACAAGCAGACCACGGTCAGCAGTTATCGCATTTTATCCATTTTAAATAGGTCAACTTACAGGCTACACCAACAAATAGACCATGGTCAGCTATTATCATATCTCACCCATCTCAAATAGGTTAACTTACATGCTACATCAACAAGCAAACTATGGTCAGCAGTTATCGCATCTCATTAATATCAAATAGGTCAACTTACTAACTACACCAACAAGTAAACTATGGTCAGCAATTATCGCATCTCATCCATCTCAAATAGATTAACTTACCAACTACACCAACAAGCAGACCACGGTCAGCAGTTATTACATCTTATCCATCTCAAATAGGTTAACTTACAGGCTACACCAACAAGTAGACCACAGTCAGCAATTATTGCATTTTATCCATTTCAAATAGGTTAACTTACAGGCTACACCAACAAGCAGACCACAGTCAGCAGTTATCGCATCTTATCCATTTTAATAGGTCAACTTACAGGCTACACCAACAAATAGACCATGGTCAGCTATTATCATATCTCACCCATCTCAAATAGGTCAACTTACATGCTACACCAACAAGTAAACCACGGTCAGCGGTTATCGCATCTCATCCATCTCAAATAGGTCAATTTACCAACTACACCAACAAGCAGACCACAGTCAGCAATTATCGCATCTCATCCATCTCAAATAGATCAACTCACCAACTACACCAACAAGCAGACCACGGTCAGCAGTTATCGCATCTTATTCATTTTAAATAGGTTAACTTACAGACTACACCAACAAGTAGACCACAGTCAACAGTTATCACATTTTATCCATCTCAAATAGATTAACTTACAGGCTACACCAACAAGCAGACCACAGTCAGCTGTTATCGCATCTTATCCATTTTAAATAGGTTAAC
>Ga0307515_10022083_pt1 | contig 11237 bp, 11 predicted proteins | sample 17_EM_MG_FD_194513 | JGI IMG/M metagenome (GOLD analysis project Ga0307515, IMG submission 194513) | Populus trichocarpa ectomycorrhiza microbial communities from riparian zone in the Pacific Northwest, United States - 17_EM | ecosystem: Host-associated > Plants > Roots > Unclassified | place... | reverse complement strand
CGGCACTGGTACTCGGCATTGGGCTCCGGCTTTGGCAGTCGGCATTGGGTTTTCCTTCTCTCTCTTTCATATATAAGTCCATAGTTTTCCTTCTCTTTGTATCGACAGACAATTCATCATCTTCTCTTCTTCTCCATCATCTTCTCGTGTCAACACTAGTCATGAGAAATAGCACTGGCAGCAGTCAGCTATTTTTGCAGGTCCCTGCAGGGCCCGGCAGTCCATAATACAGTCACCTGTATTTTCACAGTCCGTCCTGGTGAAGATTGTGAGACCTGCAGGCCGGTCAGGTCAATGTGAAGCCGGGCCGGACTGGCCGTCTGAGGACACTGGTCGGCGCTAGATCCGAGTGGTAAAGACAGTAATCGAACGGATATATCCGAGTGAATCCTACACACGAGGTGCAGTATTCACCATGACTTTCCATGCGTGATGCACTCGTTGCAGTGTGTGGGAATTTCGTACTTTGCGGCTTATGCGTATTTCCCCTCTCAGTCCTATATTGGTAATTGATTGTAGCATACGCTTACACCTGAATAACAGGACAACCTGACCCATAGTCTAGTCAGTTCAAGTGAGCCGAGTTGCCTACCACTGCTTACAGATGGACAGATTTGGGATATTGGTTTGCTCATTGGAAGAGGAAATAAGATGACGTTATCGCCAATATAAGTAAATTGACGACTGATGTTCCTGAATGCCGGTGCAACGGAGACTAGCATGTAAAAGGGTAGTGTTTTATTTATCATCCAAATATAAACCATGTTGCGGTGGGGCTTGGATTCGTGGGCTTGAAGAATTGTTGCGTATGCGATTCTACTTGGCGCCTGCATTTGGTAACACTAGCAACACATAATGCCAAGACGTATTGTGTCTACCCCGCCTTCGTTACCCCGCTGTCGTGGGATGTGTCCTCCATCACGATTCGGAACGAACAGGCGTCAATTCCTGTACTGTCAGCCATTCGATCTCACTTCGCGCTCTCCATTCGCTCCATTCACTTGCAGCACTTGTTTCGTATCGGCTACGGTTTGTGTAGTTGCATCTCGACTTCGCGCTCTACGAGATCGAGAGCAACGAGTACGGAATATAGTGTGCCCGTATACGAGACGACAGATTCCCCGCTAGATATTTCTCTCGGCAGTTATCGATACCAGTTGCGAAACGGAACAAGCCTTGGCTCGGCACACGTTGCAGAGGATAATACGAGAACGGTCTCAGAATGGTGGGTTCGGAAGTGAGGTTTGACATCCGGGAGCAAATAAAAGGTCAGATCGTGTGGCTCTCCACACTGCCCGCTGTTGACTTTTTATTGAGTCTGGAATGCTAACGACTCGATTTCAGATAACGTACGACATTTGCATAACAACCACTATCAGTCCCGCACTCTACCTATCATTACCCACAGAAACAATGCCGGTCATCAAGCATATATTGTTGGAACAGAATTCAAGTCTGTGTACTGCAAAGACACGTTGGGAGCCTTGGAGTCGCTTCTTGATGTAGTCGAAGCCGCAGTGTGGGAGAAAATGAAGCCGACGATTGGGCTATGATCAACAAGAGGACGAGAGATGCGCCAACGGGGGGACGGGGGTCGTCTTAGGGGAAATATACCGTGGCACAAGAGGAGAGAAGAAGAGCGGAGGAAAGGCAAAGGGAGATACAGTTGGATGTGATTAGCTCGGGGGTTACGGAGTGCGTCAAAGCGAGATTGGGCTGGATTGAGTGGGATCCGGAATGTTGAGAGAAGCGGTGAACTCGGGGGTTGTGAAGGGTATTATAGCGGCAGGGTTGGATAAGACTCAGGGGTGTTAAGTGGGGAACGTGATTACGGTGAGAGGCGTACCTTTTGGCTTAGTCGGTTCTGTGAAATAGTCGAGTGAATGAAACCGGTATTTCAGTATTATTATTTAAGTGAATTATGCAGACACACTAACGGAATTTTGTAATCAGAGCAACGGTATCATTGGAGATCTAAGTGAGTGAAAATACAACTCACAGTCATCGGTGTCTTGATAGTAGTAAAGAGTAAAGACATGAACTGAGATATAGAGCCACGGTTCCCCATCGTCCGGATCAGCGTCATTCAAGGCCCGGCACAACTACCGAGTACAAATTGAATGTTAGAGTGACCGATCGCACAAGGACAAGTACATACACGCACAGGAAGTTGAACCCGGGAGTGTTTAGTGCCGATCTGAACCGATTCCGAAATCCAATTCCGATTTCGTCTTCCGAGTACTCATTAGAATTCCAATCGCAGCCACCGGGTGATCTCGGTAGCGTCGGAAAGTTCCGGAATCTGCGCGCTGATTGTTCTGTCACAAGGAAGTAGAAGCGGTACATTAAATAGTGTACATACAGTATGAAAAAGGGAGGTTTTAACGACGGTCCTAAGTAGGTTGTCCTTATATAACCGTAGCGACACCGTTTAGATACCATTTAGGTACAGTCAATAAGCGGTCAAAAACGCATTACTAACGGTTATACAATTAAATCCTACTTAAGACTATCCTTGAAAACCCCCCTTTTTCATATGGTAAGCAATAGAAACACGGAAATTGTTGTGGCTGGCACTGGTACGGGAAGGCTAATGTATTGTTGTAGAGTTACAAAAAGTCTTCTGTGCTGACGACTTGGTCGATTTTTCGATTTCACAACCCAACCACGTGCATACCTTTGGTCCCCATCGGTATAACCTAAAGCTCAGATCCAAAATTTATCTAGAGTTAGCCACAATAAACGTCCGCACTACAAACTCTAACACTTCATCATAAACTCCCTCCAATCCTTTTGTCTTCCAAAACCGATTAGTGTTACTCTGCGCACAACATCACCCGAGGGTCTGAGTAACATTTTGGGGTTGGCTCACTCGAGAACTACTTTATAATTAAGTGGTATCTAGTTTATTTGACGTTGGGTCCGTCGCTACTATTTCTCTACTCCGTCACTAGGCTCACATGCCGGTCTCCGTAGGATGGTGTTCAAGTGTTCTAGAGCCTTCGGAACGAAGAGATCTGCAGCTGACTCCTGCACATTGTACAAAAACCGGGTGCTCAACCGGATTATAGGGCATTTGCATCGATTTGCAGCGAAAACAACAAACGCATGCAGCTACATGCTCAATGAAAGCTGAAACAAAGCGGGGTTATTTATAAGGAGTGTGTGATTGGGCCACAACTAAAGTCCACACACATCGTTTTTCCATTCTTTTCGCATTCTGCGCCACAGACCCAAGCGGACAGCAGATCGCCAATAACAAAGGGCAGTAAGCACAGTCCGTCAGGTGAGCGAAAGTTTAAATTTTGAAGTACGTACACTACACACTACGATCTGATTCGTAGCCTCGAGGTGTTTGCTAGGTTGTGAGACTCTCAATTCGCTTGCTACTTTTAAACCAGAAAGCATCTAATTCAGTGCCGTACAACATACCTGCCATAGTTTCCCACCGCTGTGCTTCTGATTATCCGATGTGAAAAGATACTGTATCATATTTGGAACTTGCAAACGTATTACAAATATTATATGATACTACCTAATGGTTGGTGCGTTATAATATGTAGACCACCTGTTGTCTTCGGGAATAATGGAATAAACAGATATGCACTGTGGGGGCGCAGTTGAGCATCAAAAATTCAAACATAAGAGAAAAATAAATGGTTTCGATGGCGCGCTGTTTACAAACTGTGCAGAACGAACCGGATGTTACTTTGGATGTTTCTTTGACTTGTTGATCGACTGATCTCTCGAGGCCAGAAGGCCCGTATATATACAGACTTGTTTCCCATATTCACAGCCATATTCGTCTCCATATCTCTTATCCGTTTGCATATCCGTTTGCACTGATATGAGCCGCTCTCCTGAGGCATATCTTCATACACCAACTGCATATCAAACGGACCTGAGCTGTGAGGCTCACGATGCAGGTACACATGCAACACCGGAACAGCAACGGAACGCGAGTGCCGAGCGGTGATGAACACGCTCTCCGAAAAGCGTCAATAGATGACCGTTAGCCGAAATGTGTTTATTCTTACGGATTATAGAGTATTGGCATATTCTTCGGAGAATAGAGTTGTTACCCTGAAAGTTCACAGATGGCGCCAGCGAATCCTGTATGAGCTGGACATAGAGATACAGTACAGACCAGGATCGAGAAAGATGGCGGATGGATTAACCAGGCTGGATAATGAGTAGGGGGACGGCAGGTACGAGGGTACGCTGCGAAGTCCCAAGTACTCCTCAGAGGAAGCATGGATGTATATTGAGAGAGCTCGGGAAGCGGCGAAGGCCGCATCCATCATCGGATATCACTCGACAGATATAATGGAGATATCGGAGATAACGGAGATAGCGGAGCTAATGGACCTGGCAGAGATAACGGAAGTAAAGGACTTAACGGAGTTAGGACTTAGACGTTAGGAGTCAGGCATTAGAAGTTATCGAGTGATAGGTGCTAGAGCTAGAATCAGTATGCATGGGGATGACAAGGGTATGCATGAAGCATCCCTTGCAGGAACAGGGGTGCGCATGAAGTGCCTCCTGCATCAAGGAATGGCAATTATTGGAAGCATCGGAATGAGTCAGTGGCAAAACGGAGTCTCGCTATTAAAGCTGGCTGACCTTCTCAGACCTTTACGACGCTAAGTTGAATTTGTCTCAGAAAATTTATACCAATTAGGAAACCCCAACCCAATGAGCTTAGAAGTGTGAACGATCCTTACAATTACGCACCTCTGAACATACTGCGTCAACACAATTTTCTCACCACGGGGAGCAGGTTACGTATACGTAAGTACATCCGGAGCTTCCTCTCTCTCAGTCTGACTGATAAGTACTTAAATTGTTATCATATCAAGCGCACCCGGCAGCCACAATATTGCGAACAAATACAATACGGCTAGTAACAAGAGTACGACGGTTAATAGTGTTAACGTCATGGACAACAGTCGCCGCTACAATGATGTCATGCACAATGAATTCAAAAACACGATAATTCACGGTGGGACAAGGTTTGGCTTTGGCAGGTCAGTCTCTTCCGGGTCTACGGGGTGAATGATGGTTAACTAACCTAGCGCCCACATGGCTAGAGATAAGAAACAATTGCTTCATGACAACATATTGCGACTAAGTGAGTGATTTGCTTTGGGTCGACAACAAGTTAGCTTCAATGGTTTAACGAATGACTTCACAAACACTGACTACTCGCTCGCGTTAGTTGAAGCACAAACGGAAAAGAGCACATTCTTAGGCCTGCTGCCTGTAACCAACAAGGACGAGCACATCTCACCAATTAATCCCGCTGACGCGAAATATTACTGGATCTTTCGTGACGAAGACTTTATTCGTTGGAAATCGGAGGACCACACACAAGTGCTATGCCTATTTGGTGGACCACCCGGCTGCCGAATGACTGATGTTTCATGCCACATAGCCAACCAAGCAACAGGTGCTGTGTTCTACTTTACCTGCAGCTCGGTTTCTACCACCGCTTTCGCCCACGCCATTCTCCGCCATATTCTCACAGTCTCAGACAACCGCCAGGCGAAATCGATTGCCACCACATTCCTTAGCACCCTTGTACACAAGATCCTCGATCGCGACCAGTCGCGCTTGCGGGAGGAAGATCCTCCACTCACAACGGTAAAGAAGGTTCTTGACGCATGGGACGGCGAGATTTTGGAAGCTTTAACAAAGGGAGTTGAAGAAGTAAAAGAAGTCCACCAGACCTCAATCATTATCGACGGAATTCATAAACTCGGCAAAGACGGCACTCAGTTCCTTGAAAGATTTTGCTCGCAACCAATCATCAGCCCGAGGTTCAAAGTGTTACTTACGTGTCGGTCTGACCCTCTGGTTGCTGGGGTAGCTTGCATTGAGTACGACAAGGAGCGACAGGGTTGGACCCCATCCTATCCTCTAGTGGTCAGTCCAACTAAGTTGCTAATGTAGAGTGTCTCGATTCTCTTCGCTACAACGGTACTCGTCATGGTAAGATCCCAACGGAGCATGTCGGTACCTTGACATGGCTCTGGGAACATGAGCAATATAAGGCTTGGATGTCGGTACCACTTTCCGATCTGATACTTATCGAGGGGAAGCCAGGCAGTGGGAAAAGCATCCTTACAAAGTACTTTAAGGATAATCTTTTCAAGAAGGAATCTCTTGCCAAACATGCTATTGTGGCTAGTTTCTTCTACAGCCATAGGGAAGGCGAACTACACACTAATCATTCTAATATGCTGCGCTCAATTCTCTACGATATCTTACACCAAAACGAGACGTTTTTTTTTCACTTTCAATCACTCTACCGGAAAACGCTACCACGAGGTACATGGACTTACGATTCTCTGAAGGAAATTTTGCTGTCGTTGAAGTCACATCCTGCAAATGAACGACTTTACCTCGTTGTTGATGCAGTGGATGAATCAGATGGCAACGATAGACATGATGTTATTCAATTGCTGCGTCAGCTCTGCAGAAACGATTCAAACGAAAGTTGGCCATGCGTTATGAAAGTCTTCGTTGCAAGTCGTCCTATCGTAGAGCTAAGCCACCGTACAGAAGAAACCAAAGTCATTAAGTTACAGAATGAGAACAATGCGGACATTCTAAAGTTTGCAGGATCCTTCTTGCGTTCCGAATTGGAACTGCCCTCGGATATCCTTCTTCAAATTACGGATTACATAGTTGCACATGCTGAAGGGGTGTTCATATGGGTGTATTTGGTTAAAGAAAAACTACTCGAATATGTCCAGCGCGGCTGCAGTAAGCACCAGATATTTGACATCTTGACAAGCCTCCCCGCAGAACTAGAAACGTTCTACGAACAAATTCTCAACGAGCTAGAAAAAGGGAACGAATCAGACATCGAATATGGAATCAGGATGTTTCGCTTCGTTCTATTTGCATACTGCCCACTTAGACTTGCAGAGTTACACCAAGCACTCACTATCCCAGATGATTTTGATGCAGAATTCGCATTGCCGGATGGATCATTCAATACCAAAGTAATCTACCGCATTGACTCGCGTATTGTCCATTGTGGGGGCAATTTGCTGGAAATAAAGGGTCTTTCTGGTACATTCTCTGCTTGGACGTCATTTTGGAACTGTCCGCTAATATATTTACAGAAGAGAATAGTGTTCAGGTTATGCATCAAACTGTTCGCGAATTCTTCCTAAGACCCAATGGGCATGTAGCAAAGTCAAAGTTCATGATCTGTACGAGCGATGAATACGCTCACGCTAGGATATCTATAACTTGTCTCCGATATCTCATGCTCTGTGCCGCAAGTGGATCACTGGATAACGAACTGCCGACTGTTGACCAGTGGACTTCGGAAAATTTTGAGACTTATACCCAATATCTCAATGACAGGCCATTTATTAACTATGCCCTGAGCTATCTCAAACGCCACATGGACAACTGCAGGCAGGATACACGTGTTTTAAACTCTGTTTCCCAGCTGACTGAGAGATTGACTGATGGTCCGGCTTTATTCCTGTTAGGGAATTGGGTTAGTTTCAACTTGAACGCGGAACTTCCTGCTCATGAACTGAGTGAGTCTGCTGAGGATTTTAAAACCCAAATTTTACATACTGCGGCACGAATGGGATTTTCTCGAGTAGTTGAAGCGTTGTTGGTGGCCGGCGCCCAAGTTGAAGCTCCTCTGCGGGATAAGACACCGCTGATTGTATCTGCGGAGAGAGGCGATGACACGACAGTTCGGCTTCTCATTGCTGCGGGTGCCAATAAGGAGGCGAAGGATAGTAGCGGAAAGACAGCGCTGCACCATGCTTCTTTACAGGGTCACTACTCCACAGTTCATGTACTCATCAAGACCATCGGCACCGACAAGGAGGCCGAGGACAGCACGGGACAGACGGCATTACATGTAGCGGCTAGCGGTGGCTATGACGGCATAGTTCGGTTGCTCATTGATGAGGGGGCTGACATCTCAGCTATAGATAGAGGCGGACATGTGCCACTACATCTGGCAGCGGAGTCTGGAAACGACAACGTAGTGAAATTGTTAGTGTATGCTGGGGCCAACGTGAACGCAACGCGATCGGCTGATGGAAGAACGCCATTATGTGTTGCGGTGAATGGAGGACACGAGAAAATCGTCAAATTGTTGTTGGATTGTGGAGCTGATATCAATGCTAGACCTGAAAATGACCCAAGGAAAACTGCACTGAATTCTGCAGTGGAGAGTGGAAACGTAGACATGGTGGGGCTACTACTGGATGCCGGAGCAGAGGTTGACGCGGAATTATTAGAGCTTGATGAAAGAATAGCAAAATCGCCAGCTGGAACCAAATCTGAAAACATGGTGAAGTTGTTGCAGTACGCTAGAAGCAACATCTGGGCCGCCGCAAAAAATGGAGATCTAAACATACTGGAAAAGCGAATCGAAGCTTGCACTGGTAAGTATACATAAATGTCTTGATTATCAAGCTCTGAACATAATGCAGATAAAGACCTAGTAGACCAACTGGGGAGAACTCTTTTGCATGTGGCATGCGAAGAGGCGCCCGTGGAAATATTCTATTTTCTCCTTCATTCTGGGAAAATAAATATCGACGCTCAGGACTGCGGTGGGTCCACTGTACTTCATCTAGCAGTTCGCCGTAATATTTGGGAGCTACTTGGGCGCCTCTTAGGAGAAAATCCCAACACAGAACTTGAAGATCACAGGCGCCTGAGGCCATTACATTACGCCTTAGATTATGCCATAAAATCAAAAGACCCCAAAACCGTCGATCTACTTCTTCAAAACGGAACTAGCATTAGAAGTATTAAAATGGACAAATGGCGATCTTTATATGATGCCTCGGATGCCGGAATTCTCATACGGGAAAATGAGGAAAAGAACTATATTATGAAGGAATCGCTGCCAGAGAATGCACTTAGACGTAGTATTTTAAGAGAGGCGTTCGAAGGGCGAAACCGATATCTCTAGTAAGTTGTAGGTATTGACTCAGATCAACAATTACTAACATAGTGCTAGTTCCACATATGATCTCAACTCTGCGAAGAGCCCGGATGTGTTTGATCCTTATCAGTATCTTATAGAACCAGAGGAGAATACGCCCAGGGCAAATCATGGAAGCAAGCCCGCGGAATTTGTATGGGTATGGCGCCCAGGTCACCAATTAGCGTATAACGGAATTCCAATGTTACGGCATGTCGAGACAGCGGCGTCGAAAGTTGGTAAGTGGGTTTGGATGTCCTTTTCCCGAACTGATTGAACGCACTTTACTCATAGATAAATAGCTTTCTTAAGGTGTTATGTTAGCTTCGAATACTTAAACCCGGTATTAAACGATAGCAATGTTTTTAGCACGATACCTCAACGTAGTGAGATATCTTGGATAATGCTTAAAGAAGTAAGAGCGGTGGAGGAGCCCCTGTTAGATGAGGGCTGCGGACCGGAAACAAGAATGAAATGTCTCAGTTCTCGGATATACATCAGCACATTACCGTTTGGGTGGCTCCCAGATCATGGTATTCAGTTTTTCTCTTTATTTTTAAGAGACTTGAAACACAAATGGTCTGCCCTTTTTAGCATGGCAGAAGAGCACTTGGCCCGAACGGTGAGTATCCATGCTTTAGTTCCTTGATACATAGGTAAACCTGCATAAAGATTCTTATGATTGACTTTTGACAGCGTCAAAAACTGTTAGAAAAGCGAGGTACAGACAACGAGCTCATTCAAGATCTTCTAACGGATGCAAAATGCTGGGCCGATCTTCGTAAACTTTTGCAGGAGCATATACAAAAGGCCGAGGAGTTTAAGCGGGTGTGCGAAGACAATGACTATCTATGTGATGAAGTCAGGAGCTTGGAACGAAGAAAACAGAACAGTGAACAGGCAAGAGCTAATGGAAACGGTAACAGAGAGGATGACGCAACCATAAGGGCAAGTTCTGAGCCACAAGAGAGCAATAATTGTCTGGACATAGCCGACAGGGAATTGGATAACGGTATACAAGGGTTAACGGATTGCAAAAAGAAAATTGATCAGTTGGATACAGAGTCAAAGGATATGATACAACTTGTGAGTATTATCCCTAGTGCATAATGGCATTGAATCTTATTTAATCATATATGGCCTCTTTGCAGGAATTTAATCTAGTTTCAATCCACGAAAGTCATAACTCTGTGGAAATGGCAAAAAAATCCACAGTAATGGCAGCAAGTATGAAGCGGCTTAGTTGGATTACTGTATGTCTGCTCCTGACACAACACCGCGATAATAGTATTAAGTTCTGATTACTAGTTCATTTTCCTCCCATTAATGTTTGCATCGGTAAGATAGCCACGCAAGACTTTGTTGTACTGCTTCTAGACACAAGAGAATATGTTGGACGCTAATCATTTATTATGAATAGAGCTTGTTTGGGATGAATGTTAATCTGTTCGATAATCATCCAAGTTGGCGCTGGTATATACTGGCTGGCATAGTTGTTCAGGTACTTGTCACCTCTGGATGGATTGTGTTTAAATTCACCAAGGTTTGTCATTATGCGTCCTTAAACTCTCACGACAACGATTAAGTAACCAATCTGCAGCTGGAAGACAATCTCGAAGGGGCTGTCAGGGGAGTGTATTTCAGATTGATCGAGCAATGCGGGCGATGTTTAAAAAGGAAAAAAACTGATATAAACGACCTGGAAAGTGGTAAGCAAAAGAGAGCTTGACTTGTAGTTTCTATGTGGATTTAGATTTAATGGTGTCAATTCAACTTTCGTTGGGAAGAGGCATTTAGAATTATTCTATTACAGACTACAACCAGTGTTTGAAACGGGCCCGGTCGCCCTGAGGGGTTTGCTGTCTTCAGTGTTCTCAACCGTCCCGTCCGTCCGGGATCACCCAGGACGGGGACGAGACGGCAACCGTCCGTCCGAGTTAGGACGGGGACGGACGGAAAGGACGGCCGTCAACTTGTTTTTCACCGTCCCCGGTCGTCCCCGGTCGACATCCATGGATCTTTCGCAAAGTACATAATAATATTCATATAAAACTCATTACAATCACCCTGACTGTGAAGCAAGATTCTTCAGCATCTGCTCCATCCGCTCAATGTCTGACCCCGTTGCTCCAAAGATCAATTTATCGATTTATAACACTTACCGCGCGCTCTCAAGCCTCAATTGCTAATCATCTAAATATATCCTCTAACCGCCCGATAACGGCCGGGGACGGTGGATGACCGCCGATGACGGTGTTTT
>Ga0307515_10022082_pt1 | contig 11237 bp, 7 predicted proteins | sample 17_EM_MG_FD_194513 | JGI IMG/M metagenome (GOLD analysis project Ga0307515, IMG submission 194513) | Populus trichocarpa ectomycorrhiza microbial communities from riparian zone in the Pacific Northwest, United States - 17_EM | ecosystem: Host-associated > Plants > Roots > Unclassified | place... | reverse complement strand
CTTGGTAAAGGCTTCCTTTCTGGTTTATAAGGTTGGACAAGAGATGCCTCAGCTTTCACTTGGGGTGAAATCAAAGGCTCAAACGATGGGGTCCATTGACCTATTGACATAATAGGCGTTGGATCTATTATACCCTTAAACCCTAAAACCTTAAGCCCCTAAACCGTAAAATCCTAAACCCTTATAATATTATATTTGTTTCTTTCCTTCTTCTTTTTTTTTCCTCTTTTCTCCCTCCTGTTTGGAGTTTGTGCCAGGTTATTTGTCATCTTTCTTTTTCAACAGTAAGATCTGCTTGTTCGTTTTTCTTGTGGTTGGATCTGATTACTTTTATGCAGCTTTGACAATGCAATCTTCATTTCATGTCTTTTTGTGTGGCAGTGTGTGCATTTTTTTTTTTTTTACAATTTGCTAGAATATAAAAACTTGAGGTGAGAACTATGATTTTTTAAAATACCGCAATTCTCAATTTAAAAAACCACAAGTGGGAGCCGCAGTATTATTATTTTTTTACTGTGTTATTTTTTAAAAAAATCCCTATGCTATTTTTTTCAGTGAGTTTAATATTCTTAACAAAAAAAAAAACAATTGCCAAATAAACATAGGCAACATCCCACCTAATCAAATTAAGTAACCATCTAGGTGGTGGTCCAGTGGTAATAGTTTGGGACCAAGAGGTTTGCTCCCTCTGTGGTCTCAGGTTCGAGCCCTGTGGTTGCTCATATGATGGCCACTGGAGGCTTACATGATCGTTAACTTCAGGGCCCGTGGGATTAGTCGAGGTGCGCGCAAGCTGACCCGGACACCCACATTAAACTAAAAAAAAATTAAGCATTGGCTTTCATGTGTTATATGATACAATTTTCAAAAGTATCAAATTTTTAGAAAAAGCTGTAGGATAAAATTTAATTAAATTTGGTGATCAACTCCAATTCACAATAATTATCATAACTGTTTCATAACGTAATAAGTTAGCATTAATTAAATTTGGTGATATATCAACTCCAATTCACAATATTTTTCATGACTGTTTCACAACGCAATAATTCTTTTGGACTTAATTTGGCATGCCAATAATAAATCTAATAGGGTAAAGTTCAGTTTTGGGTTTTAGGAATCCAAATCTTGCAAATTTAAATAATGACATAAAAGACAAAACAACTACCGTTGGATTGTCGAGTACACAATAGACAAACTGTCAACACTTCTTTCCACGAATTAATAATCATTAATTTCCATAATATATCTTAATTTAGTTCTGTTCAATTTTCAAGCATGCCAATGGAACACCTTACACCTTACACCTACCATTAGAAAAATTTGCGCAGGCCAAGAAAGAAAAAAAAAATAAAAAAAGCATGTCTGCATATGGGAATATGTTTCCATCACTGTCTCTTAGCTTTGACAGTTAGTTTGCAATTTATAATACTCTACAATCAATTAATTAATCATGTTCCATTGTTGAGCCCTCAACCATCATTTTAAGTGCGTCCTCGAACTCTCGACTATTTTTTTTTTAGTGCGCCTTCGAGGCCTCACCTCCTTCGAGTGCGTCTTCGAGCTCTTGACCATTCTTTTAAGTGCGTCTTCGAGCCCTCACTTCTTTTCGAGTTCGTCTTCGAGCCCTCATCTTCTTTTCGAGTGCTCATTTGAGCCCCCATCTTGGGGACAGTGCATCTTTGAGCCCTATCATGTCATCTCTGTAAGACTTTCTTTTTCTACTTGGATAGGTCACCCATTACAATGAGACCCTTTCTTGGGTAGGTCACCCATTACAATGAGACCCCTTCTTTCTTTTTTTTGGTAGGTCACTCATTACAATGAGACCCTTTCGTGGGTAGGTCATTCATTACAATGAGACCTTTTTCTTCATTGTTTTTACTTGGGTGGGTCACCCATTATAATGAGACCCTTTCTTTGTATTTTTTTTCACCGGGTAGGCCACCCATTACAATGAGACCATTTAAAAAAAACTCAATAAAAAAAAAGAAAAAGAAGAAAGCTTTTCACAATTATTCTTCTTTACAAAACTTACTATACAAAGTCAAAAGAAAATAAATTTTCTAATGCCTTTGCACCGTAAGCATTGTAAAGAGGGGACAACTATTGTAATACAATTTTGGCCCATTGGCTTTTTAATTTAATTTTACAGGTTTAAAATGTAAAATTAAAATATTAGAGATTTATTTCGATGAAAAGTGTGATTTGTCAACTTGCGTGAAAACTAGAGATTACAATGTGCTTTTATCATTATATCCTTATCTTCAAGATAATCATTATCTTCAAGATAATGATAGTTATCCGCTTTTAAATTTGATTCTTAATCAAATTCAAATTTCAAAGAAGAGAATGAGTTTGATTGAAACTTTGTTTCTCACACACGAAGGGACTCTGGCACTATAAATACAGATCTCAGTGTATGCACAAAGGGGGGAGACGATATAAAGAAAAAAAACAAAGCAGAAAAACAGGGGAGACGACAAAAGTGAGAAAACAGAGGAGAGAACGAAAAAAAAAACAAGAATAAAGGGAGGAGAGACTGAAGAGAGGAGGAGAAGGAGACCATTCTCCAGCCGATGCCTGCACTGTTACCTTCACTTTCACCTCCGGCTTCACCAGGTAAAGTCTTCTTCTTCTCTTTGTTTCTGTGTAATTGTTGCACGAAAATAGTGTGAAGGTAATTTAATTACCTTTGCACTATAAAGTGCACGCGTGGGTTGAGCCACGCGTGCCTGCTAACCAGCCGGGTCATTGGCTTGAGGCCAGTGACCAGGCTGGGTCCAGCCCAACCCATGTTGGTTGGGCTAGACCTAACCCCCCGCCCCCTAAAAAAAAAAAAAGAAAAGAGAGTTGGCCGGATATGGGCTTGAGGCCCAGCCGGCCCAAATTATGTTTATTAAAGGTGTGTTTGGTAAAACACACCCTTATTCCTTGGCCATAATTTTTATGCCCATTTTAGTTTGATATTTGGCCAAACGAGCCTCTTTTCGATATCAGAAAATTTTAAAAATATTTGGGGATCTTTGTAGATTTATTTGTGGGCCCCTCACACTTTGATTTATTTTTTTTATTTGCATTTTGTATTTTTTTTAAGTTATGTGCTCAATCTGTGGCCTATTATTGCTAAATAGAAATCTGTCGTGCAATGTTTTTTTATTTCCATCTAAAAAGGGCAAATAATAATAAAGGATAAAAAAGAAAAATGACATAGAAAATTTCTTCTTCAAATTCATTTTTTGTAAAAATATTCATTAACGCTAGAGTCAGGAATATTATTTTTTGGATTTGTGTGATATTTACCAACGCTATAGTTGGAAATATTCGTAGGAATTGTTCACTGATGCCAGAATCAAGAACATGAAAGGAAGAATAAAATAAGGGAAAAAGGAGAACAAATTCTTAAGCAATTAGCCTGCCTCAGGTAGGACGCTTAGGGGGTGATAACATCTTTCCTTTTGCGTAACTAGTCTCATACCATAGAATCTCTGTTGACCAGTTAGAGTTCCTAGTAACCATAATGCTAGGTGGCGACTTTTTGAACAAGACATTTTCCCCTAAAAGAACAAGATATCAGATATTTGTTCTTTTTTCCAATCGAGTGATAATTTTTAATCGGTCGTCGCGATGTCCGGGTGTGACAAATATATCAATTCCTTCTTTGATTTTCATGGTAGTAATATTTCACACAATCTCAAGAATCAACACAAGTGCTCAATGAAAATTAAGAAGTTGTAAAGAGATATTCTAAAATAGTTCTACTTACTATATTATTCATCAATTCACATCATGGAGTATAAAGCGTTAACATAGTAGCATAAAACAAGATTGAAAGACTCCCTTAAGTTTTCTCCTCTAGGCTGAAACTATTTAATAGATGAAGGGAAGAATTTTATTTTATTTTCTTTCATTCTCTAATTAATCATTTCTTCAATAAACCAATTTTAATGCAACTGCATGCTTATGAATTTATCTCTTAACAAAACTTATTCACAATTAAATCCCCTAAAATCTCTCATCATTGGTCGGCCACTAGCTCTATTTAATTATCAAAAGTTTTATTTCAATTATAATAATTTAATCATTTTACTCTAATTTTCACATTATTCCCCATGACAACTTATAATAAATTTTTATTTCCCCCAAATTATTCAAGAACCCTAACTTTTCAATTTCAAAAATTCAATCAATTAAGGACTTTAAGCCATTAAAATTAGATCAAGAGTCTTTAGAATGCCTTACCAAGCAAGTAATTAAACTCTAAACACTTCCCAAATCAAGTTCCAACTCCTTCTCTTCTTTAATCTTGGCCGAACTTCCTCTCTCCTTTTCTACTCACCTACACTTGATTATTTTTTTCTTCCTTCCAATTAATGCTTACTAAGCTTGTTTAATGTTTCCCCAAGATCTTCTCTCAAGATTTTATGTTTCCTTTACAATTCTATCTCTCTCACATGTAAATGGTAGGTTTCCCCTCATTATTTTTCTCTCCTTTTCTTCTTGCCCGAGCACACACATGCACACTTACATATATATATATACACTACCTTTTTACCAAATTTTCTCTATATCCCAAATAGTAAATTTCATGTTCACAGGATAAAATTCCTAGATCCCAACATTTGTCTATATAAAATTTTTACCCGGGTGAATTTGAGTTTCATTTATTTACATATTGATAATTTTATTTCCAGGTAACTCACTCCTACTAATATTTTATTCACATTTCTGTATTTTTTTATTTTTTGAATTTTGTTTTGTATTTGGTTCGTTCTAATACTTATTTGGTACTTCTGTTAAATCTATAAGCACTTAGAATGCTTTTCTGCCTAATTTTCAATCAGGGTTTACATTGCGACCTATGATATTATAATTCAATAACTTCTTGTAATTTTCCATAATAATTGTTGCTACCTAATTTTTGATCTAATCTTTGATAAATTTTTGAAAAAAAAATAAAAAATAGCAAAAAACAACAAAAACTGAAAAAATTTATTTTGACGCTTGTTAAAGTTCTTTTGAAATTTAAATGGGAAGGTCACCCATGAAAATAGACTAGTGTTTGAATTTCAAAATGGGCAAGTCGCCCGAAATAATGAGACCAATTTTAGAGAAACATGGATACTTGCTGAAGTTCTTTTGGAATTTAAATGTACAGGTAGCCCATGCAAATAGACCAATGTTTGAATTTCAAATTGAGCAAGTCACCTGAGATAATGAAATCAATTTCAGGGAAGTTGAACGCATGTTGAAATTCCTTTGGAATTTTAAAGGGGCAGGTCGCCCCATGAAAATGGACCAATGTTTGAATTTAAAAATGGGCAGGTCACTCGAGATAATGAGACCAATTTCAGGGAAGTTGAACGCTTGGTGAAATTCTTTTGGAATTTAAAGGGGCAGATCACCCATGAAAATGAACAAGTATTTGAATTTTAAATTGGGCAGGTCACCCGAGATAATGAGACCAATTTTAGGAAAGTTAAACGCTTATTGAAATTCTTTTGGAATTTAAAGGGGCAGGTCTCCCACAAAAATAAATCAGTGTTTGAGTTTCAAATTAGACAGGTCACCCGAGATAATAAGACTAATTTCAAAGAAGTTGAACGCTTGCTGAAATTCTTTAGGAATTTTAATGGGCAGGTCGTCTGTGAAAACAAACCAGTGTGAGTGTGTATGGGCAGGTCACTTGTGAAAATAGACCAGTATTTGAATTTCAAAGTGAACAGGTCGCCCATGAAAATAGATTAGTCGGAGTGTGTGTGGGCAGGTCGCATGTGAGAATAGACTAGTTTTTAAACTTCAAGAAGGGCAAACCACCCATGATAATGAGATGATTTTCTTTTAAAATAGCAAAGTCTTTGGATGAGTGGATCACCAAGCATGCCGAGTAAACACTTTTCTTTACATGCTTAATATGCAAAACATTGATAAGGTTTTGATTTGTAAGCATTGTAAAGAGGAGGAATCTGTTGCTATCCAATTTTTAACCCAATCTTTGATACAGTTTTTTTTAAAAAAACAAAAAATAGTAAAACACAACAAAAACCCAAAAAATATGTTTTTGACATCTTTCCGTCATTTGCAACGATTTTCTCCTCTACGTTCAGTTGTTAATGTGCTTTTTAAGTCGATATTGAAGTTACTCTTTTTTTAAAAAAATCAAAATACAAAAAATAAGAAAAATCAAAATATATTAGGGACTAAATATGAAAAGAAAGAAGTTGAAGGATCAATTTATTTATTGGATTGCTTGGACACCAAGTTTGCTTAGGAACCAAACAATTAAAAATAACAAAATAGAGGGTGGTTACACACAAAATTTAGGGGGGCAGAAATTTAGGGGAAGGAGAAAATTAGTTAAAGCAAAAATTACACACCAAAGCACTCCCCTACCTTCCAGCTCTCAGCCAAAAAAAAAAAAACCAAGAAAAAGCCAAACAAAAAATATAAACACACAAAAAACGGGACAGCTATCTCCTTCAAGCAAAAGAATTGCAAAAGAATTAACCCTTCTCCTCCACTATGCACAACCATCCTCTGCATTCAACATCTTTGGTTCCACCGTGACCTGCTCCATCAGTAGCTCTCTCCTCAGTTGCACAACAGAAGCAGCACTGGTTTTAGCACCATTTACACCATCAACAACAAACTCCCGCAGCCCCTCTCAGCAGTAGAGGCATGCCAGCAAGCGACACTGTGAGCAGCAGAAGGCATTCTCTCAAAAAAACTGTGACCGTGAGCAACGTCTCACAACCATACTAGCAGCGTAATCTTCAGCAGTAGCAATAAAAGATCTTTCAACAGTAGCCATGAAAGTTTCTCCATCACAGCAGCACCAGAAGCATTCTTCCTCATATATAGTCGTGGTTTTCCTCAGCAGCAGCAGCACCGTAGGCTCCTTCCAGCCAGACTAGTAGCTTCTGGTAGCAGCACCGTGAGCCTCTCTAGTGAAACTTCTTTCATCTCCAGCAGGTTCCACCGTAAGCCACCGTGAGCAGCAACTTCATCCTCCACAGCAAACTGCAACCGAAATGCCACTCAAGGCCAGTCATCGTGAGCAGCTCCTCATCAATTAATTCTTGTCTGCATCTGCACCAGCAGGCAGTGAAGATCTTCCTTCGTCTTCGTGCAGCAAACATAGAAGCTTTAACTGTGAACGACACTGCCAACATCCCTCACCAGCCGTTATTCCATATCATAGCTCCACCGCCTCTCTTTCTCCCTTCTCCAGCAGCTACAGCAAGCCACCAAGGACAGTAGTGCCACAAGCCTCCACCATGAATCGCCAGCAACCGCCATGATTTCAGTCTTTGCACCTGCCACCATGGACCTCTTCTCAACGTAGGAGAGCTCCCCCTACAGAGATCCAGATATCCGTTTGTGGCACTGCTAGTGTGGGAACCAAGAGGGGATGTATTAGTTTCATATGCTGTAAAACGTTCTCCCATCAGACGCAGCACCAAAAAGCAGTAGTAGAGAGAAGAGACAGACCTGGTCTCAAAATCAGGAGCAGACATCGAACTTCAATGTAGCAGAGCTCCCTCTACATAGGTGCATTTCTGAATCTTCTAGTGGGGAATCGAAGAGAGGAAGTAATAGTTTCATACGTGGTAAAACTTTCTCCCACCAGTAGCAGCACCTAAACGCAATAGTAGGGAGAAGAGATAGGCCTAGTCTGAAAAACGAGAGCAGACATTGAACTTCAACGTAGCAGAGCTCCCTTTACAAAAGTCTGTTTCTGGCTCTGCTAGTAGAGAATCTAAGAGAGGATGTATTATTTTCAAACCATCTATAATTCTCTACTACCAGTGTTAGCATTAAAACGCAGTAGTAAGGAGAAGAGACAAACCAGGACTGAAAAACAAGAAGAAGACTGAAACTTCAACAGAGCAGAGCTCCCTCTACAAGCATCTGTTTGTTGCACCGTTAGTGAGGAATCAAATAGGATACCAGGGAGTTTCATATTCACCAGGTACTCCTCTTCCAGCAGAGACAACGTACGCGTGATTATACACGTCAGCAGTGGCGGTGCTTAATGATGATTTGTGATTGATTGAGCTATTAGGATATAAATTATCAATTTATTTTTATTGCACACAACCAAGTCTCTTAAAAATACAAAATAAATTGTATTGTTTAGTATTTTCATAGAAAAATTCAAAATACGTATTTGCATATATTTTAGGATTTAATAACCAGTTTATTAAATTCACGAGAATTTGGCTAATATTTCCATAATTTTTTTTTAAAATTCATGAGAATTAATGGTTAAAAATTCTAGTATAGAACGTTGGACCTACAAGTGAGGCTGGTATTTGAAATATCAAAGTTGACCGGAAAATTCTCAAAGTTATCCTAAATATTCATCAATTTTAATTTGGAGTATTTTTCACCATAATACACAAATTATGAAGAACATTTTCCTAAGAATTTATGTGGGTACACGAATCCATAATAAATTCTTAAACACTGAATTTATTCATATGAGTAAATCTCAATCTTAAACTACAGATAGACCACCAACCAAAAAACCATCAAAACCTCTGACACCATATCAAATCACAAAGCAGCTTACCTCAAGTAGGATGCACTAGAGGTGCTAATACCTTCCCTAACCACAATTAGTCTATTACCCTCAAATCTCTGACAAGACCAGTACACCTAGGTTCCCTAGCGACCCTGAACCAAACAACTAGGTGACGACTCCCTCGACTCCTTTGACGTCTCGCGTCCACGTGCGACAAGAATTATCTTCAAAATCATTGGAAGTTGAACCCTTTATACAAACCTTACTATTATAGGTCTTTTTAACCTGTCATGTTGTTCAGTATAAAAGATATATCCATTGACAAAAGTACTTATTATAACACTAGACCTTATTTTTAGGACCCAAATATAAGAATTTCAATCTACCAACATTGGCTCCCATGTTGAACACCTGATTAAATTTAACAGCCATTAATGGTCGATGAAAAAAGATAGGAGATAATCAAATCTAAACTTAGGAGTTGCAAATTTATTAAATACTAACATGTGTTTTAAGTCACATGGTAAATTGTTCATCTTGTAATTGAAAAATTTAAGATTCACTAACTTTTAAATTTTGAGATAACAATAACTGATAATATTGCCCACAAGAAAGTTAAATGAATTTAGATTTTAAGAGAATATAAGAGAAAATGGTTTAAAAATATATAATTGTAATACTTACTGAACAAAAGGTGTCAATTCATCACAATTAAATAACATATAATGATATGCTTGCCTGAATTCGATGTCTATCAAATATCTTCTTCTCGTTGCATTCTTCGATAATGGTGGTCTATGATGGCCAAATATTGACAAATTCCAAGTCGAAGACAGTCCACCACCATCATCATTTTTGAAATGAAGTTGATTTTTGGTCTCAAATAAGGCTTAAAAATAATGAGGTAAATGTTGAAATCTCTTCAACAATATAAACCTTCATATCCAAGCCTTAATATGCACTTTGTTTTTAATATATTTCTTAAGGTTCACAAGAAATAGAACTCAGAGAGGGAAATTGACACTACTAATAGATGTAATTTGATGCTATCGGGTTGAGTGATCGGATTTGTGAAGGGGGTAGCCGGATTCGCTAATTATTTTTTATAGAAGGGATGATGTTTTGAAAAAGAAGGAAGAAGAAAGAATGGGGTGTTGTCATGTGAAATTGCCAATGAATTTTTTATTGTTTTTTTATCCCATTGCAATTTCCATCATAAATTAGCAATAGAAAATATTTCATCGTTGTTTACATCGAAAATTACCTACAAAATATTTATTACTTCGACACTCCTGCACTGGAAATTATAGATAGAATATTTTATATTGATGTTTCCGTTGTTTTTTGGAAATTTTCTTGTAGTGAATATGAAAAGCAATCATTAATGTAAACATCTAAATTTTAGTATTCAATTAAGTAAATATGGGCTATTGTCTTAGCCATCCAATTTTTCTAGAAAGGTTAGATTTTTTTAAAAAAATCGATGGTCATATTAAAGGAAACTTGAGAGGATCCTAAGGGGAGGGTCATACCGATCCTATATTGCTATTGATATAAGCAATGTTAATTTGTATAATATTTTTTCTCAATTCACATTTTAGAAAAAATATCTTATTCATTAAAAGAGAATCTCGAATTAGCATGTAATTAAGAAAATATCGTTTATTATTTTCCTTAGCCATCCAATTTCTTAGAAGGGTTAGATTTAAAGAAAATGATAATCATATGGAAGGAGATATGAGAGGATACTAATCCTACATTAATATAGATACAAGTAATGTCAATTTTATAGGATGTTCTTCTTGAAATGACTTTTAAGAAAATCTTATTCATTTAATGAGAATCCCGAATCTTTTAAATATTTCCTATAAATCCAATTGTTGAAATCTTTTTAAGGATTGATTGAGATAGATTTACTACTATTAGTGGAAATTTCAATTACTATTAAAAGAATGGATATGGTAATACGAGAATTCGAATGACTTTCTATACTTGAAGTATTTTCTATATTATATGTACTCTCTCTAAAGAAGGTATCTACTGCGTGTATTTTGATAAATAATAGGTTAAAAAGAAATTTGTTTTTTTTTCTTAATAGCATGGCCACTTGGATCCACTTTCTTCTCTTCTTTAATTTTGCACTATGTGTTTTGAGTGCAAGATCAATTGAAGATCAGGCCGAACAAAATCTACCAACTATTGAAATCATCAATTATTTGCCAGCAAACTCGGAACCAGTGCGATTTTACTGTGCTTCCAATAATATCAGCTTGGGTATGCACTCACTTTCTGTGGGTGAAGTCTTCCAATGGAAAGTTGTGGAAAAGGATACATATTACTGCGCAGCTGAATGGAAACAATATTTTGCAGCGTGGTATGGGTTTGAAGTAGGGGTGTTCACGGTCCGGTTCGGTCCGGTTTTAACCAAAAAATACAACCAAACCGGAAAATAACATTCTTTATTAATACAACCCGGACCGAACCGAGAACCGGTTCAAACCGAACCGGTTTTGTTCGGTTCGGGTCGGTTTTTTAGCAAAAAAACCAGAAAAACCGGGCTGTTCTATGGTAACAGTGATAACCATTGTTCACTCGCTTCCCCTTCCCCTTTCAGATGATGTTAAGAAATATTAATAATCAAACTAAACAATTTTGACACAATAAAATAACTCCTAGAAGCCCTCCTTGCCTCTGAGCTCACGATCTGCAGGGA
>Ga0307515_10022081_pt1 | contig 11237 bp, 7 predicted proteins | sample 17_EM_MG_FD_194513 | JGI IMG/M metagenome (GOLD analysis project Ga0307515, IMG submission 194513) | Populus trichocarpa ectomycorrhiza microbial communities from riparian zone in the Pacific Northwest, United States - 17_EM | ecosystem: Host-associated > Plants > Roots > Unclassified | place... | reverse complement strand
ATGACGAACGTCTCTCTCAATTGATTTAGCCAAGTACTCAAAGAAAAAAGACTTCGGCCGAAAGGGACTGGCTCGCCTGGGCCAGGCCTGGCTAGCAAACCAGGTTGCTTGTGCCTAACTCAATTTTGTCTTTCTCTCTCCTCTATTTTTTTTACATATAATCTTGTAATTTTTATTAAAATTACCCCAACAGTCCAATAAAAATATTCTCAAATCCACACTCTTTTTTTTTAGTTTAACGTGGGTGTCCGGGCCAGTTTGCGCGCACCTCAACTAATCCCATGGGTCCTGAAGTTAACGACCATGTAAACCTCAAGTGGCCATCATATGAGCAACCACAAGACTCAGACCTGAGACCACAGAGGAAGCAAATCTCTTGGTCCCAAACTCTTACCATTGGACCACCACTTAGATGGTTCTCAAATCCACACTCTTCATAGGACAATAACACGAGCAATCAGACGACCTTTCTATAGCAAATGAAACTTACTCTCTTGTTCTACAAGCTAGAATCTTTAATCATTAATGTCAATCTAGCTACTTTTGCAAATTAAGTTACGATGGCATTGCCATCATTCTCCTATTTTTTTTTGGAAAGGGTGAGTAATGGAACAGGTTTGTTAAATACTTGAATTATCGAATTAGAGGTTAGAGCATCAGCTCTCTACTACACACAAAAAACACCCCTTCACTTCCTGGTCTTTATACATGCTTGTCACTTGAATAACCAAACTAATAAAAAGACTGACTTGAGCATCAGAAAATTGAAACACCAACTCACATCAGTGCAGTCCAAACTATTATCAACCATAGAAAAGCCTAAAGATTCGTTCAAGTTTTTCTTCGACTTCATCAGTGGCATCGATTGTGGAGAAAGAATAAAAACTATGTTTATTTCATATCCAACCTTTCTTATCCCTTGTAGGTACCTGATTTGAAATCTTTCATGGCTGGCAACATGGAAACACCAGGTGAAGGAGTTACAAACCTCTCACCATCTTCATCGACTCCAATTAACCTCCAATAACTTGCTCAATACATGAGAGCACTTATAAAAGTTGTGCTAGTTACCCAGCAACAACTTAGGTCTCTCCCCATCCATCCACATTGGTTGTTATTCGGCATTTTGATCCTCTTGCACCCATATGTATCATTAGCTCAATTTCCCTAAGAAAATTAGAAAAAAACAAGGTGGAAGAAAGCATACACCACACCTCCACCATTTCAATGAGCAGATCTCTTCAATATGAGGAACCTTTCCATATAGGGTCGTCTAGACATGATCTTTACAGATTAAAAGGAAAGGGTTGAGGTCATATTCTTCATCAACAACCTCGTTGTCCCTCAAAGTCTAAGTAGAGACGAAGATAGAAATGTTTTAAGCAAAATAAGAGTTTCACCACTATGTAATAGTATATTGAACATTCACTTTTTCAAAGATTGCATGGTCAACAAGATTAATATAGACAATTATGGTGGTATGTCTAACCCTAGAGAACACTTCTAGAATGTTAAAAGTAACTTGAAATTGGTGATCCAGGACTCTAATGCCATGAGTAAGATACTCATTACCATTTTTATAGGTCCTTGTGTGTATGGTATCTTAGTCTGAAACCAAGTTCTATACTTAACTTTATTAACTTAGGTCATAAGTTGATTGTTTATTTCAGCATGAACATACCAATAAAAAAAGCTCAACTAGAAGGAGAGAGAACCGAAGCTTATTTAAAAAGATTTAACAAAAAGATGTTGAAGATAGAAAACTTGTTAGAACCAATTGTGATAAAAGTTTTGATCAATGAGGCAAGTATGACCATACAAGAACACCCAAACTTTCATAGACAAAGAAAAATTTCTCCAATTTTGAGTGGACTTTAGAATGTCAAAAGTCTTCCAAGAATTAAAAGTTCATCTCTTTTCTTTAAAAGTCCTCTTATAGCCATAAGATGAAGAAAGATCTCCTTCTCTCTATGGAGGTTGCAAACTTAGCAGTATGTGCAATGTTTATATAGAAGACCTAAAAAAATTGAGAAGTGAAAAGGATATACAAGTGGAAGGAGAAATGAAGGTTTGCATGAAAAAACACTCGTTAAGCTTCACTCAAGTTATCACTAAAATTACAAAAATATGAATGATTGACCTCGTGGGGCACCTACGAGATATACGACGATGTGTTTAAGTTTCCTTGTAGTTAACCCTATAAAAGTGAGGGTTTTCTCTAAACAATGCTTTCACTTCATTGTTGTGCTCTTTTGACAACACAATATCCAAAAAAAGGAGCAAAACCAATTGTTTGATGACCCAATAAATCTTTTTGGCCATGGACAATACGAGAACTAGAAATGCCCTCTTTTTAAAATTGAGTAAAACACATAGACTGAGTTTGTGAAGTTTGCAAAACAACTAGGGGATGAGCATTCATGGTGGTGTTCATGCTAGTGTTAGCAACAAATGAAACAATAAGAGAAACATAAGCATTAGCAGGGGAACGCCTATACCTTGATGCCAATATCACCCAGCTGGCTCAAACAGAGAGATTTTCTCCAAAGAATGACACAAACCTCTTGAAGAATGCCAATATCACCCAGCTGGCTCAAACATATTCCATAACACGTGAACATATTCCTTAACCTTTTCATTCTTACAGCCTTTTCTTTATGGTTTATGAATTGTATACATGGCTTACAAGGCAGTAGCCAGAAACATAGTATCCGAAGACAGCCATTAGTTCCAGGAGGTCATTCATGTCCCAATCAAAAAGGAAGAAAAGAAGGCTTCTTTTGCAGCAAAAAACAAAGACCACTCTACAATCATTGTTTTTATGCTTTATACAAGAGAAATTTAAAGCTTTTTCCAGTAAGAACACTTTGAAATTTCTCTTTTTTAAAAAAAAAAATTGTATGTTTTCTTTTGTTTTAAGATGCGGTGACTTTCTTTAACGTTTGACAGATGCAAACGGTTGTGGCTGTTAAAACCCAAAGAGAGAAAACGGGATGTTCATAATAATCAATTAAAACCCAAAGCGAGATAATGGGATGTTCATAATAATCAATTCTCGAGCCCAATCTTTTGTTTCCTGCTGCCATCATTGCCTTAAAATTTGCTGATGGAATAAAAGATGGTAAAGCTCTGAGGTACTAGAGAGAAGCTGGACAGATTCATTATCAATGACAATTGGGTGCAGCAGTATCTCTATAAGATGAATGAATCGAGGATACATAATCATAACGCTAAATTGCTTTCAGATGCACTTTCCTTTCCTACAACGGAACCCAGCATGCATGTCCCGATTTCATGGTCTCAGTTGGAAACCAAAAAGAATAATAGTCATACAGATGCAAAACTAACTATCATCTAACGGTATACAGCAAAGTATATATTGAGGAGCAGCTCTTTCAAAGCAAGATGGTGCCCTAAGGTTGAATTAGTGTATTCCTTTGAGAGCATTTTGTATTAGCCAGTTACAAGAGGCTAGCAATAGTGAAAAGCTGGCGGGAAGTGGCAAAATTTGCACGCACCAGTTTACGAGGGTCTATGTCTTGAAACTCCCCCCAGAAGTTTGTCTGAAACGAAAACCGATGGTTTATGTCCTAATATTTAATAGGCCCATCAAGGCTGCCAGATGCAAACTGAAAACACAGAAACGGGAAGGCACTGAAGTTAGAACTGAAATAGAGTCACACACACACTCGCACGCATCACACAGAAATGCGTGCGTTCAAAAATTGCACTCACACAGATGATGCATCACAATATAGGCAACACGATAACCCTGTCTCAAAAAAAGAAAGCCCAGCTACCTTCTGTTTTCACCACCATGAAGAAAGGGAATTGAGAAAAAAGAGAGAATACAAGACCAAAGCCTTGCTAGCATGCAGGAAACAGATATTGAACATGACACTTCCTCACATTTCAGTGACAGCGAATCAAAGATCCCACTGATAAGATACCTTCAGACACTGGAAGTCACATCTTCTCCCTTTTCATTAGTACTGTAGCACTCACAATTTGACCAAATATGTAATACTTACCATCAAGCTGATGCTATACTTACCATGTAGTTAATACTTTGCACCTTTATAATATTCAATATCGTTAGCATATAGTTAGTAGTTTGATGGCATATGTAAACACAATTCACTGTTTGAAGTTTGGTGCAAACCAAAGTCTAAACTCTAAAGGTTTCAAAACTACCACCACAGTTATTACCTGTTGAACAATTGGTTTGGTTGATGTCATGAATTCTTGAGTAATTCCTTGCCAAACAACCTTTCCTTCATGTAGAAACAACAACCTACACATCAAGCAGTACTAAGGGAATGCCACTTTACAAGTCCAAGACTAGAAAAACTTTTTGACACGGCTAACCTGTCAACAGCCCTTCTAATGGTACTATGTTGATGAGTAACCACCACATAAGACGCGATCTTCCCAGGTTTCCGTGCATCCTCACCTTTCATATGAACATGGCGGATGAGATCTTCAACTACAGTAGATGCTATTGGATCAAGTCCAGCTGTTGGTTCATCATATAAGAGTACCTGTTCCACAATGTGAAAAAATACAAGGGAACAGGTAAAAAACACAAAGCAGGATAAAATCACATCAAACTCTTCGGAAGTTGTGGCACAAAACACCATGAGACAAAATCATACAAATAGAATTTTATTGTCGGCCATCCTATTGGTATAAATTTCTTAATGCATGCCAACCACCAGAGAATCACAAGAAAAAAGTAATTTCCTTTACCATATTTTTCATCAAAGAATGTTTACCAATCAGAAATGATCTCCATGCTGCTATATTAAGACAATTACAGCTGCTATAAGTCATTTTGACCATGTTTTTCATCAAAGAATGTTTACCATCAGAAAATGGTCTTGGTGCAGCCATATATAAAGACAACATCAGTTGCTATCAGTGAAAACCAAAAAGATTAAAGAACAAAATCAATTCAGTTGCTTAAATACCTCTGGTTCAATTGTTTCCTTTGTGGTATCAAAAATTATAGACCGAGCTAGAGCAACTCTTTTCTTCATTCCACCAGATAATTCAGAAGGTAACCGGTCCTCTACTCCCTGAACAGAATATTAAGTTTCATCAACCTTAAAAGTAAAGGGTTTCATTATCTTCAATAGAGGCTCGAATAAGAAAGCAGGGAAAAGGAGACGGTTTCTAAGCCTTATGCAATGCTGGAAACTAGCATTAGGAAATGAAGACAGTTCCTAATGCTTCAGCAGGAAATTGACAGCATTGCATAGGTGACAAAAGTGTAATGCATATATGTAGCTTAAATATATTAAATTAAGGGAACAGAAACCTGTCAGGAGATGATTTCTTAGCTGGGAAAGAGCCACCTGATGCTACACAAATGAAAATTTTCACATTGCAAACATACCTTTAAACCAACTGCAGCCAAAGTTTCTGCCACAAGATCCATGATTTGCTCTTCCGACATGCTAGAATTTTCGTATCTAAGCAAGACAAAAGCATTAAGAAATGAGCTTTCTTTTTTCCTCCAGAAAAGGAATTGCATTAAAGTCATGCTATCAGTTCCAACTCCTGAGAAGAAAAGAGTAATCTGTATCTTACAAAAGGAAACCAACATTTTCACGCACAGTCAAAGAATCAAAAAGTGCTGCACTTTGAAACACCTGCCATGAAGAATAAGTGAAAAGTAAAACCACTGATAAAATAGCACAGGAGACATAACCCTTCAATTAATAACTAAAATAAAGATTTACCAATCCAATTCGAAGCCCAGACATCACCTCATCGCTGATCAAACCATCTCTCTTTTTACCTCGAATATAAACCTCACCCTGCCATTAGATATGGTTTATGTAAAACTGCCTACTTAAAAACTGAGGCACAGCCCAGTTGCTTCAGGCCAGGATAGTAATAGGTTACATAAAGATAGAGGCAACAAGAAACTTGATTTGATCATTACCCTGTCCGGAGCAAGAAGTCCTGCAATAATCTTCAAAATTGTAGATTTACCAGTGCCAGAAGGTCCGATTATTCCAACTGCTTCACCGTGTCTGATCTGCATAAGTGGAAACTTATCACCGCACAGATAAGACGATACAGAATAAATGACACGAAAAGGTAGATGAACTTGAATTACTCAAGTAATTATCACAACGCTGCCTTCCCCCAAAAGGAATTATTGAAATAGTTTTAAGAAATCAATAATCTTAAACATTTGTCTCTTTGTTGGTCTGAGTAACAGAAACACAGAATTTTGCACCAAATGTCTTCGCTTACAGTAAACAATGGGGTAACATTACTTGTCAAGACAACGCAATTAACCATAAAAATCTTCTCTCACAGAAGGCAACTAAGGATCCACAGGGAAACATCAATTAACCATAAAAATTGCGGACATGCAAACCAGGGTACATGCAGAAACAGCAAGACAATACAAGCAGAGACTGATAGGCGTTGCCTTGGGGGGAATGCATAACATGCAAATGATTGCTAAAATTATTAATAACTCGCATGGTTTTACTTCAATACCGGTCAAGAAGTTGGATTACAAAACTGCTAGAAGAAGAGTGCTAGCCGCAAGAAAGCTGTTTTTGTGCTAATATGAAGAACAATCTAATAGCAAAATAAGCCACAAAAAGAGTTGTTAAATAGCAAACATAACTTCGAGAGAAAAATTCACCTTGAAGCTCACACCTCTTAATATATGCTTCTCCCCAAATGACTTGTAAACATTTCTGCATTCGATGAGAACATCAGAATCATCCTCCTCCGGTTCACCTATCCTGCTTAATTTCTCTGGTTTATATGAATCCTAGTTACGTGATCAATGGAATATATCCATTCAAACCAACGCAAAAGATCGTATCAATGAAATAAATTTAAAAGATTGAGAAAAATCCACCCAATTCACAATTACATTAATTTAACACAAAGAAGAAGAAGGTGGGCGGGCTGCAGAAAAAATTCCCTAAAATACCGAGCATGAATAAGCAACAGAAAAACACGAACATAAGATATAGCAGAAACCAGCAGCAGTCAATAAATAAAGCAAGAATACTGAACATAGAATGCAGGAACTTTACAGTGAATTTGTTTGCGGAAAATCCCTCCCTCCCTATGTTGGGTCGAGGAGGAGCCACACAGGCACAAACAATATTTCTTTGATCCTTCCTCGGCATTAAACAAAGTGAATTGTTGAATGGTATCCCAGTGGAGGGAGCATACCAATTTGGCAGACAAAGCGGAGATAATAGCATTGAGCCAGATGAGACCAAGCGCATCTTTGAACAAGACCCAGATCGAGTTTTGCGCCAAAAAAAAACTCTGTTTTTCAAAGCTAACCAGGATAGATTGATTTTATAGAGGGCCAGTCAGATTCTTTGCCAAAGCAGGGGATTGTGAAATTTGACAAGGAATGAATTTCAAGAAACTTGGTGGAGCAGAAACAAGAATAAATCAAAGACAAAGCTTGGAAATTGCTTGTGTTTTATGTTGTGTGCCAAGTGAGATGCAAGTCTTACCACGTTGTTAGACTAATGGAGCATATGTTACAGCATTCCTCATGGGAAAAGGAAAATAAGTCTGTATGCCCGATTGGTTAATGGGGGTGTTAGGATATAATTAGGGCTTTTTCTACGCAGATTTGAGCTCGGTAGTTGTTCTACCTCCTAATTAAAGATAAGATTTAAGAAAGATTGTTAAAATTAAAATCCTTTTGTCATATATATTTCCACTCTATGCGTATGGAGTCGTGCACTAATAAAAAAACAAAAACTATCTTTGATATGATTAAAAATTTGAGTTAATGACTTGGTTATCCAAGTAAAAATTCATTGATGCATTGATTTATTTTTTATTTTTTATTTTTTAAAAAAATATGTTATTTTTACTTTTTTATATAAAATAAAAAAAATTGACCCATTATCCGAGAATCAGAGAGTTGGGTTTAAAATTTGTGGTCATATGTTCAAGAGTTTGATTATTTAAGGCCTATGAATGAGTCAAAATAAAGTTTGTGAAATTGACATCAAACTAATCTAATTTAGTGAAGACTTGAATTGAACAACAGGAAAGGAATGAAGGAATAGCCACGAGCACACTCTATTTATGTATAGTATGATACTAGATAATTTTGTTGAATGTAAGAAAAAATTCGAAAATGTCGTTGACATGAAAAAAGAAATAAATTATATGGAAATTAAATTGATATGATATAGTTAACTTCACGGATTTAAAGATAACTGAATGATCGGTAAAAATATAGTTTGATTAAAAAATAAAAATAATATTTTTAAAAAAATATAAAAACAACGTATTGGATTTACTTAGATCGACTCGAGTTAATTTGTTAAATCTTCAACTTGGGTCATGAGACCCTAATAACATTGTAGAAAGCAAATAAAAAAAAAATATTGAGCCTAATTCTCAATCAACCCAATATTAAAAGATAAAATTAAAAAATAAAATTCAATTAGAAAAATAAGTTGAGTCAATCTGAGTTAACCTACCAAACTTTAGTTATGAGATTGAGATAACCGTACAAAAAAAATGAAACAATTTATAAAGCTCAATTCTCAATCAATTTAATGTTGAATGATGAAATTAAAATTAAAATCAATTAAAAAAAGACATGAAAAAACCACCAGAGTTAATCAACCAAACCCGTGACCCAAGTCATGAGACCGGGATACTCTCATAGAAAGCAAACCAAAATAAATTATGAAGCTTAATTTCCAAACAACCCATTATTAAAGGATGAAATTGAAAAAGAAAAATTAATTAAAAAAAAAACTCGAGGCAAACGGACTAACCCGGATCATGAGACCATAATAACCTCATATAAAGAAAATAAAAAAATTATGAAGCGCAATTCTCAATTAACCCAATGTTGACGATTAATTGAAAAAAGTCAATTAAAAAAATCCGAGTCAACCTGGGTTAACTTGCCAAAATCAAATCATAAGACTGAGATAACTCAATATAAAAAAAAATAAAGTTGAATTCTTAATCAATTCAATGTTGAATGATGAAATATAAAAAAAATCAATTAAAAAATGACTCAAAAAACCTAAGTCGGCATGCTACCTCGCAAAACTTGCAACCCGGGTCATAAGACCGTGATAACCTCATAGAAAACAAATAAAAAAAATACAAAGTCAAATTCTCAATCAACACAATATTGAATGATAGTGTTGAGGAAAAAAATCAATTAAAAAAATAACTTGGATTAACCTGTCAAACTCAGGTCATAAGATTAAGATAAATCTATGAAAACAAATTAAAATAGATCACAAAATCTAATACCAATTAAAACTAATCGTTATAGAATGAAATTAGAAACAAAAACTTTTAAGGACCTAATTGTAAAAGGCTTACTACATTGAAATACCAAGACATACATTTTAGCATATGTTAATTAAGAATAATAATAATAAATTGAGGGATTTGTATGTAGTCTCCTGAGTGCCACAGCATCAAGTTTATTTCAAAGTATATGAGCAAACAAAACCAGAAACACGAATGAAAGAAGAAGAAGAAGAAGAAGAAGAAGGTGGGGTCGACGCACCATGGCCTAGTTAAAGCGATGGGCCTTGTTCTGAGGCGACAGGAAATGGGGACGGACGACAATACTAAAATTATGGTTTTGGACTGCGAGCAACCATCGCCTTCGTTTTCCCAAAGACAGCAACATTCGTTGCTCAAGCGAAAATTGTGCCTTTCACATTTATGGATACTTCTTTGCACTTGCATCACAATTAGAATTTAAAATACTTTTAGGAACGAGATTAACCTCACATGCATGTATTATCTTCTCAAAATATTAATAATAAAATTCTTAAAAATACTGATTATTAGCCTAGGTATCTTACTGTTTTATTGAATGTGCATCACTTTTTTGCCTCCCCCCTTGTTCTCATTCTTTGAGTTTTGTTTATGATCATAGTTTCTTGTTTTTCCTATTAGGTTCCTTCTCGGTTGGTTAGGTTAATATTTGGGCTTGGTATTATGATGTGGTTATTTTAGTATAAGGTTCTCGCGATTAAAAATGAGGGGGTTGGAATTAAAAGCGAAGAAAAAAAGCCCTTCTCTTTCTAAAAAAAAAAAGACATCCACAAGAAATGACGGGAGGGGAGAAAAAGAAGAAGAAAAGAGAGAGAATATGTAACAGCCCAACCCAGCTTGCCATGTATTGTCCGTTTTGGGCCTTACCGTCCTCACGGTTTTGTTCTTGGTGACGCGAGCCCACATCTGAGCATGACGTCCCAAAATACGTATAACAAGTTAGCAACCATCACTCTTAATAAGGTCAGCTATCAATCCCTCACCCGCCGATGTGGGATATGACAATCCACCCCTCTTAAGGAGCTCGACGACTCCGTCGGAACAACCAGACAGCCAATGAACTAGACTCTGATACCAAATGTAATAGCCCGACCTAACTTGCCATGTATTGTCCGCTTTGAGCTTTACCAACCTCACGGTTTTGTTCTAAGTGACGCGAGCCCATATCTGAACCTGACGCCTCAAAACACGTATGACAAGTTAGCAACCAATACTCTTAACAAGGCCAGCTACTAATCCCTCACTCGCCGATGTGGGATATGACAGAATAAGACATGATCATTAGAGCCACATCGATCTCTTTATTTGACATGTGTCACCTTGAAAGAATGACAACGGCTCGACTATTCCAACGACTCTAAAAAAAATTGTGTTTGGAGGCCTAAACAAGAAGAGAGAGAAAAAAAGAAAAAAAAAAAAGAAACAACTCGTCAAATAAATTAACATATTATAGTTATCTCCGTAACTTGAGTTTTGAATTTTTTAGTTATCCTGAGTTGATCAATATTAATTCAATATGTTAATGTTGTAATATTTAAAAAAGATATCAAATTAATTTTTTTTTCAAAACCAAACCTATTTTTTTATAATAATCTATGTTATTTTTATACATATCAAGTCAAATGCTCGATCTAGCTGAGGAATTGATGCTAAAGGTCTTTTTAATACCAACATGCTTGACCGAGTTTAACAAAAACACTCAAAAAGTCTCAATGACATGTCTTTCTTTTTTTTACGTTAATTAAAATAACCACTTAATTTTTATTTTAAAAAGGTTCGTAAATTATCACCTTATGATTTTGTTTTTAGTCAATTTTGGGTTTGATTGATTCATTTTTCTGTATGCTATGAGTGTACCCTCTTTTTTTTTTTTTTTTTTTTTTTTTTTTTTGGTTTGAGTTTAA
>Ga0307515_10022080_pt1 | contig 11237 bp, 9 predicted proteins | sample 17_EM_MG_FD_194513 | JGI IMG/M metagenome (GOLD analysis project Ga0307515, IMG submission 194513) | Populus trichocarpa ectomycorrhiza microbial communities from riparian zone in the Pacific Northwest, United States - 17_EM | ecosystem: Host-associated > Plants > Roots > Unclassified | place... | reverse complement strand
CACTTCTCTAATTGCCGTTGGTCTGTGAAGATAATTTTATTGTGACGGTTAGGCAATACATATATCGAAATGGTATAGATGTATCATGGGTCACTACTATATATTAAGATTTTTTTTTTTTTTGATGTTGTGGGTTTTTTTTCTTTACTTCAAATTAATTTTTTTATATTTTCATATTATTTTCATGTGCTGATATTAAAAATAATTTTAAAAAAATAAAAAAATATTAATTTGATATATTTTCTAGCAAAATACATTTAAAAAAACAACCACTATCATATTTTCAAATATCTTTTAAGAGTCATCACCCATAATATAATAGAATTGAGACTTACGCTAACAATATAGCATGCTCATGAGACCACTATAATCTATATTTTCTACGCTAGACAGATCGATATTTCAGGGTTGTTATCTATATGTGTGTGTGTATGTTTAAAAATGTTCTTAAATAGAGAATATATTGAATAATGCTGGATGTTTTTTTTTTTTAATGATTTAGATGTGTGAAGATATATTGATCTATCAATAAAAAAAAATGCAAAAAATAAAATTAACTGTTTTCTCAATAAATAAAAAAGCATCTATCAAGTATTAAAGCAATGAAATGTCACCTAAACCTTAATTAACAGTACTTCATGCATATATTGCTGCATGGTGTGTTCTACGCGTCTTCAACATTTTTTATCCTGGCTAGCTAGATTCTGCAAAACTTGTCACACCATGTTCTTATGTGCTGTGAAACTCCGATGTGTGATCGCAATCAAAATATATGGTCGAATTTCCTTCTAAATGTCTGACAAGATTTTTCATTTATTTGGACTAAATATTGGTGATTAGTTCAGCTGATGCAGTCCACCATGGCTACGATGTGATGGCAAAAGGAGCTTTTACTGTCTTAAACTGTAACTGTATAACAGAAAACCAGCTCCTATCAATAAATATATATCTAGACCAATCAATACGTGGGGGCACATCTTTAATGGACAACATTTGTAGCATTTTTTTTTGCATCTAGCTGGACAAAATTGTAGGGCATGCTTACAAGTCAAAAAGAAATGCATCATAGTGCCAAAGAACAGCAATGCTTTGCTTTAGAAAACACATATTGTGCCCATTATTTCGGAATCAAAATTATTGCCCTGCTATCGGACATCCACTCATAATATAACGATCACAACAGCGCTAAGATTGATTATCCAAACAAAAAAACAGCGCTAAGATTATAGTGCTAATAGTAGCACACAGCACATCTGCCTCTACATGCATGCCAAGAAGAAACAAGAGGTGCCCTTCATTGATTAGCAGCAATAATGCATTATTTTAACCCCCTCACGTTGTTCCAAGATAAAATCTCCATAGTTAAAAAGAAAAGGAAAAGAGTAATTGGTTGCCTGTATATATCCTTTGATTGTCATATCTTCGGTCATGATCCCTGCAGAATATATTAAAAGACTTTTGCAGTGCTTAATTTGAACTAATGTCAGGGCCGAAAGTCAACTTTTTCTAGAGTTCAATTACTGGTGTGGGAATAGAGAAGGATAATATAGAAGGATATTGTCTCTGAAACAGCTAATTGAGGTGCAGAATGGAAGGACTTCCTTTTAAACACCTGGTCTACCGATTGGGGCTTTTTTTCTCGTACTTCAATGTGGACTTCCTGTGATTAGTAGAATAAGTTCTAAGTTGGCTGCTTGGAAAATAAAGAAAGCATTTATCTACAGGGGGTAGAGTGTGCTTAATTAAGTCAGTGCTAAACAACCTTCCAATCTATTATCTCTCTATTCCTGTCCTTGTGACGGTAGCGGCAAAAATTGCGAAGAAGATTAGGTCTAAAAATGCTAGTTACATACATGGAGTAGAATGGTTAATGCATGTGCAAGGGATCATGAGAACCTGAAGAATATTGTCGATCAAGAAAGTTGTATATTGGTTGGTAATGGTTGTGATACCAGCTTCTTGAATGATGTATGGATCATTGGTAATTATTGTTTGCAAGTCAGTTTCCTCGTTTGTACAACCTCTCAATTGACAAAGGTTATTCAGTAGCTAATATGGGCATTTGAGATGGCTTTGCTTGGATTTGGAACTTTAGGTGGAGAAGACCTTTGAGAGGAAGGGAAATCGATCTTTTTAATTCTATGTTTGAGCTTCTATCTAATTCCATTAGGGAGTTCTCGGTCAAGTCTTTATGTTGGCTCCTGAATTCATCCCTTCGGATTAATAACAATATCTCTTTTAACGGTCTGTGGAAGGGTCTTGTTCCTCCAAAGGTGGAAGTATTTTGCTGGTTGGCGATACTCAACAGACTTAATACTAGAGGAATGCTTTCTAAACGAGGTATTATTGACGTATAAGAGGTTGTTTGTCCTAAATGTTTGCAGAAGGAGGAAATAATTTGCAGCTCAATAGTATTTTGCAGCCTGATTATGAGATAATTTTTCTGTTGATCCTAACAAGATTATGTGTATGGGCCAAGGCTTTATTTCCTGACTTCCCTTATTGTGCTCTTGACTTGCTAATTTCTGCTGAAGGTTTTATAAAATGGTCGAACGCTATGAAGTCACGACCATTACTTATATGGTCAGCTCCATAACCTTTGGTTTTGAAATGGAATGTGGATCGGTCTTCTCCTGGTAAACCAGGTCCTGCAGGTATTGGAGGTGTTCTACGTGATCATAATGGATTGCTGTTAAGACTCTTTTCAATCCCTGTTGGAATAAAAGATTCTAATGAAGCAGAATTATTAGCTGTTGTTAAAGCCTTGGAGTTATCAACATTGAAGGAAGATATGTTTGGAAAAGAAGTGGTGGTGGAATCGGATTCTAGAAATTAATGTAGTCAATTGGATGACAAAGAAGTCTATCAGACCATGGTTTTACCAAAATCTCTTCACCTTTGCTTCACGATTCTCATCATGTTTGGGTCCTGTAACTTATATTCACACTCTGCGAGAAGCTAATCATAATCTTGCGAAACAAGGTGTCAGTAGATATGGTGAACTATTACCATGGTTGTGATTATTTGTTGCTCATTGGTTACTTTACTTGTCTCTCATCTCCAGATAGTCTTGCGAAACAAGGTGTCAGTAGGAAAATGGCAACGACTTGAGAAAAACTTAAGAACAGACATCAGACTTTCAACTTCATTGGTGGAACTGGCACTTGCCCAACATCACCTCATGGAAATCCCTTCTGCAAAAAGTGGAAGATAGTGGTATAACTCTCAAAGAAGTTGACTGATGTTGGGGTCCAGAGATTGCTACGGTAGGGGCAGGTTCTTTGACTATTTTTTCTCTTGTCTATCCAGGGCCTTGTGTGCATGGTTCTTGTAGTTTCTTGCTCTTTTTGGCTTACAGACCCTTGTGGTTTCTTGTTTGCCTTTTACAGGCTTATTCCGCTTCTCAAAAAAATAAAATTGTCATAACTTATTTCCTTGGATAAAGAAGAAAAAAGCATGGCGAATTAAAAGCTGCTACAAATTTACAATGGGCTAATCCGTTGACGGTAATTTGAAGGAAAATGATTGTGTAGAACAAAATAAAAGAGGAAAAGAAGGATTGAAACATTTGAGTTTTCGATAACATTAAAAAAAATCACACACACACACACACACACACACACACACACACACACACATATATATATATATATATATATATATATATAAGTTATTCTGAATTTAGAGAATGGTTAATTATATAGTAAAAATAAAAGGTTGGGGATGCTTGTTTCAAGTAAAATATATTAATCATTTTATTTACAGATGTTATAATATGCTAATATTTTTTATTTAAGAAAAAAATGTGATCGACATATGATTGGTAATTGCCTAATATCGATTAATTTTAGCAATGGACGGCGTTTTTAGTACTAAATCATTATGTCGTATTTGACATATTTTCTCTATTTTATATTTTGTTTTAATTTATTAATATTGGGTGATTATATTTGTAGTTAATCCAAAGTCGGGGACATGTAGGGTTCAGATTTTACCGGATTGAGGAGGGATATATGTATTGCAAGCTTGTTATCATAATAATTAATGTTCATACTTTTCAAACCTAGGTATTCGGTAAATTAAACACCATTCAAGGTTTATACATGGCTTCTCTCTATATTTGAACAGCTAGAATTTTTTATTTTTTTTCATTTTGCAGCTACAAAGTGAACAATAAACAATCATTCCTGATCGTTTTATCGGCACTGACTTCAATGATATAACGGGAACCGAACAAGTTCAGAGAAATTAAGAACTGTGCATTACGTTAGTTCCTTAGATTAACAACTTAGAAGATTCCTCTCAGTGGACCCTGTCGAAGGTCCACGAGCAGCATGACAGCGGGTGATGTTGGCATGTTGTGGGAAGGGTCCCCAGTCGGAGCCAGGGGCTTAGTTTTCTTCTCCTCCATTTTTAGGTTGCTGCTTATCCATACATCATAGCTCAGATAGAAATAACAGTCGACTGTTCTTTTGTCCATGCCCTTTCCCCTTACTTCAATCTGCCGATAAGCATTTGCTGAGCAGTAGAGGATGTTTTTTTTATTTAACAGACGTGATTAAATAGGGAATTTATTTCCCTTCATTGGTTTTGGAGGATTATATATTACAATATCAATTAATTTACACGCACGAAGGTGTAATGATTTCTTCATATCCAAATATTTCTATCAATAAAAAGTCCTATATATCTTTTTATGAAGTTTTTTTTTTTGCCCTTCTCGATGATCAAATAGCACACATATCTTGGTGAAAAACCTGAAAATAAAGCAAACTCCTGTTACCATTTCTGACATTTACACTACCATGAACATGAACAAAGCTACAACAGTACTGGTCTCTTTTATTTATTCTTTGGAAGCTGAACCTATCTCTCTTCTTCTTTCCCACTCCCTAGCCTTATTAATTTTTCAAAAAAATTAATAAATTATAAAAATAATTAAACATATGATCCCACGACTATATTCTACAACCCTCCCCGCCCCTCAACTCACCATGTGTCCTTGGTTACAAATTAATTCAGACTTCAGAGCCCGCCATTCCGATTCAAGGACGCCAGAATCCGACGCTCTTGCCAGTATTCCTCTGAATACTCAAAGAGTTAATTTGCTTCTGTGGACTTAAAACTCTCACCCGGCTGTGTTCATTGATGTTTGTTTGTTTGCTACAATTTCATAGCCACTAGCTTCATCTTCATCATCCATAAACTTGTCATCTCCGTCCTCCTGATTTTGATTATCATCACTTTCTAAATCCCCCATCATTGAATCAGGTCTATGTTCTTGTTGAGCGGGAGGCCATTGTTGCTCAGGGAGTACCATCAAAGGCACTGAATTTTGAGGTTTCATATGATGAGTACTATTGGACGGACCATCAATCTTGTTTTTCTCCTTGTATAAAGCATCAAGTTGGTGAAAGTACGGACATGTTTTCGAGTCCTCAGGCCTTTTCTTGCTACTCTCTTTCACTTTCTTGAAGTACTTATTGATATTCTCCCACTTCTCTTTGCATCGTTTTGCATTGCGATTGTAACCAAGCTTTCTCATCCCAGCTGAGATCTCCTCCCATAGTGGCCCTTTGGGTCCATTTTCTTGGTACTTGCAATCAAGATTAGTCCTTAGCCCGATTAAAGCTTCAACTTCTACTTTAGGCCATCTTGAAGAGCTTGCTGACATAAAATTCTGATCCCCATTATCTGATTTCATTATGTCCAGATTAGCCACCGGTTGTGGTGGTGGCACTTGTGCCACTGGCAGTGGCGGCGGTGGCGTAGGTGTTGGTGTTTGCTGTGATATCGGAGGGAGCGCTGGTGGCGGCGGCTGTGTTGGGGGCGGATTATTTTGTACTTGACCCGGATTTTGTTGTTCAGATAATTTTTGCAAAAATGCCATTACTGCAGCATCTTTAGTTGCAGCTATGGATCTTTCCTGGGCTGAGATCTCGCGCTCTCTATTGATTCTGGCCATTTCTTGCATTCTCCAGGATTCTTCTCTGACCATTCTTTCATTTTCGCGTTTCGCAATTGCTTCCAAGAACTTATTCTGCGTCTCCTCTTGCTTCTGGATCACTTCCGTCATTAGCCTTTCAAAAAAGTCCTTCCATTTCCTTTTCCTCTTACGACGCCCTTGCAGTTCCACGTCCGAGGATGTTGATGAAGAAGTGGAATTGGAGTTGAGATCTGAGGAAAAGTTTGGAAAAGAAGATGGAATATTAGTTCGAGGATGATTTGTAGGGTTTGTTGCTTGTGACGGGGGGCAGATTGTAGGGTCTGTTGAAGGAAATGGAGGAACTGCAAGATTTATAGCTGAAGTGACAATGCCTTGAGACGTGTTTGTAGCAAGGGTGGCAGCTGCTGTTGATGGAACAGTATTGCGAGAAGTCCCAACAACATTAGGAGAGGGATTAACCACAGGCATTGCTATTGTGTTGGCTGGTGGAATATGAGGCTTGGTTGGTTGTGGCGGCAGCGGCGATGATAGTGAAGGGGGGTGACTTTGGAAAGCTTCTAATTGATCAAAAAACCTGTAAGTCTTGCCTTCTTGTTTACCACTTCGGCCATCTTTGGTTCTCTTGTGGTACTTGTACACGTTCTCGAATTTCTCTTTGCACTTCTTGGCACTTCGATTATAACCAAGCTCTGCTAGCTTCCTGATATATAACAACAGTTGAAACAAAAGCATATATAACTCCAATTCTTGTTTTATCCCATCTTGAATTCAGTAATTAAAAACAAAAGATCTTGAAGAATATTCACACATAAAATAAACATGAAAATTAAAACAGCAAAACAACAGCATAAATCGATCGAATTTACAAGTGTCAGAAATTTAAATTCTGAAACACTTAATTGTTATTGCAGTGTGCACTAAAACGAAGCAAAAAAAAAATCACAAATACAGTCTTCAAGATTTAAACTGCAAAGAACTACTAAAAGAAAACTAACCAAAAAAGGAAAAAAGAACACAAAAAAAGAAAATTGAACTCGCACAGACCTCTATCAATGAACTCCAAAGGCAAAAAAAAAAAAAAAAGAGCCACCGTGTATAGTTCCCCTCATCACAAAAAATTAAAAATAAAAAAATAAAATTGTAATTATTCTAATGATCACCTGGAAACATCCTCCCATAAAGGGCCTTTAACACTAGCATCACGAAACGCAACATCCATATCGGACCGTATTTTTAAGAGTGCCATAGTCTCTTGTCTTGGCCACCGGTTACCTCCGATACCCCGGTGACCTTCAATAACTCCTTTATCATCTTCACCTCCAACATCAATGTTTCTGCCTTCATGATGGCCACCGGTTAACGGAGGAGCTTCCCTGTTACCTACTCCTCCACCACCACTAGCAGCAAGGGTTGTTGTTGTGGTTGCTAGCACACTACTTGAGTCCCCTAGCATAGGACTCGCTTTCTTTCCTTTCTAACTCTCAATATTACAGCTCCTTGAAAAAATATACGGGCTAAAAAAATAGAAGAAAAAAAAATATCATCAAGGCAAAAGAGAAGGTGAATTCTCTTAAGGGTTTTATGGTAGATGGTTTGTATGGTATGGTGAATTTATTAATTATTTCTGTGGGATCTGCTTGTCAATGTCAAGAAGTTGTTTCTTTTTTTTTATTTTTAATACTAGTAATTAATTTTATTTTCTTGCTTTTTAGCTATGGACTGGAATCTTTGAGGTTTTCTTTTTTTCTTTTTTCTTTTTTCTTTTTTTTTTTGTTTTTTAAGCCATTGTGGGGTGGTAGGGTTAGTTGGCTAGAAGGTGTAACTTGGTTCTCTAGCAGCAATAACGAAGATGGCACAGAAAGATATACATTATAGTGCTACAGGAAGAGATAATAAATATTATTACTGGAATTCATCAACAGCTGCCCATGGAGACGAACGGCGGTGATGATTAGCGGGTTCTTCTCTGTCGAGCTAAATTTAGTTAAAAGCCGGCACATGTAGGTCAGCTTTTTTTTCCTTTTTATCCCTCATTCTTTCTGTAATTAGTGAATCACAGCTACGTGGGTATTTATTATTTATTTCTCTATTATACCTTTGTTGTTGTTTTATGGGTGTACTGAGAAAAATATCAGCTTTGCTTTTTGGAGGGTGTTTCGGTGATCAGTGCCTGGTGGCAAAGATTTGACGTGAAATTGCTAGGATTGGCCTCAAAATGGATCCCATTGACCTTTAATCATTGAAGGGCTAGTTAATTTTTCAAATTTTTTATTCGATCACCTGATTTGTGATCTGAGTTTGTCTCTGTAATTCAGGATTTTCTATACCGGATGGTGGGATTTTTGCTGTTATGCCAGAAACGCCCTGGGTTTAAAAATTCATGTTCAACTTTTGTTGGCCGAGACTGTGCGTGATACAGTGCACTGCCTGTGGTGCAAGGGACCTACTGTTAATTGTGATAATGACGAGTGTAGTTTGACAAATTTTAGTTTTCATAATTGTTAAAAGAAAATGTTGCCCCTAAACTTATCTTAAGAAAAAGGGACGTTATGAAGTGGGATCCACTGTTGAATTAAACTAGTCGATGGAGGTCATATTATGAGGCCAGGCCATTTATGAATGGAAGTAAATGGTGGACACTTCAGTTAGGTTTGCAACCAACCGTATTAATTGGGAGGCAAGGATTTTAATGACTGTGATCATACAAAATCACCCATGATTCGGAAAACAACTGGCTTGGTTAATTTTGGGACCTTTAGCCTCTCTGGTGATCTGTGGTTTAATTGCCTAATTCTGGTCTCAGCATGGTATCTTGCAGCCATGTTGCTGTTATGAATCTGCAGTAAGATCACACTCTGTGCTTATTTTTTCTCGTTTTAAAACCGCATTTTAGATTAAATCCCTAGGATCTCTATCTAACATGTATTCGAATCAAAACGAATGGAAGAGGGATTGTTTATTATTGAATTAGCAGCCACAAATGATCTTCAGAGCCTTGGTCTCAGACTCTCATGGGCTTTTTTCTTGTCAGTATTAGTGATTTCGAGGGAAGAAGTTCTTCAGAGTCAAACCCAGGAGAACTTCTGTGTGTTATATAATTAAAGCTAGTAAACAGGGTAGGATTAATCACCAAGAAAATTGGGGGAGACACAAGAGAGATTTCTTCTTCTTCTTCTTCTACATATCTAACTCAGCAACTCAATTATTGAGTCAAAAGAAACAAGCGATGCCCAAGACATAATGCAAGAGGTGGGTCCAATTAATCAATTGGTCATTAAATGCAAAAAAAAATAAAAAATCTGAGATAATAATCTCTTACAAAGAAAGTACTCCAATATCATTACGTGTGCACAAATCAAGTGATAGGGATGTAGTAATCGATAAACGGTAGTTGTAATAGTAAAGGAAACACAGGGGGCTATGAGTTAATAAGAAAAGAAGTAGGGGAAAACGGGGTGAATATGATAGGTAGGTAAGGCATGCATCGAAAAGAAAAAATGGCACCGTTTTATTTGATAATTTATATTCTAGAGATCTTCATGATAAATGACAATGAGAGGAGTACTACACAATCCTTTAAAATTTGTTTTTGCTTTTCACATCTGCCTTTTCGCCTTCAACTAATTAATTATATATAACACTATATTATTAATATTCTTCGTATACTTGGCTCTCCCAAAAGCAGGAATTCTATTCTTTCATCAAATGGTGTTCCAAAAAGTGAGAATTGTAATTATATATTATATTCTTTTCCTGCAAACTCAAGAAAATAAAGTCTTTCAAGATAATTTTATATTAAAAAAATATCAACTCGATAATTTTTCAGTTAAATATACTTTTAAAACGTGTTTAAATACGGTTTCAGGTACCGCAACGACAACTAACACTAAGTTTACAATTATAAGATAGATTATAGAAATGGGCTCTCGAATTAATAATTAGCGGTAGCTGAATTTGTACAAAGTAATTATAGTATATTTGTATTTTTTTTCATGGTGGGTGCGTATTGTTTTATGAGTTTTTTCGCTTATCTCACAAGATAGACTTTATACTTGCTGGTTTGTTTTCTTGCAATTGCTTCGCTGGCAAGAACTTCTCTAGCTCGGATGGTATAGATTGATAGATAGATAATAAGATTTAGATGCCTTGTAGAACTTCCCTAGCTGGATAGATGCCTGCCACTATGTTAATTTGCCCCCCCTCGGCTATTATTTACAGCCTAAAATCCACTGTTTATATATATATATATATATATATATATATATATATATATATATATAAGGTACCGTAGCAGGCTACCGCATCTTGTAATTGTTAGGAAAAAAGAACAAAAAAAAAAAGAACCACATGGTACAAAGTGGAGCTTGTGATTTAGAATTTAATGAAAGTCGAGAGGGGCGACATGTAACAAGTTGCGTATTTAACGTCGTCATGCTCTTAATTAAGCAAGAGATCTGATCGATCGATGTTGTCTTAATTAAGCAGGGGAATATATCAATAAATGATGTTTGTATATATATATATGTGGTGCAAAATGTTTGGAGATGCTGCTGTTCTTATGTTTGAATATGAAGGGAAGATTAATATGGTAATTAATTATTCATATTTAAACTAGTTAATTACTTAATATTACTTAATAGGAAAGCGAAGGGCATGTACATGTAGCCTAGTTTTTGTTGCTTAATTCCATCAGATTCTATCCTCACTGAAAGGTAGCAAAATTCAACCACTCACCTAGTCCACACAATTTCTCTTATAAGACGGAACAAGAGGAAAAAATCTTGAATTAAAAAAGAAAAAGAATTGAGAAGTTTTCCACTTCAATTAGTGAGATGGGAAAAAAACAGTAATACACTAACATTTGTCTACATAAAAAGAGAAGAGAGTAGGATGATTTTATCCGAACTTAATAGATACCGATCAAATTTATATATAAATATTTTTTAAATCTGATGGATAATAGATAAGGTATGAATATTATCAAACCTAACTCAAAATATATATTTATGATATATTTATATCTTAATATTAGCATAAGATACATACATACACATATGTATAATATTTAATATTTTATTATTTAATATACATATTTATACTTCAAATATATATTATCAATTTTATTTTTTATTTATTAATAGATAATAAATACTCTCGAAACTGATTAATAATTTATAAGTATTTAAATGTTTTTATGAAAATGATTGTGAACCGAACACGGATATTAAGAAATGGGATAGAGATGGCTAACTTTAATTTACTGGCCCATATGAAAAAGTTACAAGTAGAC
>Ga0307515_10022079_pt1 | contig 11238 bp, 15 predicted proteins | sample 17_EM_MG_FD_194513 | JGI IMG/M metagenome (GOLD analysis project Ga0307515, IMG submission 194513) | Populus trichocarpa ectomycorrhiza microbial communities from riparian zone in the Pacific Northwest, United States - 17_EM | ecosystem: Host-associated > Plants > Roots > Unclassified | place... | reverse complement strand
AATATCGGCCTCCACCAAGATCCTTCAATTCCGGAGGTTGAAAGTAGGTCAGGACTTTGGTGCCGGATCCGTTCATGAAGGTGGGGGAGATGTCCATCCGCATCACAGTTTGGATCGCCTGAAGACCTTCCTTGGAGTTATTGAGCCTGTGGACACAACCAGCGGCATCGGATTGCATACACAGGCCCTCAACGAAAAGCGGAGACGTGTTTGGTGCCAGGGCCCTCCGACCGTAGATGACGTCCTCGAAGTTCCTCTGGAGTCGTATTGCGCGCGCGTCCATATCGGGACTGATAACTGACGTCGCGATACGTGTATCGCAGACGTCGGCGTGGTGGTGGATGGTAGTTGGGGTTGTTGGAAAAGTGTGGCTGGCTGCGGTACTCCATGTGGCTAACTCGTGGGGGTGCAATTGACGGTCCACCTACCTTAAAAGTAATCAATTCAATGACTTCAACAAATACGAACCGTATGACATACTCGATGCGCGCGTTGGATGAGGTACAAATCAGTCCGCGGTCGTGCTGAGCTCGGCTGCGCAGATCATACGGGACGACGCGTCCGGTGTCGAAGTCCGATTGGAAAGCGGCAGAGTTTTTTGGGTGGGGCAAGCGATTGTGACTTTCAACCTCGGAGTCTACCTGAACGTTTAAGTCGGTCCCGAGATGGATTCTACAGAAAGCATGAAATGGTAGGTACGAGACCATCGGCGGCGCTCTTCGCCTGACCAATGCTTGCCATTTATAAACCACTTACACCGAGATATACCTCCAGTTTCCTCGGAAGGTTGTCATCGTGAACCAATAGCGGCATGCTGATTTGCGTCGTTTTTTGAAAAGCATCATGACGTTTTGGTAAGGATGGTGGGTAGTGGTGTTTGGTTTCGCGGGGGAACACACCAATGCGAAATGTTGTGGTTCGCCCACAGACTCTGTCGATTTCGAAAACTTTTGACGAACTGGTCCCGAATCACTTTTCAAAAACTCTTTCACGGAGCGTATCTCTATGGAGCCAGGGCCGTAAACCAGATACGTGATCTTGTCTGGGGAAGAGGCGGTAAATTGTAACTGGGGTCAGTTCCGTGGTAAGCAGGATTAGTATGGAACACCCCTTTCGGGTTTCGATAGGTGGGTTCTGGAATGCGGCCCACCCGACTGATATCGATGAACTTTTGCGCGTCCTTAGAGTAGACTAGTATTAATGATGCTGTAACCGTGTAGCAGCCTATGTTGTATGGGGAAAACGGTTAGAGATTGCCCACCCATCCGCCCTCTGCGCGGATCCTCAAATCCTCGCCAGGGTCCCGATCCATGTTCAATTCCCACGCGGTCGGCGGATTCCTGTGTACACAATGCCTGTGAAGCCCCAGAGATCATGTTTGCTTTCCCCACTGGAGGTCCCCTGAGGTGAAACACGATTCACCCGTCTGCGTTCTGCCAGAAACCCAGCATCCCAGTCCAAGGGTATCATCGATGTATTATCTGCCTCGTGGATCCGGCGAGGCCGCTGATACATATAGCTTTCCCCCAAGTGGCCCATCGGCATAACACTCTGATGCTCCCATTCACCACCCCGCCAAGCGTGCTCCTCACGCCCTCACTCAGCTCCTTGGGACAACTTCATCGCCTGAACAGATCCTCATCCAACTTCCAAGACCAACTTAGCAACGTCCTCTATGGAGAAGAGTATAAGCAATTGGTGCCAGCCCTCCGAGGCGAGGACTTGGTGTGGCTGGTTGACTATCTGGACAAGGCGCGTCGTTGTACCGCCCTTCCTCACTCTCCGCTCAAGTCAGTGTAGGCGCTTGATTGCCTTGATCCCGCCAGCCCCGGTTTCCGCAAATGCCTACGCGAACTTAGACACATATGTGGCACCAAGATGATACTGCCGACCTCGTATACCCTTCCATCTTCACTTTTTACTATCGGTTCCCAGCCTGTTGCCTCAGGAAGTTCCGGTGATCTGTATGATGGGGCGCTTAACGGTTCAAGGATTTGTGTCAAACGTGTCAGGGTATACTCCAAGGACGGTCCGGGGAAAGTGACACAAGTGCATCATCCTATCTCTTCCCCCGCTTGCCGTTGCTAACGAAACCCGTAGACCCTTCACCGAGAGGCCGTGGTGTGGAAACGCTTGAAACATCAAAACGTCGTCCCTCTCCTAGGTATAACTTCAACTCCTCTCCAGCTTATCTCAGAATGGATGCCCGGCGGGGATCTGATGAAATACATCAAGAAAAACCCTGCTGTAGATAGGCTCGGTCTTGTAGGTGTCCTTCCTTCCATGTTTGACGATACTCTTACTCCCGCCACCAGCTGACCGGTGTGGCTGAAGGTCTCCACTTCCTTCACTCCCGCAACATAGTTCACTGTGATCTCAGGGGAGTAAGTAACTGTTCTAAGCCCGGTTTTATCACTCTATTGACACGTGTCCAGCCAAATATCCTTGTGGATGCCACGGGCCATCCGCGGATCACGGATTTCGGCCTTTCCGTGGTCACCCAGAACTTGGATTCCATACGAAGCGCCTCGAACGATCAAGATCAGACCGCGCGATGGACTGCGCCAGAGATTCTGAATGAGATGGGAACATACAGCAGAGAAGCGGATGTTTTCTCTTTTGCGATGGTCATGATTGAGGTACGTCATGGACAGCCTACTGCCTGTCGACGTTCGGCCCGCTTACATTCGTACCAACACAGGTGTTCACTGGGGCGATTCCGTTCAACGATAGCCTACCTGCTGCGGCGATGTTGGCAATAATGTATGGTAGGCGCCCGCCGCGTCCGACGCATCCCGTCCTCACGGACCAGCTTTGGACGTTTATGCAACGATGCTGGGACCAGGATCCTCACTCCCGCCCGGAAGTTTCAGAAGTCCCGCAAGCTCTCCTCACTCCGTCAGTTTCTCATTCGTTCCGGCAATCGTTCGTTCGTTAGCTTGACTCGTGTGTAGTGGCATTTCAGACTGGAAACGGTTGATCGACAACCCCCTTTCTACCGACGAACGCATCTCTCTGATAACGTCCATCTTCTCTGATCGTAACAAGGCCAAGGTGGTCGGACATCTCACAGGAGACGACGCCCAGACCTTCATCGACGTGACAGACGAGGCACGTCTCCAATTTCTTTCACCTTTGAAGAACGGGTCGGCTGACTTCCCGATGAAACTTCTACGCCGTGTCGATCAGTTGTTAGAGCGCCTTCCACTGCAGATCCGCAAGAGGTGTCTGCGCTCCCTATACAGGATTTGCGGTCGGCAAGCCCTGCTTCCGAGACCACTGGCAATTCCGCTCTGTTACGACCCAAAGGAGGTTCCACTGTGTCATGGTGGATTTTCGGACGTGTGGAAGGGTCAATATGATGGCCGGGAGGTCGCATCCAAGGTTTTGAGGGTATACCAGAACAGTGACCTAGAGCAGATTAGAAAAGTTGGTCGTACTTGACCTGCCGTACGTATCGACGAACTGACCACGTCCCGTACAGAGGTTCTGCAGGGAGGTTGTGGAGTGGAAAGCCCTTCGCCATCCAAACGTGCTGCCGTTGTTAGGCGTGACCATGACCGAGGTTCGGTTCGTGATGGTATCGGAGTGGATGGTGAAGGGGAACATCAACGAGTTTGTCAAGGAGGATATCCACGCGAATAGGCTTGAGCTTGTATGTTGTTGTTTTTTCGTTCACTTGGAACGTCGTTGACAATCATATGGTTACTTCAGCTCGGAGAAGTCACAATGGGGTTGATCTACATGCACGACCAGGGAATCGTTCATGGGGATCTCAAAGGAGTGCGTCTCTGAATCCTGCAGTCACTCTCCTGCGCGCAGCTTACCACCCCCAAGGCAAACATCCTGATCGACCGCAACGGCCACGCCCGTCTAGCAGGCTTCGGTCTACCCGCGATAATCTCGGACTGGCAGAATTTTTTATTCTCATGCGTAGAGGGTGGTACGACTCAATGGATGAGCCCCGAACTCCTCGACCCGGAAAGTTTCGGTTTGAAAAAGATTTGTCCAACGAAGGAATCGGATTGTTATGCCCTAGGGATGGTGATATACGAGGTTCTTAGTGGGCTGACGCCATTTGCCCCGTCTGGGCCCCCCCTCGTGATCCGGAAGGTCCTGGATGGCGAACGCCCCCCGAGACCTCAAGAGGAAGGGTCATTTTTCACAGACGGTACATGGAGGTTGGTGAACCTTTGTTGGCGGGCGCGGCCGGGTGACCGGGCAAGTGCCAAAGATGTGCTTCGGGATCTGGAAGGGAATCCTTCCGCATTACGGCCAACTCCTGGCATCGAAGGAGATGGAGAGGTGTACACTGACGATCAGTCGGACACCACAGAGAACGAATCTTGGAACAAACACCCACACTCGTCACACAGCTATCCCCCAAACTCACATTCTTGTATGTTTTTCCGTCGCATTTCGATTGACAGGCGCACGTTTAATCACTGTCATGTTGTAATAGATATGTCGACTGCGCATAAAGATAAAGGACCCCTGGCTCCGAGGCGCGTTCGCTCGTTCGGTGTAGCAAGTTCAACGATTTCGCTGGACAGTTGCCAACCCCGTGGTCCGCCGAGGAATGGCAGTTCGAAGAGGAGACGGGTCGGTAGGTTGGCACTCAACGCCCGGAGAATGTTCAAAGCCGTCGCCAGGGGGCTCCATGGACTTCGACAAGCTAAACGACCTTCACTGCGTTGGGTTGAATCAGTCAGGCGGGTATAGAGGATATCTGCTAGGATCTATACCGCAAGCGAGATAACCGAGGGTACCTCTCATCTTAGCAGTCCCTTTACCCCGTAGGAGTTGTTGTTTTCTCGACGAGTATTTCTAAGAGCTATTTCTCTCGTCGCGAAGGTTCGGTGCATATTATATATTATCATAAGGTTGACGTTATTTATTGATCCACCTTTTGGAGCGTCTGATACGCCAAGTCGCGAAGGTGGATGTGGGGGATCGACCCATCCTGAACTTGGACTCACGTCGTCGAGGCTTTATGGTACGACAGACCACATGCGAGGCGGCCTGGATCTGGAGTCATACAGAAGCCGTGATCAGGCTGCATTTGGTTCCATCGTAGCCGGTGCGCTCGTAATATATTTCGCGTCCGCAGGACCGATCAAAGTGCCTGTCCCAGCCTGGAAAAATGTAGATCGGTTTCTAACCGTTGTGTGGCAGCTAGTGAGCTACGTACAACCGGGTTGCGCGAGTGGCTCCAGCGGCTTGTCGTGAAGGGAGATGAGAGTATCGAGGGCCTTCACAGTAGACTCAAAGAATATTAACCAACGCTCAACATTTAGACGATCATGGGGAAACACCACTCATTCACTCCTTGAAGTGTCCACTCGATATAACTACTAGTGAACGCGTGTACTATGGTATATTATTACGTCGGATCTCGCGCGAAGCTAAAATGTCTACGTGCATGATGCGAAGACCGGCTTCGCAAGATAATAACTACATATAGACATGTATTCGAATCATTGTGAGGGACGGACATCAGTCCTAGGGGATTCCTTGAACCGAAAAAACGCTCCCATAGCTCCGACCACTGTCCAAATATTGCGTTGTCTTCGCGGCATAACATTCTTCCGTGCTCCCTTTCTTCGAACACGGGGACCGGACCTTGATTCATTGGTGCCACGGCCAGTGCGAGGAAGAGGTGGGAACTTAGGGGACCTTGTAGGAGCCGGTGTCCCAGATGTGAATGGTTTTGGTTTGGTTGTAGCGGGGTTTGGCACTTCGAGAACCGGGAATAAGTCGTGGCGATGAGTGCGGTTGGATCGTTGATAGAGACCGCAGTTACCTTCCATCTGCACGTCCGTCGGCACCCCGGGTAGATCTTCATGAGGGGTACCCTTGACGGCGTTCAAGGATCGCGTTGTTGTTTGAACATCTGAACAAGAAATAATCCCTTCAATCTATGTCACCGATTGAGAAGACACGTTGGTTATACCTTGTTCAGCTTCTGCGATCTCCTGGATACTCGCAGCCATAAGTTCGTTGTATACGGTGTGTATGTCCCACCGCTGTTCTCGCTTATCACTCCAACATATCATAATCATGTTCCATATCTGGTCCTGTAGCCATCGGGCATCTGTCGGGCGGGGTGGGCGATCGCCGGTCACGACGTGGAAGATGATAATGCCGTCCCGAGCGTTCCCGTACGGTAGGATCCCTGTGAGGGTCTTAGAGCAAGGCGATAGTGTCAGTGATAACAATGTGCGGTATGGGGCGAAGGCACCTCATATGCAGTCATCGCGAGTGAGTAGATATCACTCTCCTTAGATGGGTTGGCGTTTGAGAGGTTAAATTGCGATGGGTTCAACAGCTCGGGAGCCATATAGCGGGCAACACCCGGTTTGGATGTTGTCGTGGAACCCGGCTCCACGAGGGAGGGATCTGTGATGACACCGGTAATTCCAAAGTCCCCAAGGCAGGCAATACCCTCCTCAGTGATCAGGATGTTCCCCTAGACAGAACGGATATCGGCGCATGCCTAAAGCTAGGAACCCGCTCAACGCTCACCGGATTGACATCACTGTGTACGATACTCAGTGAATGTAGATATTCGAGACCACAGGCAGCTTGTGCAAGCTACCGAGGATGAGGTCTTAGGTATTTTTCTGTGAAGAGTATGGTATCACTTACCAGATTTAATCGGTTGACCCTCTGATGTTTAAGGGTATACTCTATGATGTTTCCGTTTGGCAGCCAAGGGCTGATGAGGCAAAACGAGAACAACGTCTCGGATACCCCGAGGAAGGGCAACACGTTTGCATGCGAAATGTACTTCCACCCAATGACCTCACGGTAGAACCCCTGGTTTTCACCAGGCTGAGCTCACCCTCTCGTCGAAATGGGGAAATGTCACACACCCGTTTGATCTTCTGTAGATTCGCCGCAGTCTGGGTTCGGAAAGCCTTCACACACACTTGGACCCCATCTAGTTGACCTTTCCAAATATCCGCAAATCCACCCGAAGCGTAAGGTATTGTGTCGCCTAGCGTCGCTCCTATCGGGAAATACGATTTAGGAAGAATCCCATGCAAAGGTGAAACTTTGCGTAGAACTCTGAAACATCTGTTCTTCATGCTGGGATTCATCGTGGCGGATGACACGACCTGTTCGTTAAGATTTAGCGTGTGGAGCGAGAGTTTACGGATAGATGTACACCTTGTCAAGGGTTTCTACAAGGTTCTCAGCTTCTTCTGGGTTGAGCGGGGGCGAGCAATTTGGTGATTGTTCAGCCTTCAGTGTCGTGGAAACAATAAAGGGTATAAGTTGCGGCTCGACCTCCAGCTTCGCGAGGTCTTCGGCGGAGATGGGAGGGAAGTCTGGCGAAGATATCTCCTCGTCAGTGGTTCATGCCTGCGATGGAGACCAGGGCTCACCGTATGTGGCCTGGATTCCGTCCAACATGTCCCTCTTTCGGGTCAGCGCGAGGGAGTGGGGTAGAAGATAGACTGCGTGCAGGAGACTGTCGTAGTGATATAGATTACACCACGCGCGGTCCGTGCAGTGGGGTCATGGCACATTTGGGTGCCGAATATAAAACATGCATTCGGTGGATGGCCATATCGTAGATCAAGCTGGACGGTGGGCGGCCCGAACAGATTCAGCTATCGATTGGCTCTCCAACGGGCGCCCGGTTGGGTTCATGTGACCTTACAAGCTGAGACCTCTCGCTTGTCATTCCGCTCAGCGACTGCTCGTCTTGCAATAATTTTGTCCTGCTTCTCCGTCAATCTTCAGTATCAATGGAATTCTCCAAAACCTCGAATATAAATCAGACTCCAAGTAGATCAAGAACGGTTCCGCCCATTCATTGATCCCCGAATCCCCTCGTTTGGTGCGGCTTCCACCCGTTCGTTCCGCATCTAGTCGGTGTGGGCTTGTGGTTCTCGTCCGGTTTTACGTCGGTTCACGTATTGGGAGCCTCGCCATCCCTCTGCCGTCCAAAATTTGGATACATCACATTCTGTGGGTGTTTGTATTTCACTCCGTGCGGCACGCTCACCAATCTACCTCCAGCCACCCTGTCTTTTGTCGCCTCCCGCACCCCACCATCGACTTCGTGACACCACCAAGTCCTCGTTTGCATGAATGAAAGGTTGTTGACGCCCACATTCAAACGATGAAAAATACAATTTCAAGTAACGAGCGGAGTTGCCGTTGCGCGCGGGTTCGGGTATTTAATTGCGCTGTTGACGGACGGCAATTGTTACCACAGTTTTGGGACACGGGACTAGTTGAATTGACCTAACCAACAGGATAACTGATACAGTTTAGATACCGGAGACCCATTCGTTGGCGCACGTTTCCGTCGATTGTCTATCCGCCTCATGCATCAGGTGAGGCTTGCGGTACATATGCCTTCCTGTTAGCCGCAAATGCCACACACACATTCCACTCCCCCTTGCTACCGTGTTCCCCATGCCCTTGCTCAATTCCTTGGGACAGCTTCGTCGTCCAGACAAGTCTTCATCCAAGTTTCACGATCAACTCAGAGAAGTTCTTTGTGGGGAGGAGTATAAGCAATGGGTGCCAAACATCAGCGGCGAGGACTTGGCATGGCTCGTTGACTATCTGGACAAGGTGCGCCGCCGCATCACCCTTCCCCACTCTCCACTCAAGTCAGCACAGGCTCTTGATAGTCTCGATCCTACCAGTTCTTGTTTCTGCGCATGTCTACGCGAGCTCAGACACATATGTGGTACCATGATGACACTACCGACCTCGTATACTCATTCGTCTTCACTCATGGATATCAGTCCCCAACCTGTCGCCTCGGGGGGTTCCGGCGATTTGTATGAAGGGTCCCTCAACGGTTCAAAGGTTTGCGTCAAACACGTCAGGGTATACTCCAAGGACGGTCCGGGGAAAGCGACACAAGTGCATCATCCTATCTCTTCCCCTGCTTGCGGTTGCTAACGGGACCCGTAGACTCTTTACCAAGAGGCTGTGATCTGGAAGCGCCTGGAACATCAAAACATCGTCCCTCTCCTTGGTATCGCTTCCACCCCTCTCCCTGGTATCACTTCCACCACTCTCCAGCTTATTTCTGAATGGATGCCCGGTGGTGTTCTGACGGAACACGTCAAGAACAATCCCGACGCGGATCGACCTCGTCTTGTAGGTGTTCCTCCCGTTGAGTTTAGTCCCACGCTTACTCCCACAACCAGCTATCTGATGTTGCGGAAGGCCTTCGTTTTCTTCACTCCCGCAGCATAGTTCACGGCGATCTCAAGGGAGTAAGCAATTGTTGTAAGCCCAGTTTACCACTTTGTTGACACACGTCCAGCCGAATGTTCTTGTGGATGCCGCCGGCCGCGCACGGATCACAGATTTCGGCCAAAGTAGAGTCATTCAAGACCTGGCCCCCGTGCGAAGCGCCTCGAATGATTTAGGTCATACCGCGCGATGGACTGCACCAGAGATCTTGAACGAGACGGGGACGTATAGCAAAGAAGCGGATGTTTTCTCTTTTGCAATGGTTATGATCGAAGTATGTCATGGACAGCCCACTTTCCATCGAGATTTGGCCTGCTGACAGCCAACATAGGTATTCACTGGTGCGATTCCATTTCACAATAGTCTACCTGCTGCGGTGATGTTGGCCATCATGGGTGGTAAGCGTCCACCACGCCCGACACATCCCGCCCTCACAGATCGGCTGTGGACGTTGGTGCAGCGCTGCTGGGACCAGGATTCTCGCTTGCGCCCGGAAGTTTCAGAAGTCTTGAAAGACCTCTTCATCCCGTCAGTTTCTCGTTCACTCCAGCAGTCGTCCGTTTGTTAAAATGACTTCGCCCTCGTGTGTAGTGACCCTCCGGACTGGAAACGGTTGATCAGTGGCCCCCTTTCCACGGACGAGCGCATATCTCTGATAATATCCATCTTCTCCGACCGTAACACGGCCAAGGTGGTCGGACATCTTTCAGGGGACGACGCCCAAACCTTTATCGATGTGATAGACGAGGTAAGCCCCACACTCTTTTACCTCTGAAGAACGGGTAGAATGGGTCAGTTGACCTCCATCAATACTTCCGCGCCAAATCGGATAGGTGTTGGAAAGCCTCCCACCACAGACCCGCAAGGCGTGTGTGCGCTCTTTATACAGTATTTGTGGCCGGCGAGCCCTTCTTCCAAAGCCACTGGCAATTCCACTTTGTTACGACCCAATGGGGATCCCATCGTGTCGTGGTGGGTTTGCGGACGTGTGGAAGGGTCAATATAATGGCCGGGAGGTTGCATCCAAGGTTTTGAGGGTGTACCAAAATGGTGACTTAGAGCGAATCAGAAGAGTTGGTCGTCCTTCATCCGTCGTACGTATTCGCGAGCTGACCGTGTCCCGTACAGAGGTTCTGCAGAGAGGTCATGGCATGGAATGCCCTCTGCCATCCGAACGTGCTACCGCTATTAGGCGTGACCATGACCGAGACTCGGTTCGTGATGGTATCGGAATGGATGGTGAAAGGGAATATCAACGAGTATATCAAGGCGGATAATAATGCGGATAGATTGGCACTTGTATGTTTTTTCGTTCAAGTTTTTTTCATCTTGACTTGTTATTGACGATCGGATGATTAATGTAGCTTGTAGAAGTCACAATGGGGTTGGTCTATATGCATGACCAGGGAATTATTCATGGGGACCTCAAAGGGGTACGTTTCTGAACCCCGCAGTCACCATCCTGCGCGCAGCTAACCTGCTCCCAGGCAAACATCCTGATCGACAGCAACGACCACGCATGTTTGGCAGACTTCAGCCTCCTCACGATAGCCTCGGACCAGTCAACCATTATATCCACATGCATAGGGGGTGGCACAATTCAATGGATGAGCCCCGAGCTCCTCGACCCGAAGAGTTTTGGTTTGGCCAAGATCCGTCCAACGAAGGAATCAGATTGTTACGCACTGGGGATGGTGATATACGAGGTTCTCAGTGGCCAGACACCATTTGCCCCGTGTGGTCCTGCCCTCGTGATTCGGAAAGTCCTCGACGGTGAACGCCCCAGGAGACCCCGGGGGAAAGGGTCATTATTCACCAACAGTATATGGGGGGTATTGGAACTTTGTTGGAAGCCTCGGCCGCGTGATAGGATACGTGTCAATGCCGTACTACAGGGTCTTCGGGGGCACTCGCCCGCATTGAGGCCAACCTCTAACATGGAAGGAGATGAGGAGACAGATACTGATGACCGCTCGGACACCACAGCGAGTGTCCTTGGTACGTTCT